>Ga0049107_10000601_pt1 | contig 11278 bp, 3 predicted proteins | sample WorMetilPIANOSA1_FD_61187 | JGI IMG/M metagenome (GOLD analysis project Ga0049107, IMG submission 61187) | Marine gutless worms symbiont microbial communities from Max Planck institute for Marine Microbiology, Germany - Olavius ilvae PIANOSA.1 | ecosystem: Host-associated > Annelida > Digestive... | reverse complement strand
ACTCACTCACTCACTCACTCACAGAGTATGTGAATGTCATGATGACTGTGCTGACATTATGTGAATGTCGTGATGGCTGTGCTGACAGTATGTAAATGTCGTGATAACTGTGCTGACAGTATGTGAATGTCGTGATGGCTGTGCTGACAGTATGTTAATGTTGTGATGACTGTGCTGACAGTATGTGAATGTCGTGATGACTGCTGACAGTATGTAAATGTCGTGATGACTGTGCTGACAGTATGTGAATGTCGTGATGGCTGTGCTGACAGTATGTGAATGTCGTGATGACTGCTGACAGTATGTAAATGTCGTGATGACTGTGCTGACAGTATGTGAATGTCGTGCTGGCTGTGCTGACAGGGCTGGCTCGTGCCAAGTCCGTGCCGTGTCACACGTACTCACACGAGGTAGTGACGCTGTGGTATCGTCCACCCGACGTGCTGCTGGGCAGCACTGAGTACTCCACATCACTCGACATGTGGTACGAATTGCTCTACATATCTAGGGCCGGTGGTCTTTTATCTGGGTTTGTTGGCCCCGTGCAGACTCCGGCGTTGTAGGAATAGACCCACTCAGTTTCCTGGCCGGATGGCGTAAAAAGGCGACTAAACCAGGTTCTCTCTGTCTTATATCTTAACATGTTTTTTTTTTAAATTGTGTTATTGTGTATTAGGGCCCATTTTTGTGTATTTTTCGTTTTCGTTGATATGTTTTCTGTCTTTAGGTTGTTCTGGTTAAGTTGTCAGTACTTGCCATTTGCCAAGTGATTGGCTAGAAAGACTTCTCTAAGGAAGCCTAACCGTGGCGAGGGGATCGTCTTCACAAATCCCAGGCAGAAGAGTGTTTATGATTTCTTGGTTTAATTTATTGTTTAATTGTTTAATTGTATGATATGTTTGTCTTGTCTCCTGGCCCTACGTGATATATTTCAATGCTCCTGTGGCATGATGTGGATTGTTTGTGCCGAAGGTGCCGATAAACACCAATTAACTGACTAACACCTGGGTTTGTTGGTGGTGATGATCTAACCGGAGCTGTGCACGAGTTATTAGCTCCAGTTGTCACCACTCACCACCTCCGTCCTCCGTCATACTTAGCTCCAATAATATCCAGAATGGAGACATTCTGGTACTAGCCTACCTGGTTGTAGTGGGTAACGGTCATTAAACGAGTGTTGCTGTCATTGTCAGCTCTTACCTGTAACAGAACATGTGGCACTGGTGGGTCATCCAGTTCATTTTTCACCACGTGGCTAATAACCGTGATTTCGTCCATCGTGCTTGTTCATTTGTAAAAATAGTTTAAACATATAATGCAGCTTGTTCACTGTTTGTTGATCTAGTCATTCTGTTTTCTTTTTAATACCAAGCAGTGGCAAGCCACCCTCATTGAAGTGTTAAATACAGCTGGCGTGGGCTAATATGAGGCTTTGTCTCGGGAATAACACAAGATCTGTCAGACGCTAACAGAAATAAGTAATCTGTTGAATCATGTCAGGCTGTTGCTGCAAATGTGGAGATTTGACACACACTACTACAGCGTTATGGGTCCACCTTTGTATATAGCCATGTGGTTACAATTCTTGTTGTTCAGTGATATGATGATGGTTCATATCCTGGTCCGGTCACTTGTCTTGTAGTAAATAAGTTACAGGATTGATTTCCTGGGCACACATGGAGGATTCACCTGTGTCCTCTTTAAACTGTGATGGGTAACTACTCATAAATTTTAGAGGCATTTTGGAGTGGTTCGGGCCTCCTCGTAGTTCGAGGGCAGTGAGCTGGCATGGAAGCTCAGGATGACCGTCTGTGTAGCCGGCCTGTGCTGTTCAAACAAGGCAGTGCGGTCATGATGATACTGATCGTGCCAAGGCTGACCGGCCAAAGTCTGTGTGGGATGCAGACATACCATTATTACTCTGGTTCTTTAAACTTTTTCATTATTTCTTCTAATTCAGTTTTCCACATACCATACCGGTCTATATAAGTCACTACTGTGTGATATGCTTGTTTATGGCTTTGAGCACCCAGAACCTACAGGGTGAAGAGAAAAAAGTCACCAAAAGTGGTAAATTTACCCATTACGGTTGCCCCATACAGCTGCTTATTCTAGCTGTATTTGTAGTTCACAGTTTGCAGTTATGATGCCTTTTCACGGTTGCCGATGCTGTCTGGTCTTGTGCACCATTTCGTGCCTTATTTTTGTGAATACATTTTGTTGTTGTCAGGGGTGTCGGGTGTATATTCACGGAAATGGTGTCTGGTGCAGCAACATTCCCTGGAACAAAGGATGCGTGGGACCAGTTAGATCGTATCTGGCAGGTAAAGCGATTAGTATCAGAAAAAAATCTAACTTGTATCCGTATTGTATTGTATTTGTAAAATGTAACTTGTATCCATTACAGCATCTTAGTAGCATCAGTTGGACTGTTTTTGTATACCCAAGTCAATCGTGCTGTATGCTGTAGTCCAGATTCAAGTTGTACACAACACCAGCCTTATAATGCAGGGATTTTCTTCATGTATTTTCATTTTGTCAAAACTTTTCAAAACATGGCATTAGATTCATACCCACAGCATAGATGTGAGTTTGCAGCGGGTACAAGTTCTCAGTTTGTGGATATGAGTAGACTGGCAACCAGTCTATTTCTGCTAATCTGCTTTTTTTGAGGAATCGTTTAATTTCTAATTATTTGCTGTTACGGTATTATTCTTTGGCATTCGTAGCATGGATTTCACTAAAATGATGAATTAATTCAGTGGTGTGTCACCGTTTGCTTTTGCACACAAGTTCACAAGTATTAACCGAAGACAGTATTCCCTGTGCTCCAGTAAAATCTCAAGTTACATGAGCGTGCTTCGTAAGTCCTCAGCTTAAAGATTGTACTGTGTTATGAGGTGTCTTCACTGCAATACTACCCAGATTGCTTCATTACGTGTTTATCTGATTTGAATCAGTGTGTGGTTATTGTTCTATGGTGTTTGCTTTGACACTGTTGGTTGGGTGACAGGAAGGGCATCCGGCCTGCAGAAATCTAGCACCAGCAATTCCCAAAGGTTCTTTATCGGGAGACCTGCTGGAGACCCGGCCCAACCTGGAGTGATGTCCGGAAAAATAGATCAGTTGAACGAAAACCAAAAGTTCCAGTAGTTGTAGTACTAGTAGACTGGTGTGACGGTGATAGCAGTGTGTGTGTTTTGAACTGGTAGGTCCTCGGCACGCCAACTGAAGATGTTTGGGACGGCGTAACCAACTTGCCTAACTATTGTACAAGTCAGTCGCGATAACTTACTTACTTAGTCGTAAAAGTTTGCTTTCAGTGCTGTTGCAGTGTTGGTTGAGCATTTGTAAGGCATTTGGAAGGTAAAGAATGCATTATACAATGGCCGTAGAAAGATAGTTTGATAGAGAGAGTCTGGCAAACTGCTGTCCAATGCAGGATATATCTAGAAACTAGCTGTTAATGGTTTCTTGTTAAATTTGACTTACGTAGTGATAATCTCTGTTTCATTGAGGTCCATTATTAACTTCGATATCAGAGTTGAGAATTCAGCTGCGGACAGTAACTGTTTGAGTTCTTGTAAGTAATGGCAAAGTGACACAAAAATTGTCTAGTCCGAGTTGACGTATCTCTTGTTTATCATTTACATTTTTCTTTAATGATTTATTAACGTTTGTTTAACAGTGACAATTAACTGATATTATATTGCTATTTGTAAGTTATTTTGTGTCGGATGTTTCATGGCCAATGTGATTGAATATTGAATTTGTGTCCGATTTTTGAATAACCACGACCAGTCTGTGTCCTGCATCCAAACTCTACAGTGTTTTGGAGTATACACTGTGTCCACAAAAAAGTAAGCATATGTTTTTTTGCTATAACTTTAAAAATCATTCACAAATTTCCATCAAATTAGGCAGGTAGCTGCAGCAATTAATGCTGAACAGTGTGTGTTAAAGCTATCCACTTCACCTTGCGTGTGTACACACACTACCCTGTAATGCTACGAGAGACAGAATGATGACAAAGTACTGTAATTTCACATAGCTTGCAGCAAGCACTCACCCAGCATTAATCGCCAGTGCTATGTCTCGAATTTGATGAAAATTTATTAACTACTTTTAAAGTTACAGTCCAAAAAACTTTTGGCTTACTTTTTTGTGGCACCGTGTAGAAACGTATCCTTTTCTAATACTTTATCCCATCCCGAGTTCGTCGTTAACCTATGCTGGCGTTGATTGCTGTCTCAGATAAGTTCGGCCACTACTTGCCAGTGCAGAGGTTGGCTCTGGCGGTGCCAAAGCTGGGTCACATTCCACATGCCGAGTCACTAGCGACGTCATTGCTTCAGGTAATACTCGCCGTTAGCACTTGTGGAATTAGTCGTGCCAAATGACTGGATTTAGTGCTGTCTCCTATTTTTCCTATCTCCGCCGGACCTGTGGCTCGGCGGCGTAGCGGTAGGGTGCCGGACTTGCAGTCAGTAGGTCACGAGTTCGAATCCTAGCCGCCCCGCTGTCGAGTTCAACCCTGGGCAAGTTGTTAACACACGTGCCTCTGTCACCAAGCAACATAATGAGTGGTGATGCCTTGTGGCTGGGAAGGTAACCGTAGATCTGGTGTCTCATGGGCTATGCGTCACAGACATTAGTGGTTCTCCACCTATGGGCTCAAGGCCTGGTAGAGGGAGATGAGCACCCGCCTATGCTCTGTTGTGGAGCATAGTTGACTTTACCTTATTTACCTTTTACCCGACCTAACTTGAACAAAAGCCGGGACTGAGTGAGTCTTTAACTCGATATATTCCATGTATTTATATATAAATGATATTGATGGTCATATTGTTAGAGCTCAGTTACTTTCTGAGTGCAGTGTCATTTAGTCTCGGGGTACTGGCATCAGAGGGCTGATGGTAGGCATGGCAACCCTCCCCAATGTAACCAGGAGCTATTAATGGTCAGAGACAAAGTTGGAAGACCCCAGGTGAGCTTGGGGTAAGCAGGTCCATGGAATGTGATATTTTCCCTTCAGTGCTTTGACACTGTTGGTTGGGCGACAGGAAGGGCATCCGGCCTGTATAAAAAACTGGATGTTGGTTTTTTGGTGGTGATGATTTGACTGGAGCTTTGCACGACTTATAGCTCGAGTAGTCCAGTTGATACCTCCATCATCCTTTGCATCGGCTAACCCAGGTTCAACTGGAAAATGGCTGTCAAAACGGAGAGAGAGAAAGAGAGAGTATCATTTAGTCTGCACCATACTGCAATGGCATGGTGTAATCTATTTGCAATCATTAGTGTCTGTATCCTGGGACAAACAGGAACTCTGCAGATTCTATCGTATTGTTGCAGTTGCATCCTCGGAAACGCATCTCTGCAAATGCTGCGATGCTGCATCGTTACTTCGCCGATCTGCCGTACCAGTTGTTTGAGCTGCAAGATGGTAATTGTGTGCATGTGTGTGTTAATTATGGTACCACTGGACGTGAACTTGTGAGGTCTTAAAGTATACAGTTTGGTGGAGTTTTATGATTTTCATCCGTATATATACGATTGCACGTATTACAAGCGACTGACTGGAAAGACCATCTCCAAAATGAGCTAGTTGTTAATTTGTTTTGTCTGCTTTTCAATGTGCCTGTGGATTTTTGTATTGTCGTTGTAAAATTTTTGCCTGTTTTTGTGGAGTTTTGTATCTCTGATGGGTTTATTTTTTATGAGCAATACAAAATACAGATTGCAAAAATGTGCACATGTTAATTTCAGTGTGCATTTTTTGAAATTATTTGGAAATTGTCGTCAATTTTGATAGCCACGAGGATGATGATGATGATGAGAATGCAGGTCGCAGTGGTCTAGAAGTAGCATGCCTGACTGCAGTGCACGAGGTCCTGGGATCGAATCACGCTGAGGGCAGTTGTGTTTATCGTAAAATCCACTGTGATTTACAGCCTTGGGCACGGGCTGTGTGCACCCTTCCTATAGTGCCTAGGTCAGCTCAGCCTTCTACCCTCTGTAGGATGGTAAATGAGTATCAGCTTTTGGGCTGAGTAGTAATAATAAATGGTGATGGTGGTTGTAGACGACAGCAGTCTACGGGCGGACTCAGCCCAAGGCTGGGTCTGAGGGTCGGCGGCTGCTTGGCGCTGTTCTACATTCATCAAATGAACCGAGTGAAGTCTTGCAATGACCTTGTGGTCATAAACTTTCCCTATCCTGCGCCAGACTGCTAGCTGGATGGGTGACCACTATGTGGTTAAGCCGTCCACTATCGGTCAGCCAACATGGCCAACTCAGCCATCCATCCCTTAGGAGTTGGTAAATGAGTACCGGTAGTGATCCATGTAATTAGGTACATGGATTACGGGGTGAAGGCCTAGCGTGGCTGACTGGTGCGTAGTACGTCTGGCTGCATAACTGCCCGTCCAAAGTCTGTTAGCACGGGCAATGAGCACCGCTAGCTTGCGCAGCGGTACTATATCCAATGCCAGTCAACAGCCACTTACAAGGTTGTAAAGCGCTACTGCACACCGTTAAGCGGTGCTATATCAAGTACCATGCTTTTGCCTTTTTTGCCTTTTTTATAATGACAGCACTATAAATTTCGTCCTGGGTATTATTATTTATTACGATGCTGGCGAAAATGCAAGTTGTACATTGTGGTTGTGGTTGGTTGTGATGAAGTGACGTCAATATTCAGCGTGCCGGGCGTGAGACTGGCACCGGAGATGGACGAGTTACTACGCACTCACCTGCACAGCAGCATACACGGCGACACGACGTCTAAACGCTGGACACAGGAAGCTGCGTTTCCACTCTCTCTACCATCTAACCACGCCGCATTCAATGGCATGTTGCTTCCAAGTCTGTCTTTCTGGACAGCCAGTCATAAGTGTCAGTGCACTGAAGTAGTGTTTTATCGTTGACAACAACGAAAATTGTAAATTAAATAAAAAAATTAAATTAAATTAAAATTACTCAAATTTCTACAGCGCCATACAGTCGTAACTTCAGAGGCGCTGGGCACGTTTGAACGACTTGTCCAGGGTCGCTACTCGGCAATGCGGCAGCCGGGAGTTGAACCCGCGACCTGTTGATTGCAAGTCCAGCGCCATAATCATCATCAGTCATATTTTATTTGCCAACATGAAGAATTACATAAATAATTTTGTTAATATAAGTACACATGTGGCAGGCTACCAGAAAAGCTGCAGAGCTCATCAAGCTGGTCACCTATTGTAACAATGTGAATGTATACTGTGCTAATTTATCATGCACACACCCACATGCACACAAAACATATTTTTAAAACCCGCAAAACATAGCAAAGTCGTACAAAAAGCCAATGAGAAACCGACATCATCATCATCATTTACTAGCAACATATGCCAAAAGTCGACAATAAGCTGAAAATATTATCAGTTACAGAATAATAACTCGTTACGTTGTACACAAGGCTACTGATTCTAACAATAGGTGTTTGCTGATCGCAGAAAAGATTTAACTTTTTCAGTAAATTTTTTAATAGATAAAACTTTCTTTAATATATTAGGTAATCCATTCCAAAGGACAGTTACTTTATGTGTGAGACTTTTTTGCCCTAACCACTACACAACCAAGCCACACAATTTCCGAACAATTTCAAAAATGGCTGTTGACAAAAATTGATTTATCTTCATTATAATGACGACGACGATGAGAATGACAAATATTCTGGAGCTTTTGTCAAAATGATGAAAATGATGATGAAAACGAGAATTGACAAATCTTTGTCAGCCGGATGAACACTACGATGAAAATGTAAGTGCAGAAAATGACAACAACAAGAACTCGGCGCATACGTGCAGTCATTTCCGAAAATAACAAGATGTTGATAGATATTTTGTCCTCCATTAATCACTCGTCAATCTATCTCATCACAGTGCCTGCATATTCTATGTACGTAATTTTAAACCCCGTGCAGTTTCCGGGGTTGTAAGAATAGACCCTCTCCGTTTCCTGACCAGATGTCATAAAAGGCAATTAAACCAGGTCTAGCTCTGTCTGTCATATATCATAACATGTTTTATTGTATTGTTGTTTATTGGGCCCCTTTTTATGTATTGTTAGTTTTCGTTGCAATGTGTTCTGTCTTTTGGTTGTTCTGGCTAAGTTGTCAGTACTAGCCAAGTGATTGGCTAGAAAGACTCCTCTGAGGAAGCCTAACCATGGCGAGGGGATCGTCTCCAGAAAGCCCAGGCCGAAGAGTGCTTATGATTTTCTTGGTTTACTGTATTGTTTCATTGTTTTATTATGTGTCTGTGTTGTCTCTTGTCCCTACTTGATATATTTTCCTACTGCTATGGCACGATATAGCTGGTATGTGCTGAAAGAGTCGTTAAACACCAAGCAAACGAACAAACAAACGTAATTTTAAAGCCGGCGTATAGTTCACAAAGAAATTGGTTAAAGCCCAGTTGACTATGACTATTCACGATTATCGCTGAAACCAAAATTCACCACTTTTAAAAGTCGAGTAGACAAAAAGTACGACTAAAATTGAATACTGCAATGCAACGAAAACTGAAGTAAAGCTGCCTGTTAAAAACACAGCACTGAAGCAATTCATTATAGCCTGAATGTTGTGACACTGTTGCTTGGGCATCAGCAAGGGTATCCAGCCGGTGAAAAATCTCACGCTGGTAATGGGGCACCTAGTTGGAAACCATAGTAATTGGAAAACTAGGCCAGTTCTGTGGAAGCCGGATACACGATTGTGATAATCTGCTGTATACTGTTGCTATCTTTTTCGATGAGTGACATACGGTGCTTTTTAAAATGTATTGTGATTGATTAATCAAGTCATTGCTTTATCGTGTAACAGAACCGATGTTTGCTTTGCTAGGTCCGTCTGCCGTGTGACCGTTTGCACTGCAGTGGTCAGAAGCAGCCACGTCGGTATTTTTGTCGAATATTGTGTTCAACTGCGGAGCGACAATGCAAGGCGTCGTCTAGCAGTCGTGATACTTGGCAGATTAGTTTGGACTGTGAATCCTAAACGTGCCATGCTGCAGTTTTCTATCGACGTTCAGTGTGTGATTATCTACCGCTGAATGCACGCGAGCCTCTCTCCCTGTGTACCTGCATTTATTGTCAGGGCTGTATTTGTTATGTGTCAATAATGGAGTCCAAACTTCGTGGTTGTTTATAAAAAATCGCAGTAAACATTTGGCAAATCTGACCGATCTCGATAAATTATTCACTTTCATAACCAGCAATAAATTTGTAACAAAATGCAGTCGTTTACTAAGTAGTTATTTTGTCAGTATCTTGCTAATGATGTCTTCAAAACAGTATCACTAATGCTGACGACGTTTGCGAGTTAAAGTGATAACAAAGGAAGATAAAGTTCAAATCAGAAACTTGTGTGAATCAAAGAACTATGGGGCCAGGTGATTACCGTAGTTAATGATACTGTGAGGTGAGCGGTTTATTTCTGGCTTATTTTGTGCAGAAATTATCGGAATCAGTCAAAGTTGTTGCAAGCCGTGTACTGCCAGATTTTTATGAACTGCAGTACACTAGGTTAATAGCCACTTTCCACGGCAATCTTCGTAAGCTGTTGCCAGAATTCAAACCATTTGGATTTTACTGTCGCAAGAGCCATTGAAGATGACGATGGTGATAACAGAAACTGTTTAAAACTTGTGCAAATCATTTGCACCCAGCTGCAGTCAAACTATCGCCGTGGGTGTCAGTTTTATGCCAGTCTCTGCCCAACTGGCAGTGTCAAAGCACTAAAGGCACACTGTTAATTGTTGAACTGTGGAAGTAAAGTTAAATTTGATGATCTGTGTCGGTCAAAATCAGTATCTTTTTTTGGGTCATCCACTGGAGTGGTTCAGCCACTTCATGAATGGATGTAATCTCGTGAACTGCTTGATAGATACTGTACAGTCTTCGTTTTTGATACGTGCATTTAGCAGAAACCTTATGCAGTTTGTTCAGTCCATCGTAACGTTGTTTTTTTTGCACTGGAATACTTTTTCCGTTATAGTTTCAGAACGAACGTCATTCACCTGTAGCAGGTAGTCCGTGAACGACGCTGGCAGAACTCGGCTGAAACGGGTTCACTGTTTTCAAGTGGTAACTGTTTTGCACCGTTTTTGCAGTATTCTTTCACAAGGAACCTCGATGTGTTTTGCATGTAGATTTCTGGTGCAGTATTCTTGTACGTGTTGTGAGCCGGCGTTGTTGCCGGTAACTCTGTCTGCGGCAAAGCCAAGTGTTGATGAGCATCCGGCGTTATTCTCCTGATAATTAGCGATCGACCTAATTCACGCATTTCACGGCTGTGACATTTTCCGTGAGACTGTCGCTGTCGGTAAAAACTCATCCTTTGTGAAATCTGATCAGTTGAAGAATTTCAGCCAATTTGGTCTCCTTTAGTTTTGTCGTACATTTTTATGCAGATGCTGTCGTTTGCTGCATGTCGTACTTCAGCACTTAGAAACAGACGAAGAGATCATTGCGAGAGAAAACTTTTGAATGCATTACTGCATGTATTGTCGATAACTGATACCAAACATGCCACAAAGTACTGCATATTAGAATTAAAAGATATTTTACGAGTTTTACGTGCATATATAACACCGTAACAAGGCCCGTGAAATTTCCATGAATTTCTCAACGTCTGTGAAAAAAATGCATCATTTCACAGTCTTCAAATTGAGCGTACTTTCAAATACCCACTGTGAAACATTGTATTTTCCCGTGAATTAGGTCGATCCCTACTTATCATTGGGAAGACGTTACGCTGTGACTCGCACTGTAGCAGGCAGGCTGTCATTGCTTACTATTGTCACTGTCTGACGGTTCACTCTGGCATTATAGCATGTTTTTATGCTGGTTTTTGAGTTATGCCGATCTTATCTTCATTCGCTGAAGGCTCCGACACGCGTCTTGTCGTGTCCCTTGTGGCTGTGTGATCATACCATTGTTAGGCTTCTGATGTTGTGCTAAGGAGAGTTGCCAATATCTCGTCAAAGTCTCGTAAGACTCGTGATATATATGTATATGTTGTTCGTCCGGCACTGGTAAGTGGTGTGCAGTAATGTCAAGCTGGCCGTCTGTGTTGCTTGGCGTTGTGCTGAGTGTCATCAGCTTGTGTTTTTTATACATTTATTTACGATGTAGATGCAAATTGCCCTCTGTGTGTTCCGTTTAACCCTTTTGCAGTCGTGGCCATTCTCCGTCACCGGCATAATCATTTCTGTTCAAGCGTTGCCAGTTGAAA
>Ga0049107_10000600_pt1 | contig 11288 bp, 10 predicted proteins | sample WorMetilPIANOSA1_FD_61187 | JGI IMG/M metagenome (GOLD analysis project Ga0049107, IMG submission 61187) | Marine gutless worms symbiont microbial communities from Max Planck institute for Marine Microbiology, Germany - Olavius ilvae PIANOSA.1 | ecosystem: Host-associated > Annelida > Digestive... | reverse complement strand
CCTTAACCCGCGTTGCTTTTGTTTACAACGGCCCAAAAGGGATGGAACTAGCTCCTAACCCACGCTATAGTGGAGGCAGCTAAAGCTCTAGGAGGCTCATTTAAATTAGTTATGCTAGCGGGTAGTGTAAGATCACAACTAAGGTGAGGTGAGAAAGCTAGGACCTTCAGGTATAATGTGCCAAAAAAAATTCTTAATATTGGTTCCAGTTTCTTCAAGTTATAAAATATTAAACAGGCGACAGCTCTTTGAGACACAAGACAGCAGAAGCCACAGAAGCACAGCTATTGTATGCTCTATCATATAATATGTTCCAGTTAAAAAAACATGTACAAACTTTTTTTATACCTTTATTACATACATCCGTCAATTTTCAGCAAACACAGCTACAGCCAATCAAACACGCTCACAATTTAATACCTAAATGTATGACGTTCAGTCACCGTATGCAAGCACAGTTTGTTGCCATTTGCATGATATATCAAACAATAAGACGTACTGTAACTGCTAGTCATCGCAAGATCACCCTCAATCTCAGTGATGAAATTAAAAAGAAGCCTATTGTAGTAAATTCGACACAAATTAAAAACTTGAAAACGAGCCTCGAACAGTTGGTAAAGACTAACACAGCTCGCATGCAGTAAGCCAAGGGAATTACTTAACACACACTAGCGTCGTCGCATGTGTATACATTATACTGAATAAACAACACCAACGAACCTTGCAGAACTGCAAGAAAACAATACACGGGCAGTTTCACTGCAAGCTGACCAATCGCCTACGTCTTCACACGTCAGACAGCTAAAATCACTTCAGTATGCAATGCATCTAATATAAATCACGGTGAAGCTAGAACAGAATTTTTGACGTAAAACCAAAAATGTACACACTTTCTAGCCGTATGCCTAAAATTACATTTCATAGCATTATGACTGTTTTTCAAATTCCGCTGTAACTACTACTAACAATTCGTTTTTTTTGTTGTTGTTGATCTGCCTATTTTTCTGCAGATCATTTCACGTTGGGGCCAGGCACACCAGAGAACTTTGGTGATAGTTGGAGCAGAATTTTATAAGGCTGAATGCCAAAACAACAGTGTTAAAGCACAGAACGAACGCTGAATTCTACTGTAAAACTTAAAATATGAATTAATGTGAATAAAATCTTGAAAGTCTTCTGCGCTATACAATTGCTGGTTGTGTGACTGCATCTTGTTTATATATGGAAATATTAATTTTCAGAAAATTAAGAACTGGAAACAACCTTTGCAGTCATTTACGTCAACTGCACGAGTTTTCCTCGGGTCAACATTGTAAAGATCATCACCTAGCAACGTTCTACAGCTGTTCAAAACTGAGGTCCACCGCAGCTCTAGTGCCATGCAAAAACCGAATAAAAACAAAACAACAAACTTCACATCTGCTACTTATCACACAGTTCATCTTGCAAACAACTATTAATACACAACTGCGAGATTTTGGAACTTATCAGTCAATCAGCGTTCTGACGTTTACAGAAATTTGTTACGTCTTCCGGTGGACGTTGTCGGAATCCAGTTCTACTTAAGGTAGGTTTTGCTGTTCATGTATATCTGTTGTATTTTATGCAAAGACCTTCTGAAAGACCTTGCTACAGTTCACTGCTTCAACTATGGGACAACTTGTGACTTTTGTTTAACCGGACTATTTTCCAAAGATTATTCCAGGTGAATTGGTGTCACTGAAAAAACCTTTGGGGACTGGTGAAACAGGTCAGATGCCCTTCCTGTCTCCTGACCAATAGTGTGAAAGCACCCAAGGGACAACTTACTTGTCTGCAGTCAGATATGCTAAATTCAGCGACATTTAGAACACACTCTGTTCGTTGGGCGACAGCAAGGGCATCCGGCCGGTAAAAAAACTGGACGTCGGTTTGTTGGTGGTGATGACTTGGCTGGACCTTTGCACGACTAATAGCTCCAGTAGTCCAGTTGTCACCACCACCTCCATCAACTTTTGCTTCAACAGGCACTGGCTGACTTTTCACCTGGAAAATGGCCATTAAAATGGAGTGAGAGAGAGAATTACAGTGAAATGACTTATAGATGGTTTTATCATGAGTGCTCGGCTGTACCAAAAGAAAGACTTATAAGCAAAAAACACAGACAATGCGGAAAATGCAGCAATATACCAGACCGAAACATATACACAACCATTTTCGAGCTGGTGGTCCCGTAAAGGTCTGAAACTAGATCGCCAAAGATTCACGTTGATGAAGTAGGAAGTGACAAAGTAAATCCCCAAAAACAAACCTTGCAGGCTATTTAGGACATCAACCGGGAATTGCACTGTAGATTCCACTGGATCCGTACGAGGCTTAACATAATGAAAAAAGAAGACAGGAATAAATTCAGCAGTCAAATGTCAGCAGGTAGATGCTACATAATGGAACAGCCTGCCAACCATTGTTAGCAGCTTGTATAAATGCGGCATTATCGTAAAGCCATATCACAAAACATAAACAGACAGACAGCTATAGTTAGCAGTAGTATACAACCATGCTTATTAGCATCTGAATACTGAGTATTGTAGGCACTTTCAAAATGATGATGTTTTACTGTGGATATTTCTGTATATTTTCCTGCAACTGCATACTAATGTTTTCCGTCATCCACAAATATCATTTACCAAAGTGTCCGAAACTATATATACAGCTACCTGAATAAGCACATAATCAAGCAAGCAAGTTGATCTGAATAACACCATGAACTCAGAAGATATGCGGTTTAAAAAAGGTATTAGTGGCATTATCACAGGCATACTTAAGAATGCTGAAAACAATATTGTGTTTACATGTATTATGTTACGTATGGCAAATGAATTCATGATGACGATGATGACAAAGTCCGATATACATTATTTTTCCTGAGATAAACCATTCACTGACATTTCAATGAATTTCCCAAATTATTGTCCTATCTCTATCACTATTTCAGGATTTTTCCACAATTTCTAGATTGGTAGTTGTCCTAAGATTAAAAGAACATATAAAATGTAACATTGATCTCTTCCGGAGAAAAAAATTCCAAATTTCTCACGAGTACGACACATTGGTGGACAGCAATATACAGCCGAAGAAAATGTAAACTTTAAACAACGGCATGAATACATGTTACATGCGCAACAGACTTAATAAATGAAGAGCTACTATAATACACATAATGAAAATCAACACACGGCGTGCATTTATAAAGACCAACACTAACAGTCATGTTCACATTAGTAGTTCTAACTCAAGAGGCATAAAGAATGGATCAGACTAACAACAAAAGGCAGCGGAAAAGGTATTTTTCATGTTGAGCAGTTAAGGTGGACCATTTGCTTTGCCTAGATCTCTTCTGGTGTGATTTGTTTATGCCTCCAACCTCACCATATAGAACAAAATTATGAACGGAAATTATCGGCTTTCATTCAGCACAAACCAGTTCACAATAACTGATCACAATCAACACGAACAAGTAATGACACCGACGGCAAATCAAACACATTATGTGCCAACGATGCAACGATTTAATCACGGAGACCGATCGAATAATCCTGCTAACTATAGTCACAGTAAAGTGCAGGATGAGACAAAAAATGAACCACTTATTTAACGAACTGGATTTACAACAGCTTGAGCTATTCTTTGAAGATAGGACATAAGGGACGAGATAAAGCTCATATTTTTGGAAGCAACTATCCAATTGCTTCTTGCTATGCAATTTTAACATTGCAACTAATGACAAAATTAGAACAGGATGCTTTAAGTATATTAAGATCCAAATAAAAGTTTCAGACTGAAATTAACCACAGATGCAATGTAGCGCACCATTTTGCGTGCTATGTACTAAACAACAAGATCGTTCATTTTGTGAATGGCATACATGCTACACACATTGCAAAGTCAAATAGCTCCTTTTTGGTGCCACCCTGCACGTTAATGCATACACACACTTATATATGTATCGCAAGCCAATAGCGCCGAATGGTAACAGTCCTAGCGAGGAAGTAACGATGCGGTCTGCAGTCCTAGTGCAACAACGAAGCCTAGATCTTGGTCACCTTCTCTGCAGCAATGACCGGATTGTGTTTGCGAATTTCCGACTGGGCCAGCTGACGGTAGTCGAACGAGCACTTGTGCATGTCGGAGTAGCGGTGCATGCTGCAGAAATGGCCGCCACAGCGACAGTCGAAGCCTATCACAAACGATCAGACATTTATCAGCGAATGGCGCTTTCAACTAGCGGCACTTACAATGGATTACATTATATCATCTCTCTGTCATTAGTTTGATGCGAAACTACTTCCACTAGGTCATATGTGGGTGTAAAGGTGGGTACCATCTTTTACCCCCAATAAACGTTTTTCGGCTCTGGCTCTTCCTATGTTGGAGACACCCCGAATTTTCTCAAAGACGACACTAGCATTTTGCCACCTGGTGCAATTCAACATCAGCATCATAGTGCTATAATAATCAGTCTAAGTGGGTGCAGAATGCACTTCACAATAAACGTGATCATCCTTTATGCCAGGGTAGTGCTGCCCTGCTGACGAGCCTCAAAATTAGCCCTCAAGTCTACGTCTCCGTTGGATACAGTTCATGTGTACCAGTTTTCATACAACACAGACATCAGCTGTTATCTTATTGTCTTGTTTCGAAGATGATTCAGATCACTTCCAGAAGTTACACGTCCCACGGCCTATCCTTGCACAAAATCTCCAGAAAATCCACTAGTAACTTTTGAGTCATCCTGCCTGCATGCACAGAAAACTTGATCAGAAACATTACCTCCTCCGAAAATGGCCACAAATGTCGCGTAACAAAAGGTAATCTGAACAGACTTTGCACATTGAAAAGCTTAACGTATTACAAAACTTAATGCAACATCACCGCAGACCTGTCAAACCAACTCTTTTCCTGCAACTATCACAACGTTTCTTCTTCGGCTTTTCCTTGCCAGCTGAACTGTCCTCTAAAGAGATGTCAGCGATAGCACCTGTGATGTTTTCTGCAAGCATTCAGCACCACATCTAACTCTCTCAATGCAAACATTTCCAAAAGAAAAATAATTCACCATCAACAACAACATCAATTACAACAGTTCAATGTCATAACTAAAGACAAAGTTCTGCTAATGCAAAAAGATAACAAAATGGTATATAGATTTTTTTTAAATGGCTCAACCGAAATTGCAACAAACACTATAAAAACATGATTGAACAAAAATACGTTGCTCAATCAATTTTTTCTTACTGCTATAATTAATTACTGTTGCAAAACCAACTAGAAGGGCACTCAGAAGAGTGCATACCCAACAGTCTCCTATCCAATTTTGTGAAAATGGCATAGTATTAACGAACAAAAAATAACAAAGAGAACATAACCTCCTTGGCAGAGGCAAAAGTTCATTTACTGTCACAGTAACCTTGGACTCCCATTAACTCTACCTCGATGTGACTCTACAGCTGACACAATACTCGTCAATCTGCCGTTATTCAGCTGTTCAAATGTTTACATATACTGTGCACCAGTTTTATAACTGGATTTTTGTGTGTGTTCGAAATGACAGTAAAAATTAAAGACTGAGACCATGGTTTTCTTGCTCACGGAGCAGTCTCAAACAAGCCCAAACTTTAACAACACCATACCAGTTATTAAAATTTAATTCAACTACTACTGACGAAAAGTTCAAGCAAACTGACAGGCCATTAATAGGTATAAACTAAAGGCCACTAGTGGTGTCCGAGTCACATGTGACGTGGGTTACCTCTGTGTCAATTTTAGTCTTCCTAGGCCTCTCTCGCTTAGGCCCGATGTACACAACGGACAAACGTCAAACGCCAGATGCGCATCATCGCTTAATACCCCTAACCTAGGGGCGGGGCATAATAAATTTCCATCATTTTAAACATGCTTATTACAATATCTACTTATATTCCTGATACTGGTACATAATTGGTTACAAATCTCAAAGCTCCATATTGTAAAAGTCAGTTCAGAGATAATAGATTTCCTTCAGTGCTCTGACACTGTTGGTTGAGCAACAGGAATGGCATCCAGCCTATAAAAAAACTGCAGGTTCTTTTGTTGGTGGCGACTACTTGACTGGAGCTTTGCACGTCTTTACTTACAGCTCCAATAGTCACCACCATATCCATGTGCATTAGCTCCAACAAAATCCAGAATGGATATTCTGGTACCGCTTGACCTGGAAAATGGCTGTTATAATGGAGCGAGACAGAGTTCGGAGATAATAGAACGTTTTGCAAGTGTTATATCAGATGTTGTTGAAACAAGTCCAGTGGGCACTTTCGTATAACGCTCTTGGCTTTTACCTGACGTTTCCTCGTCAACTTTTACAGCTGAGTTATGAGGTTCGGCAGTAGACTCAGTAACGACAGATGCATATGCTGCATCGACTGATTCGTCTGTACTATTACTGCTGGTAACTGCTTGCAATGTAGTGTCACTTGTCACTACTGCTGTGTCAGATGATGTTGATGCTGAAATAACACAATAAACGATTCAAAACATGCCCCACTCTCCATTCACACACTAATTACAGTCCCTCTGTTACATACTTCAATGCTGTGCACAGATTTTCAAGCAAATAACCCACCATAGCATTCGTGTGCCATAAATTCAGTGCTGGGTTAAAACAACCTTTCCCGCCCCTCATTGGATTATGCTGCCAAATTTTGCATCTCAGTGTCAAACAAATGGTGGAAACACATATGGAGTGAATATAAAATTAGACCACCAGAGCCCTGCCCAAATGAATGGGGTACTCAAAATATAATCAAGTTGTCTGTGGATGTCACATGGATTTAATTTTTGGCACTCAAACTCACGGATGAGGATGGGGCTTCAGAGGTCTGTCAAATGGGAAATTTCATCCAGATCCACAATTTTTTAATTATCCTTCTCAGAGACACGAGGATACAGAGAAAGACATATGGACTCAAGAGGAACATGCAATAACTATATCAAATAACAAGTCCATTCTTGCAGTCATCTAGCATCACATCTAGCACTACTCACTTGCAGAACATATCATGATTCCAAGACATCCATCCAGACATCCATGCAGAAAAAAAACTAACAATTTCTTAGGAAGTTAGTTGTATGAGTGTGACACCTTTAGCGAGCAAAGGTGGACTGGTTGTTGAGGTAGACGCTGCTGAGCTGTTCAACGTAGAAGCCATGTGATCTTTGTAACACTTAGAGCACATTCCATCGAATGCCGAATGTGCATAGAAACCACAACCTGTCCGGCACAGCGTTGGGCCCGAGGGCGGGGTCTGTGCCTGCATTTCACGACTACCAGTTCTTTCACTGTCCATTTGATAAATTTTACCCAATGTCTACAACAGAATAACAAAAATTATTCCATGCAGCTGTCATTGTTAACATAACAATTAAATCATAGTATGGGCAGCAATAAAAAATAGGGAGATTAAATTTTGAGACATTTAATACTTGATACAGAATCGCATTCCAGTACACATCTCTTTAATCCTGCTACTGGGGATCTATTTATACATTTGTTCTGATTTTTTCAGACAGTGGGAGTGGGCACTCAAAAGTATATTCTAACTTTCTTAGCATTCAGTGCTATGTTGCATATTATCTCCAACTGTACACTAATGGGGCTACAAGGATTTAGTATGGAAGTTCTATCTTCATGTATCTCTGTCCCTTAAATAATACAGCACGATAACACAATGTCCTACTAGCACCAACAGTAATTGCATTATAGTGCCGACACCAGCACCATGACAATGCAGCAAGAAAATTTTATCGACTCCACACTTGACGCTATAAAAAAGATTCTCAATTCAGTCCGATGTTTGTATGTAGATAAAATATAACAATGAATATTGTTTCTCATTAAGATTATTCAATTTTACAATATTTTTTAACTTTTACTCCTTTTTTCTTTTTCAAGTTAATTTTTTTAACAAAACTCTTAAAAGTCATTCTCTTCTTCGGTTAGTTTAGGGTGTGTGAATGTTTTTATGTGTGTGTATTTTTGTGTATCACTGTTTTTATTTCGTGTACTATCGTAATTGTGTAACTTAGGGGCTGCTTTAAGAGCTCTTACTGAGCCTTTCATGTCCCGTTTACCAATTGTACATTGTCATTTTATGCTGCATTTTTATGAACGAATAAATGATGATGATGATGATGAACTCTGCAATCACAAAATGTGCATAACATATGATAATCTTCACTTAGTACTATTTGCACTGCTTGGGCATATCTGCCACATGCCAGACAATCCACTACTGAAGAGTATGCTACTTGGCTCCATGGAGGGAGTATGATGCAGAGGAAGACAGTCAAGGCAGTGGTTGGACATCACTGAGTGAACTGGTCTGAGTATAGGAGATGCTGTGAAAATGACACAAGATCATGATGTTTGGAGAAGCTTCGTATTTAACCTCAACAGTCCGTGACCATGAGTCACGATGATGATCAGAAATTGCAATTTAAAAATGTGAGCCTAGTTTACATTAAAGCCATTATATTATATTTAGTGTGGCAACAAGACATCAATGAACTTATGAAACTGAACAATTCATGTCAGCAAGAGTTCAACATTGCAGCACCTATTGCATCACTGCTTCCCGAACTTGAACTATAGCCACAGTGCCACATTAATATCGAATTCTTGCCCTAATTTTAAAACACTACAACTGACAGAGCTTGTATGTAATCAGTGGATTATTTATCCCAGATCTATCTATTTCTGCTCAGATCTATTTCTGCTTAAAGTTTCTTGAATTTCCAGTGACAATCAAACTCTGACGCTGCTTCTTGGTGCAAAGAAATGATCATGACTACACTTGTTAAAATGCCACTTTTCAGGACAACCCAGATAAGCCAGTACCAGAACACCACTCGAGTGGTACGTTAAACTCTAGTATACCATACCATACCATACCAGAACACCATCAATTTGGATTATACTGCAGCTATGAATAAAGGTGCTGAATTACAACTGGAGCTATTAAGCTGTGCAAAGTTTCAGTCAAATCATCACCACCAACACACCAACATCCAACATTTTACACGCCGGATGCCTTTCCTGTTGCCAACCAACAGCATCAAACCACTAAAAAGAAAATATCTTATTTCATAGACATGCTCACCACATGATCACCTGGGGGTCTTCCAATCTTATCTCTTTGACCATTAAAGGCTTCTGGTTAAATTGGAGGAAGGTTGGCAAGCCTCTTATCAGCCCTCAGATGCCAGTACCCAATTCTTTGTGCAAGGGAAAAGACTGATTTGCAACTACTGACATTTGTGTAAAACATGCAAGTTTCTTCCAGCTTCCAGCATACAACAGCTCCAAATGACTATAATATGCCCAATAACATACTGAAATTGTCATGCTAGAACATACGCGACACAATCATATTGTGTCGCGTATGTTATTATCCATATGATAATATGGATAATCGTAATATGATAATAATAATCGTAATATGATAATAACATACGCGACACAATCATATTGTGTCGCGTATGTTATTATCATATTATCCAGTATGATTTAGAGAAATCATGGTGTTTTACAATACACCATGTCTGTCACCAGAAATTGATAAAGAAGATCTATAGGCATTCCACAGATATAATTTGCACTCGCAATGCTAAGCCTAACCACAACTCGTTTCCCCCGATCAAAAAACTCACTGAAAACAGCAATTCAAACTCTCTCTCCGTTTTAACGGCCATTTTCCAGGTGAACCTGGGTTAGCCGGTGTTTACTGATGCAAAGGATGGTGGAGGTGGGTGACAACTGATCTACTGGAGTTGTGCAAAGCTCCAGTCAAATCAACACTACCAACAAAGAAACAGCCAGTTTTTTACAGGCCGGATGCCCTTCCTGTCGCCCAACCAACAGTGTCAAAGCACTGAAGGGAAAACCAGCAATTCAAACTATCGCTGATCGTAGGCTAGGTCCCACCAAGCTTTACAATACACCATGTCGTTCAATTAATCGTCTGCATTCACCATATCACCAATCGTAAATGTTATTTTCTGTCTGAACCAGACGGACATTTAGAGAGATCATGGGCTATTTTCCATCTGTACATTGTTATGATGTTATCTTACTTAATTACCCCACCCAAACCCCTGTTTTGCATTCGCGGTCCCGCTTAGATCATCAGTAGTACTCGCTTTGCGGTTATAGGCCTTTTACACCCCCACCCCCTGCCCTACGAAATAACTTGTATTTATAACACTATTTTGAACTTTATTTGGGTGTTGTTTTGCACTGCATAGATTTTTGTTACTTTTAGGGTTAGGGTTAGGGTCTGGGTCAGTTTTAGGATTAGGATTAGGGTTAAGGTTAGGGTTTAGGGTTCGGAACCGGTAACCTAAATCACATTCGATAGGTGGCACCATAAGTAGGATGTCTGAGCCAGACGGAAAATAGCGTTTTGGGGCCACTTATTTCCGTCTGTCTCAGACGGAAAATATCACTATCCAACACCAATGCCAAATGGCGTTGGCCGCCTGAGTATGCACTGCTTTTGAAGTTTAGTGCAGATTACCTTGATTACCGCACTTACTTTCACTGAACGATGGGGGACTATTAACTAATGTTCTTAAGTATATCGATATTTTGTTATCTACTGCTTCTTATTAAGTGAACACAGAAGCGTATGGACTCCACCCTTCGTTGTTCTCGTTGGCCTGCGCGAGCCATTCCTAACAAAAGCAACAGCAAATAACAACAAAATACGCAGTAATATCAAATTTACACTGTATATAAATAAGATCTACAACATACAATAATGATCTAATCTTTGATGTCACTATACACCCCCAAAAATTCTCTTAATTTCCTCTTTTATGACAAAATACACAAACACATCATCATTGATCACGTGACTCACGCATAACCTTCATTAAATAACATAACGTAACGTACTTGTACCTGCTGTACTCCTGTAGGCCTACCGGGTACTTGTACGATGATGGACTTCTTAAGCAATGCAGCTTGTAAGTTGTAACCAAAGATTTTTATGCGGCCCTCCTCCGTAGGAGGGGGCCGCATATTGCGTCGCACTCTGTCTGTCTGTCTGTCCGTCTGTCTGTCCGTCCGTCCCGTTCGCGGAAGTAGTTTTGTCTTACGAGCGAACATCCAAAATAGAAAAACTTCTGTTTTCGCTTATGGGCCAGCGTCACGTATGTACTTTTCGGCACGCACAGAGGGCCGCATATCGTACGGCCATCTCGGCCGCACA
>Ga0049107_10000599_pt1 | contig 11292 bp, 4 predicted proteins | sample WorMetilPIANOSA1_FD_61187 | JGI IMG/M metagenome (GOLD analysis project Ga0049107, IMG submission 61187) | Marine gutless worms symbiont microbial communities from Max Planck institute for Marine Microbiology, Germany - Olavius ilvae PIANOSA.1 | ecosystem: Host-associated > Annelida > Digestive... | reverse complement strand
GGAAGAAGGCGGAGCTTTAGCGAGGCAGCCCCGCCATTGGTCGGGCTGCCTCGCTAAAGCTCCGCCTTCTTCCTATTGGCTCTGTTTCCGCCGGGCTATGGATTATTATTAATTTTCTGAATTTCCCCTTACCATAACAATGGGGTACTATGCAGCAATGGATTCGTTTAGAAGCTAGGACTTGCAGGACACGGTGCGCTAAACTATGCGTATCGGTTTAACTTTTTCCTTCGAGTTGCTGAAGACTAGCAGAAGTATCCGACTTCGCTCGGATGGTAAAAAAGAGATGATGAACGATGAACGAAGGAGTCGAATGTCATCGCCGTCCCCGCTACCGCTGGTCCCCGGGATTGCGCTGCAGGCAAACTGCCCCATGCCCCCCGCCTGCTGCTCCCCCTTAGAGTTTAAATGTGCGCCTTCCCGCCTCTCCTGGCCGTACTGCTGCGGCTCGTCTCGCACAAACACGCTCACTCCACTGACTCCACTGGGGGTGGTTATAGTAAGGGTTACGAAATTTTTCTCTTTTTTCGAAAATTATTAATGCGTCCATGATCATCTTCGGGTGACTCAGATTCAGAATATATTATATGCACGAGTCTGAGGTCTCCGTATTTTCGTTTGGGCGTGATTGAGTAACAGCTAAGAGACAGACGGACAGACAGACACGGCTCTTTTACCCGTAGGCTGTAGATTACACGTATGTCGGCTACATTTTTTGAGACACGGGTATATGATGCATAGATGCTGGATGCAATCTACGCCGTTCTATTTGTTCATTGTTGTTTTCAGATACTCCAGACGAGGCTGCGAAGTCTTTGTTTTGGTGAACGAGAACGGATAAACAGTTTTAGGCAACATCTGTATTTGCTATATATGTGTGTACATTTATTCCAGACAGTACAACCCACAATTTTTTTAATCTTTGTTTTGTATCGGATTGAGCATGAATAAGTTTCATACCTACGATACGTCGAAAAAGTATTTAAGATGTGTGACAATGTGTAATAATCGGCATTACAAACAACTGCTATAGACCGATAACTACAATGACACTGCATGTATATGGCTTTGCGATCACGACATTGATTTGATTAATTTGCATAATGAAGTTTGTGGATGGGTCATTGCTATTGCTAATACACCAAATAACACTCTCGTCTTTGTGACAGTCGGTGGCCGGTGGGAACATAATATAAGCTCAACGCTATCAGCTCGCGCATTCGTTATTATCCGATGCAATTACTGGCGTTTGTGTTGATTTTATACTTAATGTATTTATATTTAATTAAAAAATTGCTTAAATCCCATGTTATTGGCACGTCACTGCTGCCGATCTTTCACTCTGTGAATCAATGCAGAACCGTGCTCGTAATAAACTGTTCTGAGTATACACACTTGTAACGTATGTTCTGTGCAGCAGACTGCGCGTGATACTTTATGTAAATCATAATGAAATTTAAGTTTTACGTATTACTGTAACAACGGCCGCCCGCTGTGGCTGCCCGTCTGTATACCGCCTTGCTCTCCTGCTCAAGAACTGTCGTATATTTTAGTAGGCGTAACTGTGCTGTGTGATGTAACATGGCGTAGTTGGAACAAATAAAATAGTCTTCACTCTTCACTGAAAATGTTATTTTTTGGAAAGTCACAGAAACTAAGTGAAACGAAATACTGCAGTTTTGCACTATAAAATTGCCAATTAGACTTAATTATTTAAATAAGTTTGATCTGTATTGTATCGGCAATGTCAGTTTAGCAAAGTAGACAAATTGCCTATGTCCACCAACTAGGCAAATAATTGTTTTTGTCTTACGTCTTGAGTTTTTGCTGAAAAGTTACGTTAAATGCGGGTGATATTTTAGGTAATTCATAATAATACATAAGTTTTGTTGTCCGTCTGTCACAATTTTGTCTTTCGTAACATTACAAGGTAGTGTGTGCACATCCATCAGGTGAAGTGGACACTATTCAGCATTGATTGCTGTAGCTAAGTGCCAAATATGATGGAAAGTTATGAACAGTTTTAAAGTTATAGCAAAAACATTTGGCTTACTTTTTGTGGGCGTGGTGTATTTTACAGATTGAAATCAAAACAGCAGAATGAAATGCATTTACATTTTACACAGTCATGGCATAAAACATCGCATAACAATTGTCACACACTAGCAGAAAATATAAGTAACAGTAAAAGAGCTGTTTAAGTTTAACTTACAAAGGGTGACTCGATAAAAATCACCATTAATTTTCAGACAAATGGATTAGCTGAACAGCAAATTACTAGAGTAGACCAAAGTTCAGATAGGAACCAATCAAAATCTAAAAGCCTCTTATTCACAAAAGCACATGTCATGTATTCCCCCCCCCCGAAGGATTCACCACCCAAAAAGTTAGCAGTTGTTGCAGCTGCATCTCGAAACATTTGTAGCGAGTATTTTCACTTGACTCGCAACTCGCAAGTTTATTCACTGCACGATATTTATTTTATTTATTTATTTATTGTTTGCCAGAAATCATCTGTGACAATCACATGTAAGCAAGTATGAGGCAGGACAGTGAGACTAACATTATAGTGCTTAACACTGCCCTAAAGTATAAAATACAGAGAAATACAGTCACCGTTGAGGAAAACCCCTCGCACTGCAACCTGCCGCTAGTAGCCTAGCATAACAGTAATTTATATTGTTTACCTGCGTATATGCGTAAAGTGAAAATTAAAGTGATTTCTTCTACGAGATAAATCAGAGCTCCTAGAGATTAGAGGAAAACCGGCAGTTTTACACAACGGAGTTGCCAATTAGAGTGAATTATTTCGATTAAGTTTGGTTTTGACTGGATCTCTGGTCTTATCTCCGGTCTAAGATCGTATTATTGTCTGAAACAGAAGATAAGATTAATCGTTTGTCGTCTTTGAAAAATTTATGAAAATTGGATCTGAGACCACAGTTTATTCTAAAAACTAAGTCTGATCGTTTTATCAAGTCACTAAATGTCTAGCATCCAGCATGCAGTACATAGTATTTTTAATTCTGCTTCCTTTAACATGTTTCAAGTTCCAAGGTGGGACGGGTCCGATTTAACAGCCCATGGGGATGGGTCCATATGCCATCCCCAGGAGACACCGAACTAAACGTTAAGGACTAGACTATTATTCTCTGAGAATCTGAGTGATTTTTAAAAATAAATCTCATCAGATCTACCACTATTAGATTTGTTAAATCTGTTGGATTTAATTGGAGTTGAAGTGTGGATATGATTTTCCCCCAAACTGCTCGTACTTCAGAAGCACGAACCAGTCGCATTCATTAATGCAGTGAGCGACCGTCTCAGCAGCTCCTTCGCAATATTTACAAGCGAGATATTTAATCACCCCTAATTATACCTAGTTGTCGGTTCAAACGATCATGGCCCGAAATAATTTCTACAAGAAGTCGGATAATTTCTCGCGATAACCTCATCAGTTCCCTCGTTCTTTTGGTACAACTAAATTTAACCATTACTTTAACCTGGCTTGCTCTCATCAGTTTTCTGGACTTTTCTACAATTTCAGTTTTTTTAGAAATCCATGAACCCACTGAATGTGTCTGTCAATTATTAACGCGCCTCAGCATATGCTAGCACGGAGATTGCACAGCGCAACAGCGGCAACACTATGCCCTGTCCCTGCGTCCCCACTTAGAGCTAGCATTCTATTTTTCAGCCCAATCGGCATTACAAAATTCGGACGATAAGACTCTCAGCTGGGGTGTTAAAACAGGGATAGAGGAAATTGGTGTTTTTCAACCGAAATCGCTTCTATTTCGGAAACGGTGAGAGGCAGGCCCATAGTTAACACGGATCACTAATAGGAAGTCATAGATACCCGATCGTTTCGTGTCACGTTGAAAGGCTGGAAGCGAGGAGACTAATTTTCCGGCGATCTCCGCACGTATGCTCGTACTGTTTTACTAACATCAAATTCGGCATATTAACCCATGTGGGAATTGGTATGGTATGGTATAATAGAGTTTAATGTCCCACTCGACACAGTATAGGTCATTTCGGAGACGGGGGGGGGCTGAGCAGTGATGTGCATCTCTCATTCAGTAATGGAGGGCCAGCGACATAATAACCCCCTTAACCCGCGTTGCTTTTGTTTACAGCGGCCCAAAAGGGATGGAACTAGCTCCTAACCCACGCTATAGTGGAGGTAGCTAAAGCTCTAGGAGGCTCATTTAAATTGGTTACGCTAACGCCAAAATCTGTAAGGGAGATGACTGAACTGCTCAGGGAAGCATAAAAGGATGGAGACACACAAACAAATCAAAGAAACACAAATGAATACACAAAATACAAACCTAGGCTAAGTGCACAAAAACACACTCGGCCCAACCGGGCTGTATGAACTGGTCCTGGTAGCTGTGCACGTGGAAAACTTCCAATGTACAGCCTAAATGCCAGGGACCACTTCAACTGTTCTCCCATACTTTTCTCATGACCAGCACCACGAAACAGATGCAGCCAAACGGAAAGGGAATGGAAGGGAAGGGGTCAGCCATGCCCATCCCAATAGGGCGGGCTGCAGCGCTCCCAATTTTTTTGTGATCTAACATACCCCACGTGGTATAACATACAGTATAGCAACCAAATTATGCACGGTGACCGAACTGAGTGACGGGTAACTTTCTCCGAGGTCCACTACGCCCCTGAATCAAGGCGTGAGGCCTCATGGGACACATACCATAATATATTGACACATACGGATTCAAGGACTTACAAGGACCACAGGGAACAAATCCAAAGACTTTCAAGGACCTATGTTGTTTACAAGGACTTTTCAGGCCTTGAAAATTAGGACAAAAAAATTCAAGGACTTCAAGGACTTTTAAGGACCTGTGCCCACCCTATCAAAACTTTTTCGGTCCCCTACCTACACCTAAACGGTCTGGCCTAGAGCGACGAATTTGCTGTGATAACATATGTGTGGAGTAGCGTGTTTCTATGGCGTTAGCCACGCTCCCCTCGTATGTCATAAGGGGTCGGGCCCAATCATACCCATAATTTTTGGGACCTCCTACATGCGCGTAAATAGTATGAGAAAAAAAACAACCAAATTGTGCACGGTGATCGAACTACACGAGAGGGAAAATGTTTACGCGGTCGATCACGAATGCTGACGCGCGATCTGTTTGCGGTAAAAGGTAAAGGTGCATACACTTGATATAGTGCCTCTTCGTAGTGAATCACCACCGCAGAAGCGCTCAGCCATAGAACATGTTCTCAAGGTATTTCACAGTTTTATCTGCACACCCACACGTTCATCCGCAGTCGGAATGAGCCATACCTGCCTTTGCCTTCCCAGCCGCAGCTGGTACTCATTTACCGACCCCAGAGGGATGGAAGGCTGAGTAGACCTTGGTGCGAAGAAACCCAGGCTGAGATTCGAACCCGCAACCTCCCGATTGCAAATCCGGCACTCTACCACACAGCCACTAGCGCACCTTCTGTTTAAAATTAAGTTAGGCCTACGTTGTAACTTCAGCCTACGTCTCTTTCCGTCTTTCCGTTTCTATTCCAGTTTCGTTGTCGGGATTACATTTTGCTCAGATCACGTTAATTGTGTTGTCCCATGCGTTGTATTAGTACCGACTGATTAGACTCCGATGCCTGGACAGTTGGCTTTCGTCTCCGCTCAACAACCGCGTACGATGATATCACGATGCAATTCAAGCTGCTCATTGATAATTGATGTATCCATTGGCTGCAGTTAAAGAACTGTAATATCGCATTGTGCCTAATTGCCCATGAATTATAGATAGATCTGTCTAATGCAACGAAATTCGCCTCAGTGCTCTTCGCGACTGACTGGCTAAAATGTGTAAATTTACAGTTTTACATTGCCTTTCTATCATCATTCTTGCTGCCTAACAAAAGCCTAAAATACCTGAAACTTATGCCTGTTAAAATAAGTGTGATAAGAATTCCTCTTATTGCGGCATGTGTGTAATGGAAAGGCTCCAGTGGACATGTTTTCAATCCACATCATGCACTCAGTGTTTCAACGAAAACACGACACCATATATATATATACACAGCAGATATATCGACCTTTATTCGGACATCACCGGACCCAGCATACAACACTCAACCTCGGCGAACGCCAACAGTGCAGACATGACTGATATGTTACGGCAAATTTACTGTTATACACAGTTAAAAGTGTGTGCCTTTGCAAACAGCTCATCAGATTACACCATCATAGCTGATAGTGCTCAGTGTAGTCTGAGGAGCGGAGCAAAGACAAGAACAGTTGAATTGTTCATCAGACAACACGTCGATAGCCGAGTCTATTGACATCAAGCCGATTCAGGGTGTTTGATGAAACATTACAGATAGAAAATGTACATGAATGAAGGTTACTGAAAAGAAAAACCCATCCCCATCGTTAGATTAGCTGCAAGAGTAAATGGTATCACTTTTGCATTTTAAAAACAGTAAGTGAGTAGGTTTTCAGCTAGTGTGAACAATAGATCAAATCACGAAAGTACAGAAACATCTGAAACTGTTTCACCAAACAACCCGTCGATAACCGAGTCTGCTGATATCAAGGCGATTCCGAGCATCTGACGAAACAACCAACCAGAGAGATAATGTACATAATGAAGCCTGCAGGCAACTGAGATAGAAAGACCCCCTTCCCACAACCTCTGATCTTTAGCATGGCCACAAGAGACAAGACTTATATGACATTACAACAATAATTCATTGTATGCACAGTTAAAGCCAAATGACAACAATGTGTAGTCTTTGCAAGCAGTTCATCAGACTACACTATCATGGCTGATCATAGTGCTCAGTGTGGTCTGATGAGCGGCGCAAAGACAAAAACATCTGAATTTCTTCGCCAAACAACCCGTCAATAGCCGAGTCTACTGACTTCAAGGCGATTCCGAGTGTTTGACGAATCAACGTGGATAGCAAATGTACACGTATGAAGGTTGGAAAGAAAATCCTTTTCCAAAACTCCCGATCATTAGCATGGCCACAAGAAACGCGACTAATTTGACATTATTACAATAACTTATTACATACACGTAGTAAAACCCACGAAACCAGCGTGTGTATGTGTCTTTGCAAGCAGTTCATCAGATCACACTACCACTGTGCCAAGTGTGATCTGATGAGCAGAGCAAGGACAAGAACATCTGAAATTGTTCATCAGACAACCCGTCGATAGCCGAGTCTACTGACTTCAGGGCGATTCCGAGTGTTTGACGAAACAACACAGATAGCCAATTTACGTGAACGCAGCTGGCTACTGGAAGGAAAAGTCTTTCCCACATCTTCTGATTGTTAACAGGCCACAATGACATGTTTAATATGACATTACTACAATAATGTATTTCATACGCAGTTAAAACCAGATGACATCGATGTGCATGTGTCTTTGCAAGCAGTTCATCAGACTACATTATCATGGCTGGTGCTATGCATCATTGTGCTCAATGCGGTCTGATGAGCGGCGCAAAGACAAGAACATCTGAATTGTTCTCCAAACAACACGTCGATAGCCGAGTCTACTGATTCCGATTCCGAGCGTCTGATGAAATAACACAGATCGTGATTGTACATGTTATTGAAGGAAAAATTTTCTAGCAACTGCTGAACTTTAGCGGTAAGGTTTTTCGGCAATTACTACAGTTAGAGCACAGCTGACGTTTGTTAACGCTAACCGTGCGACAAGAAAATTAGGTCAAGTCATAGCAAAGGATCAAGCTACAGGTAGTTAAGTGGTTCAAGTGACAAGAGTATAGTGTACGCCTTAGCATGTTGGTCATCGGATCACACGTCCATGCACTGCCAATGTCTAGCATCAGTGACCTAGATATTTATGTATCTAGGTCATTGATCTAGCATCAAAGCGCTGACTGTGGTCTGATGAGCGCAGCGAAGACAATAACCAGTAAATATGATAGTCACCGTTAGAGCAAATAATGAAGTACATGTACAAACACATCTGATATAGTTCACCAGACAACACGTCGATAGCCGAGTCTGCTGACATCAAAGCGATTCCGAGCGTTTGATGAAACAAAACAGAAAAAGATGTCTGCCTGTTGATCACATTTCAAGCCAAGGTTCTTTCAAGTATGCAATAACAACGTCAGAACGGCCACCATCAACATTATGATTCCGGGCGCATTTCAGAACTAAATTCTCCAAGCGGCATCGTCAGCTGAATAGAGATAACCGATCCAAAACAAGCACGTACCGAATAACCTTGCGACAACAAACACAAGCAGTATAGCGGCTGACAACTGTTACAATAGTTGAGACACCCACAACTGCCTAGAAACTGTCACGTCCGTCCGAATTGGTGTCATTAACTGTGCACAAGACTGAAAACCAGCTCGATTGGTCATAATGTATAAGACAGAACAATTTTCAACATACAGGAGAGACTGGTATGTCTGGTAGATTTCAGTTCTAGAAATATTCGAAAATTGGAAAATATAATGGGAAAATTTGGAAAAAAATATGTCAAAACTAACCAAGTAGCTTTCAGTCTAGCACACAATTCGGCGTCAGAAAACTTCAGGTTTTATCTGATCAGTTCTGTCGGCCGCAGACGACGTCACTATTTCCTGAAATACTCTACGTTTTTTAAAACTTTTTGGACTATTTTTGTTTTTAGGCCTACTTGAACTACTAGTGTACATAGTGAAACGTAAATTAAAGCGGAGAAAATTGCATCAGTTTACGATAAAATGGCGTGGGAACTGTTAGTAAAAATATCACAGGTTTGAAATTGAAAAGCAAAAATATCACAGTTGAAATATCACAGCAGATTGCTTTTTAACTAAGTTGACTGGCACTGCACATATAACATGTATGTTATCTGGAACGTTATCCGGAAGGCAATTTCATGCTGGTCATCAGATCACACGTCATAGCATCAAGGTGCTCAGTGTGTTCTGATGAGCGGAGGAAAGACATGAACAGCATAATTGTTTACCGGACAACCGTCGATAGCCGAGTCTGCTGACATCAAGGCGATTCCGAGTGTTTGATGCAACAGCAACAGATAGCAAATAAACGTGAATAGAGGTTTTGGAAAGTTTTTTTTTTATTTCAATAACTTTCATTCGTGTAGGTTACTGAAAAGAAAAGCTTTCCCACAACAAACTATTGATTAGCCCCAAGAATGACTGGTGTCAGTTTTTTCTCTCTCCATAAAAAGCAGTAAATGAGTAGCTGTTAGCCAACGTGAAACTAGAACCACTTCACAAAGTTATAAGAACATCTGAAACTGTTACACCAAACAACACGTCGATAGCCGAGTCTGCTGACGTCAAGGCGATTCAGGGCGTCCGATGACATAACATAGACTATCTGCTACATCAGTGATGTAATAACATTGACTGTTGTGCAGAATGAGACGTGTCTCTGTTTCACCATTCCACACGTTCGCTGCCGACGTCAACCACTTTGGGACATCAAGGCGCTCAGTGTGGCGAGGTGAAACACCATTAAACTGATCACAAATAATCTAGATGTAAATATTAATTGTAAATTTAAACACAATTGAAGCCAACTGTTTCCTGAGAAAGTAGTGATGGCGATAACTTTAAGCAGCATAGTTAAATAAAAAATAAAAATTTATATCGCAGACCGAGTACATTGCTGCTATTGCAAATGGCATGTCAGCAATTGAAAAGAGAGGTTTAATTTATAGATAATTAACCGTTTAAAGACAAGAGGCTGTGTATTGTATCTTTGCATGCAGGTCATCAGATCACACGTCCATTGCCGTTGATTAGCATCAGGATGCCGTGTGTGGTCTGATGAGCGGAGCAAAGACAAGAACAGCTGACTGCGTTCACCAGACTACCCGTCGATAGCCGAGTCTATTGACATCAAGGCGGTTCCGAGCGTCTGATGAAATAACACCGATTCAGCTAGGTTATTGCAACAAATGAAAGCCACGTCTCAACGAATGATTGCGTCCAGCAGAAGCAGCTGATACCGTTGATCTGCACCACATGTACGTGACCGATGTCTGGCATCAAGGCACTGGATGCGGTGCAGACAAACAGTGACAGCTGCTGCAGCCTCGCAGGTGACACAAGTTCTCATTGAAACAATTGTGTAAAAAGTGACGACAGTTGGTGCATTCTTTTTATTATATTTCTTTTTTTGCTATTATTTTGCAGTTTCATTTTCATCATTACTAAAGCAAAAACCATAGTGACTTTAAATCCCCAAAACTTATTAAAAATGATTTGGGATAAACTCTGACTGCATTTCTGCAAGAAATGAGAACGCAGAACAAAACAATAGTAATGAATGCAGTAATAGTAACCTAATCTGTCCTGCAATAAGTCGGTGTATGCAAACCATTTCAAACCTAACAATTTAGATAACAAATGTAGTTTTAGTCATCGATTACAAAGAAACAAAGCCTTAGTAATGATAATGAATCAAGTCCAGAGCGACAAGTTAGTCCGTGTCCTTGATGCGGCGTTTGTCTGGAATTACATCACTATGGCAACGAATGCCATAATGATGAGTAACACGATAGACGTTATGATTCTCGCACCGTCGCTATTGCATCTCTCCGTTCTGCAGCAATGCCTGCAATGCTGTAACACAAAATGGAATTAAGTTGTTGAGAAAAGACGCAATCATACGCAATACAACATAATATACTTCAATTTTCCTGGTGAAATGAACTTATGATGTTATTGTCAGTGAAACCCTATCTTATACTGTGGGCAAATCGGTATTCCCAAGTCTACAGATAAAATCTCAAAACATTACTACTTCAAACTATTAATGATTGATTGATTGATTGATTGATTGATTGATTGATTGATTGACTGATTAATCATAAGCAGTCAATCAAACAAACGGGACCGATCACAAACACTGTTCACCGGGATTAATTTAGCTGATGAGTTGACACAGTTTCACGGTTATCACTGCGCCGTCGTGGTTGTCGGGCCGGCGAACACTGCCGTCGTCGACGACGACTCGCCGCAGAGACGTCGTGGGCATGCCGTAACCACGGGGAAATACCCACCATCATTGGCAACCGTTGCCAATCTGTCATCACTGGTCAGCAGCTGTTTTATGGTCAACGTGACGTGCGCGTTTCTGCTCTACAGTGCGTTCAATGCTGCAACCCACAGAGTCTCATCCGTACTGGGCTGCTCAACGCTCGCTCGGTCAGCAACAAGTGCGCCAACATTCAACACTGGATCAGCGACCGGAAACTAAACGTCGCCGCGCTGGTCGAGACGTGGCATGACGACG
>Ga0049107_10000598_pt1 | contig 11305 bp, 8 predicted proteins | sample WorMetilPIANOSA1_FD_61187 | JGI IMG/M metagenome (GOLD analysis project Ga0049107, IMG submission 61187) | Marine gutless worms symbiont microbial communities from Max Planck institute for Marine Microbiology, Germany - Olavius ilvae PIANOSA.1 | ecosystem: Host-associated > Annelida > Digestive... | reverse complement strand
CTACTACAGGTTGGCAGCAGTCTTCGTGCGTAACTGCAGAAACACTTTCAACTCGGTGGCTGGCGCGCGGTCACAGCTCACTGCCGCCGAGCGTCGCGTCCAGTTCTGGAGCCCACACACGCAGCAAGACCGGGTGTCGAGACGCTATGATATCTCACGGAGATCTCCTGGCTAGGACAACTTGGTGAGTTTCTACCGAGCGTGCAGCTGACGCAGGCTGAAAAGCTACCAGCAACCGGGCACAGTGTGTTCTGAACGCGCTGCGGTCTGCAGTGAAGAGGTAAAGAGGCAAAGCAAAGTACCGAAACGTCCCACTTCAAGCCAGGCGTCAGTTACCGTTCCGTCGCACTGTCTCTGGTGGTCGGTGTCAGCAGGCTGCGCAGCGCGTGCGTGCCGCTGAACCTCATCGCATCGTGACGTCATTTAAATGTCGTTAGAACGCAACCGCGTTAATGTAAACATTATCAAACGGCGACGCGGCATGTGTCCAGTAGCGCATCGTAACAATGTCTACTGCAGCGGAAATAATAAAATACCAAGACATTTACTGCTCTACAGTTGGAAGTTAATAAGAGTCAACGACTGCAGTTAAGAATTGCCAAAATTGCGTACAGTATGTGACACAGGTGCACAACAACTGCGATATATGTTGTATGTTTTGCTGCCTTCTGACGTAATAAACCATGTATGTATGTATGTATGTATGTATGTATGTATGTACGAGTATGCATAAGACTTACAGTGCATTAGCATACAGCACATAGCTACATTGCAACTGAAAGTGTACACGCTAAATGTTTCGTAAGTAAATGACGCAAACAGCCTACGGACAGAGATGATCAAACACTGACTTCGTCTTAAGCTTAATTTAATTATTTACTCAGACGGACGGACACAGACAGACTGTAATCGTCGTATAATCTCGTTGACGCCGTTGATGGAAATAAAAAAAAAAACTAAAGTACTGCAAAATAAAACGTTATTGAACAGCGCTACAGATACATTGTATGAAATATAAACTACGTCAACACGTGCAAGCGATCAACTCAAGAGTAAGCTCCATACTGTTTTGGCAGTGGCGTCGTTCGCGTGTTTATATGCCACTGCAACATACCTGGAGTATATTTAACGATGGTTAGTTTAACAGACCAGACTGTGCAGAGGCAACACTGTTGCATTCTGTTATCTGTAGATTAGCACGAGTTGATACTTATTGGGCCAAGATAGTGGTGTCGAGACGCATCTGGGAACCTGTGTACCAAATTTGATATTTTTCTGATCTAGACCGCTTTTAGCTACGGAACCGAAAGTCGCAAACAGGACATGAAATTGTCGGCTTCAAAATTGCGCTGTCTGTTTCCGGTATACAGCAGAAAACGTTGCCACTGAACTGAAACTTACTATACGAACTTGTGTGGTGCGCCAGCGGCTGTGTGGTAGAGTGCCGGATTTGCAATCGGGAGGTTGCAGGTTCGAATCTCGGTCGGGGCTACTTCGCACCAAGGTCTACTCAGACTTCCACCCACCCGGGGTCGGTAAATGAGTACCAGTTGCGGCTGGGAAGGCAAAGGCATTATGGCTCATTCCGATTGCGGGTGAACGTGTGGATGTGCAGGTAAAACTGTGAGATCTCTTGAGAACACGCGCCATACCTGAGCGCTTCTGCGGTGGTGTTTCACTACGAAGAGGCGCTATATTAAGTGTATGACCTTTACCTTTATCTTTACCTTTTACCTGTTCTTCAGTTACGAGCCCGGGCGGATAGACGGATGGACGAATCAATGCATGCTGGGACGGCCGAAAAATAAACTGTTGTAATTACATGTACATATGCTAACTGTCAGTGTTCTGATTCATAAATACAGTTTATAAACAAGTAATCATTCTGTGTGACGCCTCGACTGGACACCAAGTACCAAGTAACTCCATTACACGCCGTGCACGTTGCACCATACCTGAATGCAATTCATTATTGCATTGCATTTCAGGTATTGCATTGCATACCTGAGCGCTTCTGCGGTGGTGATTCACTATACGAAGAGGCGCTATATCAAGTGTATGGACCTTTACCTTTACGTTTACCACCCGGTCCGCTGACGCCCGTGAGTTGATATCATCGCAGACTCCTTGTACTTTCCGTAACAAGGTGTGATCTCTCGGGTACTTCACGGGTATACGAGGTTCCAAAGCGACGGTCCATCTCCACTGCCGTGGCCACTCCGTATACCAGCTGGGGCGTCCTCCGGGTCGCCGTTAATTATTCCCAGCGCGCATTCGACGCTGTTTCGGTCGATTAACCAGCGGAGACGGCGGCCACCTTGCGGACGAGGGTTCAGTTGTTGTTAGCAATGCGACCAAACTGGATGTCGATGTCGGGTCACTCACTGGGCCGCGAGTTGTTGGGGGTGCCGCGCACTCGGTTTACGGCGAACGAGTCAATTACTTCATTGAACTCGGTCGGATGCCGTCGTCGCGTCCGCGGCGCGGGGAAGACTTCGCCGGCCCGTTTACCGACAGCATCCCGAGACCACCCACGCCGCTGCCGGCCACCGCGGTGAGACGCGACGAGACTCGGCGTTCCCGCGCTCTCGGCTCGTCGACGGCCTTTTGACACCTTCGTGGATATGTCGACGACGCAATGAGCGGAGAAAGTATCACCGTTAAAGACGCAGCGCGGACGGCAATGACGCCTATAGCTAATCAGCTATACGCAGCGAGCGATGAGCGTTTGCTTCAGCGATTGCTCGATATGCAGCAACTTCACAGGGTCAAATGTCGTCAGCAGTTGTCATGAAGTCAACACGATATCAAATGTGGACTGCGGTAGCGGACAATGGCGAGATTTATTGTCCGCGTTTTATATCACATCGCAGAAGCAGACAAGAGATATATCGCCGACAACCAGCGCGACGCATTTGTGCAATATGCAATGCCGTAGCTGAACCCCCTAAAACATGTCTCTCCCGCATATCTGTTGCCATGCCCACTATGGTCTTAGGTTAAACCATGTGCATGGGCATTGGTATAGGAGAGTCACAAAAATTCCGATGCGCTTGGATGGGGCGTAGTTGACCCCCAAAAAACATGCCCCTCCCCACATACGTTACATGGGACTACCAGGCCGTGAAATAAGTTTGATGATTTGATTAGCCGTTTGGCTGCAATACACTAGTGTGACGGAAAGACGGAAAGTGTGACGGAAAGACGCCCGCCGACAGCTAATACCGTGCTTACGCCTAGCGTCACGCGGTAAAAATTACCCACAGAAACCCTTATACTTTCCAGCAGTCGACGTTTGTTTTGTTTATATCATTTTCAGAAATATAACGTTCATGAACAAACAGGATTCGGTCAATTCACTAAATCATTTTAGTCTATACTTCGATTAAAACGAAATTTCATCACTGAACGAACTCGTAACAACAGACCACTGAAAAAGCAGGCATCTAACGGTCGACTGCTGTTCTTTATTCATCTTCACCGACGCAGTATAGACACATGAACGTATTTACTAGCACTGATGTCGCATGTGAACAAACCGAAGGAGAATTGAAAATCTTTTATTCATCATACAAATGGTAGCATTGTAATACGTAATAATGTTTTTGTTTTTTTACTTCATCCATTTTTTTCTAATTATTGTTTAATTTAATTTGATTTGTATTATGTTCTATCGTTTGCTTACGATGAATAAAGTTGTCTAATACAACAAATACATCGAACAACAATCTTAACTAAATGAAATCAATTCCAAATTGCCAGAGCAGATTGTGACAAAAAGCAAATTTGCTCACAAATTTCTCCTTTCTTTATTGAATCAGTTCAGTGTAGGCAATAATAAAATAAAGTGCAGTAAACAGTCATTAATGATGTCCATATTCGCGGGGTGATTGAAGGCAAACGAGCTGGAGGAAGATGAAGGAAAACGTTCATGGACTGGTGCATCAACCGCTTGTGGAAACCAATGGAACAGCAACGAAATCCTGAAAAATCTGCCAAGAACGTAATGAACATCTGCTGATCGCCAACGTCAGAGTTTGACACGGCATTTACATCGGATCGGATTCTCCGATTTATACAGTTTCATTACGTGTCGGGGACTTGGTACTGAATAAGATTGGGGACAGCTCGGCGCCGAAAAAAAATTTAATGTGTCCCAAATTTCGAATTTTGGGGACGTAATTTTTTGGGGGAAAATAAAAGTTTTTATGACTGCAAAGTATGATACATTTAATAGTCATTTGTTAAATGTGGACTCGCGTGTGTCGTTCCTGGAAACAAATTATACGATCGGTCAATCAATTAAACAATCAACAGGTTTATGTTTACAAAATATTTGGGGGATAAGCATCTCCGTCCCATCCACCTCACGCTTGGGGGGACCGCCCCCTCCATTACCCCCTAAGTCTCCGACAATGGTTTCACTAAAATGACAGAACTGTTCACTGACCGACGGAGCACTCCGCCGAGAAGCGACGCGTTGAGACATTCGGGCGGCGACAGGCGTCGCTGGACCTCGGCGACGGTCACCTTGTACTTGGACGTGGAGCTCAGCAGCGACAGTCGGCCGGGCACCGTGCAGAACACGTCTGATGGAGCGATGCCCGACCCAGACACGCCGTCTCCCTTGCGCAGACCGGCTGTATACCGACATCACCCGCACACAACGCAGTTTAAGAAATATGCAAACAGCGAAAGTCACGTCCATTCCTTCGTTCTGCTGGTTTATTTTTTCGCTTTTTGACGCCGTATCTGACCCTGTTACCTGTTCCTGTTTATGGTAAGTATATAGGTCAAACTGTCAACTTCACGTTACATATATCGCATGATGCGCGTACAAGACGTTGTACATTTGTTGCGTCTACCATGAGGGTATGTTTTTGCTCGGCGTTTGTCTGTTTGTCTGTCTGTCAGCAGGATAACTAAAATGTTGTTGACGAATTTTGATTATTTTTTTGGACGGGTCCCGGGGTGCGGTGTGACTGGCAAGAACCGATTAGATTTTGGTGGTGAATGGTGATCCGTATCGCGTTACTTTATGGTTAGGGTTAAAGTTATAGTTACCAATGGCGGAGGTTTGCTGTTTCTTTGTGCGCTTCTTGTGTGGTATTTAATGTATCTAATCAGACATGGGCTCTACGCTCTTACGTATAAACGAGTTACCCGGCTTATACTCTGAAATTATTGCAAGAGAACACGGATAATATAACGCTAAAGATGCGAAAACGTTAAAATGTGAGACAAATATTTTGCTAGAAGAATATTGTTCGGTTTTAAAGAAAACTAGTTACTAGTTGTCTTCGGGTATAAATGTCTGAATGATAACAAACCCTTGGATGTAATATTCAACAAAGAGTACAGGCTATCCGGAAAATAATCGGAGGATATCAATGATCGCTGTCAGTGGACTAAGATATTATATTCCAACGTTATAAAGTGCTAACTGGTAACCAAAAAGCAATGATCGTGGATAGGACTTATAATGACAGCCCGTCCACGGCATATCTGTGTACTTTGTTCCGTGGACCGTCCACGGAACAAAGTACACAGATATGCTAACAAAGTTTCCGTACGACGGTACGACACAGCATCTACGCAACAAAGGCAGCTTATATAGGCCTATAGATGCGCGGTTGCTGTGGCTGACTGCTGTGAGTTGAGATGTATCCAATTAGCTACCGGTATACCTGCGATTGCAATGTTACAGTGCAGAATGCACTTGGGCGCACTGCGTGAACTTACACCAACAGTCAGTCTTCGATCAAGTACAGCACACCGTCGTATTCGCAAGTTTCGCCTCTTCCAGTTTATGCAGCTATAGACATTTAACTGCTTGTCTTTCGCATGTTGGCTTGTCTCCAGTTTTGCCAAGTATACCCCGTATTACTATACCACTTTCAGTTTTGTTTAACCAGCAAATTTTTTGCGGAGATTACTCCAGGTTAGTCCAGCTCCCCGCGGGTTTCTCAAGGAAGAACCTCCGAGGATTGCTGATGCGAGATTCTTTTTACAGGCCGGATAGTATTCCTGCCATCCAGCCATCAGCGTCAAAGCGCTGAAAGACAAATAAATGCGCAGTGCACGTTGTACAGAAGAGCAATGTTTGTCAGTTAAACTCAACAGCATCGCACCTGCTGTCTGTCACGACGACGATAATCTCCAGAAATAGTGTCCGTCAACTCATTACTCCCGTCTCGTCGCCAAATATAATTTGTGGCCGCTTTGTGGCAGCGAGGGTTCGGCGGGCGGCGTCCGCGCGTTCTAACGACATTAAAGAAAGCCGATAATTTTCGTCTCTCGCGTCGTCGACCGCATCAGCGGCCGCAGCCTGGCCGGGCCGCGCTGGATGGAAAATCTGTCATGCTAAATGTTTCTAACATAATTAAACCGAACGTCCCGGTGGGCAGGGAAGCGTCTCGTCGCAGCAGGACGGCCTTTGCGACGCTGTCTCGACGAGGATCGATCTAGAGGGCGCGACTGCATGGGCCGAAATCGGCCGCACCGCGACGGGACCAAGCCGGGCGTCGAGGAGATGATTGCGGTCCCGGCTAATTGACCGCCGACCGCGCCGTCGCATATGTCGACACCGCCTCGTCGTGTTCTCCCGCCGTCGGCTGCTGAAGCTGCAAAGCCGTAACCATGGCGACGACGGGAGGATGCCATTCAACCAGGCGGACAAAACCACACCGCAAAATGAACCGTGAGGAGCTTCGTCGTTGTAAAACTGCCTATAAACTTTTTGAAAAAATTCCGCACCAGTATACTTATGAAATGACGGTCGGAAAATGGTACATGTTCGGACAAAGCTTACTACATCAAAACGACCTCGAAGTACAAAGATATTAAATGAAGTTATACACTGCTAGCTATACTTGATATTCTGGTTTAATTGCGTGCATAACTATTATTATTATGCAAATATTAAAGATCGCGCCATATGTCGGCCAGTATCAAATGTAAGCGACGTTGTGTATCGCCGCCCTATCAGCACTGATGTTGGTCGACTTGTATTGACCGGAAGAGGATGTCACGTGATACGTTTATGTGTGGCGGCAATTCGAGCTGCGACACGAATCAAGCGCGCGCAAAAACTAAGAGAACCCAACGCGATCTTTTCACTGCATGCGACGGGAAGCGCGGTCTGAGTGCGTCGGCATGACGGCCGCCGTCGGTCCGACCCGGCGTTGCAACGGGGCGCCGCCGCTTTGTTGTTGACTTCGCTTACGGATTTCGCGAATAAAATCGGCGATCAGAGGCCGCCTGTCGACGACGAGAGCCCGCAGGCAGATCATTATCGGGCGCTCTCTGGTTTCATATAAACTCACAACAATGACTCGTCGCCGTCGTCCGCGCCTTTTAACACCGGCGTCTTCGTCTTTTTGCGGGGCGTACGCTAAACTCCGGTAATTACCGGGCGGGACGCGTATATCACGGACCGATGTGACGAGCGCCGAGGTACATGTACTGAGCACGCCGTGCAGAGCCAAGTTGAGCGCTATCACATCACTCACAACGAACGTAAATAATTAGGGCTGTGCGATTCCGCGGAAATCAATTCGCCATTGAATTACGTATTCGATTAAAACAGGAGGTATCTTGGCTTGGCTACTTCGTAGCACCCTGTGGTCCCTGAAGTTTATACTAAGGCCACCTTAAAATCTATAATGTAATTAAGCGGATGTAGTTATTCCGTCGTAAAAAAAATTACTTTGCGGTTTAGAAGCCTTCCGCTTGTGAAATCTGAATTGTCGTCATTAGATTTTGTCATTAATCGCTTTTTATGAAAATGTTTAGCATTAATGACATGCATATTGTTAGGAATTGCCAGATATATTTTAATTTTGATATGCCAAGTACTTTATGGGCCAAACGTGTAAGAACTTTTAATGTAAAGTTCTCCGCTAGCAATAACATGTTCTGTAAAGTTACTGAATCAAACCATGCGCACCTCATGTGATTTTGCTGTGCTTAGTTAAGTTGCTTTGCTTCGTACTGCTGCTATTTATTTAGCCGCTTACTTTTCTTATTTTCCGCTACCATTATGATGAATAAAGATGTATATGCAGTCATAGCCGTACCAACCATACGGATCTTATTCTTGATCTTTCCTGCACAAATCGCTCACATGCCCTCCAGCTGACATTTCATTCACTGTGACTAACAACACGCCACGTCAAGTCGCATAAGTACTGAGATGGATGCGTGACCGACGCTTAACTGACGTTTACCGTATCCACTATCGAGCGTGGGAGATCGAATCAACGAACATTCTGTCCTCTGCGGTGCTCACCAAATCTGGAACGGTGACGCTGCATTGCCAACGGTGAGCCAACGGCCATTGCTTTCGTTCACCGCCTTGCCGCCATATGCGAGACACTGAACTTAGCGTGAAATCTCTTGCAAGCGAACTGTGCCGACTGCCGTTTGTGAAGCGTGGCCGAATTGTTCCAGTTTGCGAGATTTGACATTGGCGAGTAGTCTTCTCCCCAGGAAGTTATATGTGACCTTTAATTTACTATTTTATCACGTTGTTAAAAACAGTTTATCACGCCGTTAAGCGCATATGCATGCGACATTGTCGAACTCTATAAAAACAGTATATTCGAATCGATTATTATCGTGAATTGCCCAGCTCTAACGTAAACGGCGGCCGCGATGTGCGGCTCGTTCGTGTGGTGTCGCCACTCGCTGTTATCAGTCGCAGTTTGTTCACCCATTCTCACGTCGTTAACTATACACACGCGCGCGATCATTAACACTTCATCGACCGTCGACAGCGAAGACAACTTTCGCAACGAGACGTGTTAAACGGCAATAGTGAACAACTAACAGTCACACCCAGCTGATTGGCGCTGATTTTATTCATCTTTATTTCACCAATCGGTAGCATAAACTTACGAGAAAAGAATAACAAAAAAACAGAAGAAAGAAAATAAAAAAAACTTAACTAAACCGACAGAAGAAAAAGAGCAAAATTTTACGCTGGGTTATGTTGTCGTACTCGTATTGTTCACAGGTTGGCGACTTCGAGAGCAACAAGTTACCAGCTTCCGGGCCTCTGCTGAGTCAAACTGTTTCATAGAACTGATCGATTCTTTGAAGTTAACCATCTACTGTTTCCGCCGACTTTCTTGGCGTCTCGATCCAAGCATCAAGTGTTACATCCATCGCGGCGGCGACGTGGACAGTGTTGATAGACTGGCTGTGACATAAACACTGATTTTATTAAACGGGCGAAGCTTGTAACTACGGACTCTTCTTTAATGCATTATTCGTTCTGTAATTCAACTTACACTCTGGTCAGCTTTACGTTCCACACGGGCTGTCATCTCCCAAACTGTGCCGACGATTTATGGACGAACACGATAGACCTATAATACACGAACGCGAAGCCCGCGCAAGAAGGAAAATATGATCGTAATGCATCGAAGCAAAAAAAAAATCAGTTAAAATGGAATCATTCTATGTTGGCGAAGTGTGCCAAATTGATGTTAATTATGGGAATTTAGGTAAGGCGGCATAATGGAGCCCGCACTTAATCACGGACATGCGTAACATCATTGCACAACGGCTAAGCGTTTCGGCGATCTTTTATCAGGCAAACTTATTAGTTTTGACGAATATCAGCCGTATCACTGCGTCGGATTCGTGTCTTTCGATCGACAAGCTGCGCTGACGGCTGAAGCGCTAATGCACGTGCTCGTTTGACGAGAGTACCGCTGACACGTGGTCAATAGCACGGCGTGACGTCATCATCGATGGACGAGTGTGACGTCACACGATGACGCCGCTCGTCTTCCGCCCGTGTGCCTGCTGCAGAAGCAGCCGGGGCGACGGCGCCAAGGAGACGGCGGGTCGACGGGTCGATGCCGCGGAGTCGCGGCCCGTCATGCACCCGCGGGATGCTGACAGCTATTGCACGTCAGATGTCTTCACCGAGGCGGCGGCAGCAGCAGCAGCAGCAGTCGCACGGGATTCAGCGCGATGGACACTCGCGCATTGGATGATGCACCGGCGGCGCATCAGTCAGTCGGCGACCGATTGCACGCTTTGAACGCGCAACAGCTGCAGCTACGAAACCGATCGAGCGATTAATGAGGACTAATGGCGACACGCTTTTGATATTTTATGCACTGCACGCGCCTCTGCGTCGACACTCATCTTTGGACTATCTTATACTCGTTTTCAGTGAAACTGTCAACGTTTATTATGCCCCCGCCCCTAATAGGCGGGGGCATTAAGCGATGCTTTTGTCTGACGTCTGTCTGTCTGTCGCGTACATCGGGCCTAACTCGAGAACAGAGAGGTATAGGAAGACTAAAATTTGCAAAGAGGTAGCCCACGTCACACGTGACTCAGACATCACTTTCAAGGTCAAAAGGTTAAAGGTCAAGGTCACCAGGTCGCTTTGGTTGGCTGTTCAAGTCACGACATAATGTATATCGACGAGACCAGTTTCTACACCACCGTCCAGAGCGAGCCGCTGCCTGTCGATCATGAATATTCATGGCGCAAGGCGCGCTGGCCGCCGCAGGCGTAACGCGTGTAGGCTATGGACTGGAGGTGGGCCGCAGCGTGCCTACAGCGGGAGGGGCGGAGGCATATTGTGTCTCCACGCGCACAGCTTATTTTAATATTTACCTCCCCTGATCCACTAGGTGAGCGGAAGAGGTATGGTGTGAGTCGACTTCGTAGTCTGTACATAAGTATGTATGCATATCTGTTAGCAAGATTAAGAGGAAACGGCCTAAACGGCCTAACTGATTAACTTAAAATTTTCGGCATGAGGTATTGATTCGCAGATTACTTCATTACAATTTGAGCGAAATTGAATAAGGTCTAACGATACTTGGGAGGGGGCAATCGCAGATTCGAATCGGTGAAAGAAGTAACTTGGTTGTGTCTACATCGTCATCTTTCGAATTTTACGTCTGCTTTTGCTGCGGTCGGACGGGTACTTGCTCTGGTGCATAACTTCCTTGAAATTAACGTTTATACGCTGGTTTGTCTTTATTACTGACGAATTAAAAGAACTAATGCAGGAATGACGCAGCGTCGGATAAGCAGTTAGCGCGTCTTAGCTGCCGGCGGCGGGACCAGTGCGTCGTGCTTTGCATTACTTGTTACGATCCGCATTAACCTCTGTATTTCATCTGTTTCGCCTCGTTTTTTTCATTATATTCAATCTACTTATAGTGTATTAGGTGCAGTGCAAGTGATGTGACGATTATCCGCAAGGCAAGATACACAAATCGAAAAGTGCGTTGAAATAAGGCATAAATGTCACATTTATTGGTTGCGCCTG
>Ga0049107_10000597_pt1 | contig 11308 bp, 8 predicted proteins | sample WorMetilPIANOSA1_FD_61187 | JGI IMG/M metagenome (GOLD analysis project Ga0049107, IMG submission 61187) | Marine gutless worms symbiont microbial communities from Max Planck institute for Marine Microbiology, Germany - Olavius ilvae PIANOSA.1 | ecosystem: Host-associated > Annelida > Digestive... | reverse complement strand
GGTGACTGGTCAGTGATCGACCACGCCGCGCAACCCCTCCCCACGCCACCCCTCTCGCCACCCCGCACGTGTCCATCGTCAATGTTGAATTATACAGTGTGAACTGCGGGCTTTTGTCCTAACATTTAGTATTAATCGGTAATCGGCCGATTGTTTGGCACCGATTATCGGCCGACCGATAATCGGCCAGTGCGTTATCGGTGCATCCCTAGTACTGATGTCATTAATTTACATTATATGGGATTTCATATGGATTTCATGTAATATACATGGTTTCCAAACACTGTGTCGATCTTCACCCTGCCAGTATCATAATAGCTTTTCTTCACTGCTTTGACACTGTTCATTGGGTGACAAGAATGGCATACAGCTTGTATAAGTCTTGCACCAGCAATCCCTGTTGGTCCTTCTGTGGAAGTCCTTCTGGTACCCTGCCTGATGGCGAGTGATCTCCGTAAAAAATAGGCAGGATAAACAAAAACAAGAAGTAGTCGTAGTACTTAGTGTTCTGTTCTGCGTTGGAGGTGGCGGCCTATTTTACCAGCGCTGAGGCCTGGCTTTCTGCTTAGGCGCAATGTGCAGGCTCCCATGGAGCAGTGGGATGTGTAGTGTGCATCCAGTGCAGTAAGTTGATGTGTGCATGACATGGTGACCTAGATTCACCAGGCGAGTCAGTGTTGAGTGGTGCAGAGGGAGGGGAGGAATTGAGGGGCTTTGTGTAGTATTGATTTCACTGGCCCTGCCAAACTGCGCACCTGCTGCAGAGTCTGGTTATTATTATTACGATACAGTTATGTTCGCCCACTCTTACAGTGAAGACAGTCACGAGCGTGCTAGTGTGAATAATATCTCTAATGTTCAGTCTTCAACTGGCGATTAAATGACATGGCAGAGAGTTCGTCGTTGCATAGTGGTGCTGGTAGCGCATTCCACGTTGATTTGGACAGCCTCAGAATGGTCAGCCAAGTGTATCCTCGCCGTCATATAAGGCAGCATAGGCCGACTGTGGCAGAATGTCGTCAATGGCTTGCTCATCTAGCCCTCCGCCTTGCTGCATGGCGGCCAGAAATGACTCACAAAGTGCCCCTAAACTTTTCAAATTGTTACCTTCCCAGGCAAACCCTCTGTGTCCGCCCAGGAAGTTAATCGTAGAACATACCTACTAGAGACAGATGACCAGGGCAGGATTTAAACCTTGGTCCTGTCGCTGTCCACCCAACTACTGTAGCCACATGCCACAAGGGCGGACTGATGCTTAGTATAGTAGTACTAGTAGTGTCGTAGTAGTGTTTTGTTGAATATTCACTGAGCAGTGTGTTATGTGATGTTCTAGCAGCTGCCCTCACACCAGTCATTTCGGAGTTCTGCCAAGGCAGTCAACACAGCAGCTCGGAAGCCAAGTCCTCCAGCAGCTCGGAAGCCGAGTCATCCAGCTGCTCAGAAGCCGAGTCATCCAGCAGCTCAGAAGCCGACTCATCCAGCAGCTCAGAAGCCGATTCCTCCAGCTTCGCAGAAGCCAACTCATCCAGCTGCCCAGAAGCTGCGTCCTCCAGCTGCTCAGAAGCCAAGTCTTCCTGTCCGCAACCGCAAAACTTCACCAGTCTCTGAAAGAACATCACGGAAGGTACAGCGAGACAAAAGAGTGATGAAAAGAAGAGGGAGTTCTAGTTATTCGGAGAGTGACAGTGATGCAAATATGTCCTGCCACTCGGAAGGCTCGCGAGTTTCGTTCGATCCGGCGCCGTCAGACACAGAAGTCGGCAATACCGGTTTGTGTAGCTTATTACCTTTTTGTTCAAAGATAGGAAAATCTTATGCAGCTACTAGGAGCTTCTGTGTTTTCTGCTGAAATTTGTACAATAAACAGCTCTTTTTGGAGCTGTTCTTGCTGGTGCTGATGCTGATGCTCATTGTACTCTTGCTGTTTGTTCAACTCTTTGCTGCGTGGCACCTGAAATGCTGCATGCCTCACAATTTTTATCTGATCTGTACATTTGTTTGCCCCATCTCTTCTAGTCATAAATATATGTATATGGACTTGCGTATAGGTCTGCTAGCTGCACTGTTTGTGAATATATTGGGCTGTGTACGGTACACATATACAAGCCTATATGTATAGGGATAACCGTTGTATACCTGCTTTTATACATATTAGGAAAAATCAATTTGGCACTGGCTAACCCAGGCTTACCCAGAAAATGGTTATTAAAACGATGTTTGTGTGTACTTATATGTGTACACATATGTAATTATGTATATAATGGCAGGGGCACTGACTTTATATTTTACGTATGAGGGTAAAGTGCATCTTCATACAGTACTTTGATAATTTTATCAGCTTTAAAAGTAAATTGTTTTGTAAATTAGGCAATGAAAGTCAGTCATGCTATGCAACTAAAGTTTTTTTTCACTTAATACTAGCATTTTGCAAGTCATAAAGATATTTTGAGGCTTTGCAGTGTTAACTGTTCTTGCAACTTAGATGTCGCATTGACATAATTCTTGACAACTTAGGGATGCTGAAAAGTAACAGGGCCAAATCATATTTTTGCCCACTTCCTTGATGAATAGGGGGCAAATATCCCCCCTAGCATCTATGGAGTTGGTGCCTAAGATACACATTGTAGCTAGTAGACATAGCATATACATGTAAATACATAATACATATGTAGGCCTCTACCTGTGTACATTATTACCAATGTACCAACTTTATATTTGTTAGTGTTACTTTTTTGGTGAAATTTGTAAGTAACTGCATTTTGATGTTTCCAATGTTGTGTTGCAAGATTGTTGTGTTTTCCTGGTAATGTGAAATTTAAAGTTGATTGAGCATTTGAAGCTACCATTTGAAATTTTTTTGTTAGATATAGACTTTTATGTATGTTGGAATTTTTGTAGTGAAATTTTTGTTAACAGCTGCATTTCACTGTTTACTGTGTCGTGCAGAAGATTGTCCGGATGGAGTGAAAATGATAGTGGATGGTTTGAGTGTTCCTCGTCTGACCTTGCTTGGTCGCGTTGATGTAGCAAGAGTTGTAGTGGACTCACTGAGTCTCAGTAGTGCTTCGGCCGTCGACATCTTGCCTGTGAGAGATCGACATCGCAGTGGCACTGCAGGAAAGCCACCAACACCAACACGAACTGTCGACAAAAACAAAGGGTGCGAGATATTTGTATCCATTGAACTCGACAAATATATGTCACCTATATGTCTGGAATGCTGGCCTATCTGCTGACAATAAAATGACATAATTTCGGGTTCGTGTGGATAATGTAAACAAGGCTTTGATAAACAACATTGGCTGCATTCACATCACGTCATGAGATTGCTCAAACTAGATAATCTCCACCAAATTGCAGCCTCACCAAAAAATTATAACCCTGATGTTAACCTTTTCCCATCACTTCAGCTAATTTTTGACATTTGCCAGCGGAGCAGTTTAAGACTGAGTTTATGAATGCAGCCATTTGTTACAGACTGGAAGCTGTGATCGATTAATCCACAAGTTTAGTGCCTTGAGCATTCAAGAAAATACAGTTCATTGGTTGTTTCTTTGTTGACCGTGGAAAACTGAGTTATACCATTTATCTGTGTCATCCACAAACGTAGTGTGCATTATTTTTCCGACTGTTTTTTATTTACGTATAAATACACTGTTTTGTTTTAACAGTATTACTTCTTTTCTAATTTTGTGCTTTTGGTACATGTATTCCTTTATGTCCATGCATTACTGTTAAAGAAAGAAATAATTTTATTCACCACAACTGAGCCAACGAACAAAAGTTAGAAAGTAAAGAAGAATTGAAACTGTTATTAAGTGTTCTCTTGTTACTGTTCTTGCTGTGTGTGTGTGTGTGTGTGTGTGTGTGTGTGGTTTTAGGACATATTTTGTTGAATATCAGTTTCCTGTTGTCGCAACGTCACGGGACAATCAGCAGCCGAATGCAATGGCAACTGAAGTGATGCGTGTTATGTCGAAAAAAGTTTCATACTCATGCAAGTTTATTTCGGTTGTTTGATTGTACGAAGTACATTCACAGTGAAACCAAAAAAACTGTTGCATTGTTGCGGATTAATTAACGTTGCAGTAATACTATGGATTGGTTTCTGAGAAACACCCTTTTAAAGATTTCCTGATGTCTGCTTTAGTTGCATGTAGTGAACTGGGCCAGCATCACATGGGCATTAGCACTGGCATGATAGTGTGGCTGTAATTGCATATTTGAGGTATATTAAAACATCATATAGTCAAAAATTTTTTGTTTTACTCATAAGTTTCCTTTTAGGCGGTTGTAAGCACTCCTCTAGAGCCTTGTTTGTCTTCTTCATGTACTTGCCACTATTGTACATTTACTATTATCTTGCAGTGTTTTATGAATGAATAAATTGATTGATTGAAGTTTCCTCATTGTTTGAAATAAAAATACATGCACATATTTACTTGGGGCTTAATTTTGATTACTGTGCTTAGCATCTTGCTTGCATTGTTTGTAGACTTTTGTTCGTCCGTCAGTGCTTCGACATTGTTGATTAGGTGAAGGAAAGAGCATCTGGCCTGTAAAAAATCTTGCACCCGCAGTCCCCAAAGATTCTTCTGTGGGAGACCTTTGTGGAAGCTGGCACCGAACCTGGAGTGAATCTGGAAAAGTAGTCCAGTTAAACAAAAATCGACAGTAGTAGTAGTAGCAGTTGGTATGATGTTTATTTTATTATGTTGTCAATTTACAAACTGCTATAATTGAACCAATGCTTGTTTACCTTTGGGACAGGCAGTGCTGAGGCACTATTCAGCATTGGTCCTTATGCACACAACTGAACCAATGCTATTTAGTGTACTTGTCTGTGAATAGTGGTGAACTTTGGTCATCGGTCTGCATTTCCTGTGATGTTCGATGCGGAATCTATTGAGAAGTGGTGGAAGTCAAGTCTCGTGTTTAAACTCTACTGCAAATCTCCTACACAGAAGATGGTCAGTGCTAATGTGCATTTTACTCTTGTCTGCTGCTTACACCCGTTTAGTTTACTGAAACTTGCTTTTATTGTTTTGTGACACAAATTTCTGCCTCTGTAAAAAGTCTTTTGCTGGTAAGAATTAGAATTAGGCCTAGGTGCACTATTTGTTGAGCTGTAAATTTGTTACCTATGTCCACTCTATGAAGCATGTAAGGTACAGCCATAGCTCAATGGTTAGGTGATGGACTTTCATCCAGCAAATGTTGGTTCGACCTGCTGCCACCCAGCAGAGTCGTTAGTGGCATTAGGAAAGGCATCCGGACAAAATTGCCAAGTCCCACTTCAAACGCAGGCACTCAGCCTTCATAGTGAGGGAGTGCATGACATCAAAAGGCTCGTATGACTTTACTATGCCCCCGACCCCTAGGCGGGGGCATTAAGCGATGATGCTGTCTGACGTCTGTCTGTCTATTGCGTACATCTGGCCTAAGTCGAGAACAGAGAGGCCTAGGAAGACTAAAATTGGCACAGAGGTAGCCCACGTCATATGTGACTTGGACACTACTTTCAAGGTCAAAAGGTCAAGGTCACAGGTGGAGGAGGCATATTGTGGCGGCCTCCTGCCTACAGCTTGTTTTAGGCAGGTTATAATGTTGTGTCCTGTACATTCACTGTTGAGTGCTTGTTATGAATGCTGTCAGCCAAAGATGATTGGAACATGCTCTGTGCCACTGAAGTTCATCCTTCAGGCCGATGCTTTATTCTTGGATAGGACACTGGAAGTAAGAGATCGGCCACGAGCTGCTGGACATAATTCCAGTTTGATGCAGGATAATGACTGGCCGCTGGTCGGTTTGCTCAAGGTTAGATTAGAACCGTCTCGGAGAATGTCTTCTTTATTCTATAGTTTAGTGCATGGTAAACAAGAAATAATAAAAAAAAAACTTTTGAGGTCAACCTGTGTGAGTTGGCACCAGAAACGTACAATTTGTATCCAGCTCTCAGCATTAATGTCACTGCTTCTGTCATTCCAGTTCCCTGTAATCATTTCCCTCCATTTGCTACGATCCATAGCATTACTCTATTTTATGTGCAAATCCTGCATATCCTTGTCCACAACCTCTTTCCATGTTTTCCTGGGCCATGCTGTGTGTCTAGAGTTCTGAAGGTCAAATTCAAAGTCACATGTTTATTCACTTTGACTCTATTGCATTGTGTTTTGTGAAGTATTATTTTTAGTTTTTTTTTCGACAGAAATCTTCATATGCAAGTAGTGATTTTCATCTTCATTTGAATTTGTCCAGCATGAGCTGCACTAGAGCAGAAGTGTTGTGTAAGTTAAATTTTGAACGTAGAGAAAAATAGTTAGTAGTTATTTGCCAAAACTGATTGGAATTATTACATTTTTATTTCCTACAAGCTGGAGGCAGTTATTCATTCAGTCTGTTCATCTGTCTGTCTGTCTGTCTCTTTGTGTGAGCAGTGACATTTTTACATCGGTAGTCTATGGGACTGTGACAAAGACAAAGCGGTTAAATTTTGAGTACTCAGCATGCACAGGATGAGTCGCCGTGAGTTTCTAATTTTTTTATCCCTATGCAGCCCCGCTGTCGAGTGCAACCCTGGGCAAGTTGTTAACACACGTGCTTCTGTCATCAAGCAGTATAATTTGGTACCAGGCAATAGGCGGTGATGTCTTGCGGCTGGGAAGGTAGCTCTGGCGTCGCAGTGACCATGCATCACAGACATTAGTGGTTCGCTACCTACAGGCCCAAGGCCTGGAGAACAGAGATGAGCACCCGCTACGCTCTCTTGTGGAGCATGATTGACTTTACATTTACCTTTTATGTGTGTTTGCACTGTTTCACATAGAGCCGCAAAATTTTTAGCAGAATAACTCATTATTGCGAGGGTAAGTTTTATTATGAGACAGCTGCCTCACATCCCCTTCATGTCATCGGGGCTCTGGAGATAACCCGTATTGGTATTGCTCAACAGCTGTGTAACAAGTGTCCATCTAGCTTCTGCATGTGCAACAAAGTATCATCACATATGTTTTCTATTGGGCATATTTTAACTCTTAAGATCATGCATCATTAGAATAAGGTATAGTAATTGATACTGTGACATTCTTGGTGGTTTGCTTATTGAAGATTTAATTAGCACATTTCTGTTGTTGGTAGATAACAGTGGAACTGGCTTCAGACAGCAGAGATTTTGCCACTGCTCTGGCAAAGACTCAGTGCGCCGAAATGGGCAGTGTAAAGATGGTGCCAATACCGCAGCCACCAAAGCGAAAGTCTCAGCCGGTTGTCACGGCTAAAACTGTAAAAAATGCCTCTGTTGCTACTACTGGTTAGTTGACTGCCGCTTTTGAAACAATGAGAAAGTTTAACATAAAATGTATACTGACACTTACACTGATCAATTTTGAAAGAGCTCAATGATTAGTAACTGATGAATGACTTTGTGAGTTGAACAGATGATGCCAGCAGGGGCTCCATATTTGAGGACTGGGCAGATGTGAGTAACTATTGGTGCTTTGTCTTTATGGTAGATGAGAAGTTAACAGCAGCGACACAGACTGAACCAGTGCCAACTCTGATTGACAGAATGCCACTGGACGTGCCAGCGGACGTGCATACTGCAGTTGGAGCGGATGCTGTATTAGCTATGCAATCCTCTGCAGATCCTTCTGTCACTGAGGTGCTACTGCTAAACTGGTCACTTTACTCCACCGAGTAAACTGCATTCGGTGATATTTTGTCGTCTTTTGTGTCACCTGTTTTTTCCGTTCCCTTGCATTCAGTGCATAACAGTGTTAGTTCAGCTACGGCAGTGCGGAAATTTGTGCACATTCAAATTGCTCATCTTTGTTTGCATTTCCATGATTCTGTCGACATTCCCGTGGGAATTCCATGGGTCTGGTGATATCCGAATCAGTACCTTTTCTATGTACATCTGTACTTCACTGTTACCAGCTCAACAATGTGCTGTCCTGTACGTTGATTTTTATTGCCTCCAGTTTGTGTGCATGTGTGTTTGTGTGTGATTTTGTGCACTCGCATTACTTTACATCACATCACATCGAAATTTGTAAGGTGACCTGAGTAGAACAAACCTCCAAGGACCACTGCAGCATGGGACGAGGTATACCAGCTAAAGATAATGTCGGGATAGGATTGCACAAACAAGGGCATTTTCAGTTTTTGTATTAGAGAACTGCAGCTAACACAGTCAGAAAGCGGGCAAATAATCCAGTAAACGTGCCACTCATGTGTAACTATAGCCACACAGGCTGGTTGTCAGTGTTTTAGATAGGGATAAAATGGCTGACGTACTTACGTCTGCCCCAGAATTTTTTGACTTATCACAGTCTGCCGGATGTACTGTACTAATTATCTCGTTACCTAGACCTAGCATTAAAGATATTGCTAGTATGCTGCCAATGAGCACCGCCCAATACTATGCTGTTCGTAATTGGACCAGTTAGCCTCTGTAACCAAAATCAAATGTGTAGTTACCACGCAGGTCAGACCACTGGGCCTGGCTCACTTCTCACTGCAGCCGAGATAGCATTAGCGTTGTCCTAAGACTGCCACTGCTCACCGGATTTTGCATACTTTCCTAACACTGCTCTGTTGTTGCCGCCAAGCGTTTCGTCCAACACTCAAATTTAGGACGTAACTCTGGGAATTCTGGACGTTTGCTGACGTCCTTGTCCCAGAATTTTGACGTATTGGGTACTTTTTGTGGATGTAAATAAATTGGACGTAATCCGAAACACTGCTGGTTGTTGTGGTTATAGTCATTAACGTTGCACACATTGCTGACGGTGACCGAAGGCGTTAACATCACACACCAAGGCCAAGCAACTGTCAGACTTGGGTCAATTCAACCGTCCACTGCTACTGCACACTCGCATAATGGTATTTCACTGTTGTTGTTGGCTGTGAGTTGATTGCAACGAGTTGCAGTGAAAGCGTAACATGTATTTTGTCTGCATCAGGACCTTTCTGTGCAGTGCTTAGTTTTCTGCATTAACACTATTGTGCATATTTTGATGTTAATCTGTAATTGATACCAATTGCCAATATTGGTACAGCATTTCAGAGTAACACCAGAACCCACATACAGGTTTTTAGTTATTTTTTAAAGAAAAAATTCTAGTCTCTCATGTTCGACCAATGTACAAAGTAGCACAAAGTAACAGTCATGGTACTTACTTGTTGCCTGATTGGCTGCCTGTCAAACTGTTAACCTTTGGAGGATGTGCCTTTAGCATGGCTAGCCCAACTGTTTGAAACAGTCTTCCTGTACCCTCCACTCTCACTTAACTCCTTAAGACTATATCTGAAAACATACTATTTTGCACGTTATTAACTTTCTGGTGATGCTTTGGCACTCTGTAGACTGAGTGACTGTATGCACTGTACAAATTTGTATTGTATTATATTGTATTGATAGGCTGGACCCATCAAAGTCGTGATTCAGCAACTCGTAATCTGTACATCACATCACGAATGTTTTGGTGCGACGACGTCAGTTGCTCTAATGTCTGCTGGGGAACGTGCGATCCACAGTTTAACTTCTCACAGGTAAAGCACATTGATTGCCCAGTGACTTAGTTGTTATTATTTGTCACTGGAATTTAGTCATTGATATTGTAAACATTGTTCTACTTTGGCACACATGTTACAGTGCTAAGTGTGATGTTGCACATGTTATTGCTTTGGTTACTTACGTCCACCGAGGGAGTTGTGCAATCAAATCGGTTTATCTATATGCATGTGCAATAAATCAAAAGTTGTGGGCAGCTATCAATAAAATATTCTGCTTCAACAGTTTGCAGCTCAGGGAAAACAGATTAAATTTGAGAGTGATCTTGATGATATTCCTGAAGGTAATATCACTAACGTTAGCAAAGCAATAATAGTATGTCTGTTGTCTGATCTGTGTGAGGAAAGGCAGTACAGGTTGTATCTGCACATTTTTCTTTTTTCTCACTTTTGTTCGGCATTGTGGATTATGGTATGCAATAAATCAGTAAATAACATGCATTGTGGGTTGTGTTGAATGCTTATGTTTAGTTATTATGCCCCGCCCCTAATTGGCAGGGGCATTAAGCGATGCTTTTGTCTGACGTCTGACGTCTGTCTCTCTGTCTGTCACGTACATCGGGCCTAACTCGAGAACAGAGAGGCCTAGACAGACTAAAATTGGCACAGAGGTAGCCAATGTCACACTTGACTCAGACACTACATTCAAGGTCAAAGGTCAAGGTCACCAGGCCACTTTCGTTGGTTGTACTGGCAGGCCAACATGGACATACTGTAGTGGTGACCTATCCATATGCGTACATGACGTATATCGCACCACTTGCAGTCCTGGGCGGTGGCATATCGTGGCGGCTGCCCGCCTACAGCTTGTTTTTAGTTGTTCTTATTTGAGTCACAGCCATTCTCTGTCCAACTGAGCAGCTAAATGTTGAGAAAATAGATTTTTCTAATAGAAATAAAGATCACTAATCAGTACTGGCATATGTGGTTTATGCTGTTGGGTGGTGTTGTCAGAGTGACACCGACAAAGATGATTGTTGCTGCCCCCTTCCATGCCATGTACTGCACACAGTTGATTTTGTGAAGAAACGTTATTGAAATGTTATTGTGTCGCACAGTAGCAGTATCCAGTCATTTGTGAAATACTGTGTAGTGTATGTAGTGCTTATCTGAACTCGGCTCTGAGCTGTTTTCTGTCGCGGATGTTGACAGATTGCCCCTGTCCTGGTGACCCGCGGTCTGCTGGAACGCATGCGGAACAACTTCATGGTGATTGAAGTGTGGGACAAGAAAACGTCGGCACAGAATGATCAGGTCTGGTCTGATTTCATTTTGGAACACATTCAGTGATTCAGCACTGTTGGTCCTACAACAGCATGATCATCTGGCATGTGAAATACCCTTTCTTAAGCAGATTGTTTTGTGCTTGCATGTATTCTCGCGTAAAGTAGGAATTTTTCTAGAGAATGGGAGCAGTTTTAGCTAGATGCCCCTCCTGACTCCACAGATGACTCATATTGGGTTTGGTGGTGATTGAACCCGAGTTTTCAGTTGGTGGTTTGGTGTAGCGGTAACGCGTTGGTCTTGATCAATGCAGTTGCTCTACATCAAGCCTGTTAGTACTGGGATGGGTGACTGCCTTCGGGTAGGTAAACTATCTCACTATGTAATAAACTATCTCACTACGTAACCAGCCACCCAGGCCAACTCAGCCTGGCCATCCCTCCGTGGGTAGGCGCAATGAGTACTGGCGATGGTTACGGCCACCATTAGGGAAGAAAATGGCGAGTTCTGC
>Ga0049107_10000596_pt1 | contig 11312 bp, 9 predicted proteins | sample WorMetilPIANOSA1_FD_61187 | JGI IMG/M metagenome (GOLD analysis project Ga0049107, IMG submission 61187) | Marine gutless worms symbiont microbial communities from Max Planck institute for Marine Microbiology, Germany - Olavius ilvae PIANOSA.1 | ecosystem: Host-associated > Annelida > Digestive... | reverse complement strand
GGGGTGGGGTGGAAATGGGCACCTATTGGAGGCCTACAGTACCAAACCCACATGCAAGCCCCAAAGTACGATGTGCAGTTTCTGAGATCTGAGGCGTTATGCAGTAGCAGTAGCAGTAGCAGTAGCAGTAGCAGTAGTAGCAGTAGCAGTAGCAGGACGCGGCAAATTAAAGAATGTTATATAAGTGTTCACTTAGTTCTGCATGTTTAAAGACCCAAAAGATTTTCAAGAAAACATAACTAAGGAAACTATTAACTATTAATTCATGATGACGGCCACATCACCTTACCACCAAGCAGCATATAAAGACATGCCAGCACTTACCTGCTGAACATTAAGTGTGTTCTGAATGAGCTGACACAGCTTCAGTACGATGCTATCATCGTGCAGTGGTACCAGATGACAGCACGTCCTGAGAACTCTTGCAATATCCTACATTTCAACATAACATAGCGAGAATTTTATTGAACTTAATTATACATCGTTCTGTATTTTTTGTACTTCTGTCTCTCAGTCATCTTAACATTTATGACTAGCAGCATTGATCCATTGTAAACTTTGTCGTCCAAGCTTAAGTGGCCAAAAATATAAATGTTCTTATTCTTAAATTCTGGGAGCTGACTTCCTCCCAGTTTGACAATATAGTCTTCAGTTCAGTATTTCCGACACTGTCAGACTCGGATGCAAAGGCAACTATAACATTATACCACAATACCATATGCATGAATGTCTACAACAAACATAAACTTTGGGGAAACATCGATATTAGGGTTCCCTCTGCTCCACATTTTGGGGACCTGTCCCCCATCCCAACTCCAAGTTGACATTCCAGTTTATGACACACACACACACACACACACACACACACACAGTAAATAATGCAATTTAAAATGCAATTTACCATGTGCATTGTGCAATGCAAAAAAACGGTCAATTTACCATCAGCACTATATTCTATGTGCATGCATGGCCAATAAGAGCTAATGAACCCTAAAGCCTAGCCGAACCATAATCCTAAGCCTATTCCTAACCCAAACCAGCCCAATGAGCTCTTCAAATAGCATTATTTACCATGGAGAATATAATTACTCTATTATTGTTACACAGCTTTAACGTGCCATATATGAGTCAGCTGAAAGTCAATAAATCTATGCCAAAGTTAAAATGAAAGAAAACTTTTACTTGGGACAGATCGTCGATCTATACCTAGTAAAAACTGTCTACTTACACAGACAACCAATCGGGTCCATATAAAACACACAACAGTGCACAACAGCACAACGGCACCATAGTCCCATTGTGTATCACTAAATCTAAACACTAACCCTAACCCTAAACCCTATACCATAATTATTACCGAGTTTTTGGTGGTTTTCGGCAGCTTTCGATGTACATCAGCGCCGTTGTGTATCGATAACCCTAAACACTAACCCTAATCTTAACCATAACCGTAATATGTAATTATTACCGAGTTTTAGGTAGTTTTTCGGCAGATTTCGATGTACATCAGCGCCATTGTGCCGTTGTGCGCCGTTGCGTGTTTTATATGGACCGCAGCCGACCTACTTCTAGGACAGACCTTTCTGGTAACTGAAATTTCTACTTTTTCATATGGAACTGAAGTCACTTACTTACTTAATCAGATTAAAGGATGCCTCATTAACTACAGGGTCCAAAGGTTTGCTGTAATTTTATATGTAATCAGCTAGTGTTCTCGTCACAACGATTAATAAAAAAAAAACGAAATTCGTTCATCAAAACATCAACTCACATCTTCCACTTGACTTTGTCTGGAATAATCTAGTGAATTTAGTTCGTCTAAGATGGCACTCAGTTCGCTACGAAACTCATCTGTATCTCTGTACACCAATCGCTGTAATCTTCTGGCGCTGCGACTGAACTCATCCTCGGATTTATACTCGGATTTTACACAACGTTTTCTCCACGACAGCGACTCTGCCATTATCGCTCAGTGTTTACATGAGTGTAAACAAAACAAAACATAACATGACGTAACGTAACGTAACGAAAAATACAGGCATAAATAAGTAACAGCATGTTCTAACGTGTGCTCAAGACTGTACTGTTACTGTACTGTGAAGTACAGCACAGAACAAAAAATGAGAAGCCCAGCTGTCGCTGATAAACCGAACGACGTATTTGTGCAATATGCAGTGTTTTTCAAGTAACTGAATGCTACTTTAAGTAACTTTGAAAGCTCAATAAACTAAAATAACCTTCAAGACCAAGGTCATCAAGGAATGCTTTTCAACAAATTACATAGCCACATAATTATACAGTCTGCTAGTCTTCCATTGCAACTATGTCTATCTTGTACCGTTTGCGAGACATCGCCACTTAATTAATTAGCAAAACCACAATGACCTTGAAAAGTACCTGTACTTCCGTTTGAACGCGGCATAGAAGTTGCAAGGCGATGTATGGTGTATTTTTTCAGAGAGAGAGAAACTGGCAATGGAGAGTGTCCAGTAGCTGGAATGACCTTTCAAGGTGCTGGAATGACCTTTCAAGGTCATTCAAGGTCGTTGCAATGCAAGGTGTCTTCTAAGGCCGTTCGCGTGTCTCACGGGGTCTTCCATTCTCGTCTTAAAACTCACCTTTTCTCCGGATCCTTTCCCCGTAACCTTCCCCTCTCTCTAACGGACTGATTTCACGGTTTTTATCCCGCACGTGTACGGAAGTCTCTGGCGTTGAAAACATATGATCAGTGCGGCAGATTAAGCCAGCTCCGCTGGCTTTTGGGCGCACTTTAATATAGTTACTTACTTACTTACTTACTTACTTACTTACTTATATTGTTACTTGTAAATGCATTTTAGCGCGTGACCCAAAATAACATTGAACGGTGGAATATGGCAGTACAAACCTTTGCTCAGACATTTAAGTTTCAACCACTTTAAATGGTTTATGGACGATACATGAAACATTTTCATTGCTTTTGAGAGTTCTGGTATCTGAAGTGACATCTCAATTAAGGTAGGTCATCGGAAATGGCTCGTATCAGCTGCGAATTCCAACTACCGTTACGTGGTAACTACTTACCTTTCCGAGATATAGCCAGACATTGGCCGAAAACTGCGAATTTTCCTACATCTCGTGTATTTAACGCCCCTCCATCGCTCATGGTGTTGCCGTTTGAATTTTGTAACGGCGTACGTTCGGCCTACGAATAAAAAAAACGAATAATGAGCTGACCAGGTCAAGAAAAAAATGATGACGTAATGACGTATATCTTTAGCCGTTTCGGTGCAGTACACGAATGTGACAGAGACAGACAGATACGGACGATAGCGTCGAGCGTAAAAATCAGACTGCGTATAAAAGTCGATTGCTAGCTGCAAAGAATAATGAAAAAAAGCGCTCAGAGGCGACGCAAACAGTGCGCGCTGGCTGTAGTAAGGCGGAGCAAAAAATTTTCGCCCCGCCGCAGACCCCCTTCCCGGGGGCGCGGGACGGCCAAAATTTAATCAGCTGGAGATGGTCACTACCTTCACCTACAGACCCATGCAGTTTGGTGAAGATCGATGCACGCAATTTCGAGTTATCGTGGTAGCAGACCCACAAACAAACAAAAAACAATCACACAAACAGACAGGGACGATTATTATATAGGCCTACTGCGCCGCAGCTTAACGCGTGCAGTGTAATAAGACAAACACAGCACTACATCGCTGTGACCGCTGTGATTGCACGAGTATTGCAGCAGTAGCGTTGACAGCGCCGCCTGGGATGCAGCTTAGTGGCTTCCGGTCTTGCCGCCGGCGTCATACAGATGCATCTTCAGAACTACGCGATGTTCTCTGGAGCAAAACGAGCGTCATTTCATCGCAACTACAGAGTCATCGTCATCTGCGTTTGTCTGCTACTGCTGCTGCTCCAGATGACGCGTAAGAAGACATTTTAGCCGTTGTTTATGCGATAAAATAAATCTAAAATCGTTTTCGATTTTAATTAAATGACATTAGGTCCCAATTTCTTAAAGATAGGACCAACAATTTCTATCAAGTGTTTGTATAAGTTCTGAGGCAAGTACTGAGGTGTCAGTTGATCTTGACCTGGGATGTGATCTTGAAGATCGGTGAGGTTAAATATCTGTGCGTTTTTGTATTGTAAGTCAACAGCAAAATAGGGCCGCGCGACTTGGCACAAATACAGATCTTGACTGTATCAGTTGTCGCTGCTTTTTGAGCCAAAAAGTCAAAAAAAAGTTCGAGGTCACGCATGATCACAAAACGTCAAAATCGTATTCGGCCTGCAGCGATTTTGTTAGCAGCGGTAGTGACCCATCGACATTGATGAGTGCATTTCTAATTATTAAAGCATTCGAACCTAAATAAAATGAATTTTATCTGCAGAATTCTGCATATTAATAACTCGTATGTATGACGTGCTATAATATTAGGGTTATTAAGAGACGACGGTTGTGTGTTGTTTGAATGTCGTTTTGATCGATGCTGTTTCTGCTGGTGATAACAAATAATAAATTTGAAGCTACTACGGAAAAGATGTCCACAGAGTAATAATTAGATTCAGCGTTGGTAAAATTGTAGCATCTGAAGCATGTTTCTGTTTTTTTTTCTTCCGCTTCTTTGTCCTCCGCGACCATTTCGCGACTAAATAAAGAATAATGAAAAAGCGCTCGGAGAGACGCAAACTTTGCGCGCTGGCTGTAGTAAGGCGGAGCCAAAAAATTTCGCCCCGCCGCAGACCCTCTCCCGGCGACGCAGGACGGCCAAATTTTAATCAGCTGGAGATGGTCACTACCTTCACCTACAGACCCAGTTTGGTGAAGATCGATGCATGCAATTTCGAGTTATCGTGGTAACAGACTCACAAACACACACACACCCACAAACACACCCACACACAAAAAACAAACCCACAGACAGGACCGATTACAATACACTGCGCCGCAGTAATAAATTTAAAATAATTAATTAATTAATGTGTAATAAATTTCAGAAACTAACCGCATGCCTAACAGTAAATTATATTCAGTCTTTGTGTCTATGAATGCCTATTTGAATGTCTTTTGAATGTCCCAAGGTCGTTCAGAGTGAAAATAGGAAAGAGTAAAGCAGTTTAATAAATGTTCATTACAACAGCACGAAGACAATGCATATGTAATAGTGGGACTTTTATAGCTTACTTGCGTACAATATGTTTACATTTCTATGACAAGGATCGAGGCGCGGTTTCTCAGAGACATTTTTTTGCGACACGGTGTATGCAGATCGCGTTTGTGCTGATTGTTCGCGTTCAATCGCAAACGTCGACTTGTTAAGATAAATTATGTCGTCCACGTGTCTGATTGTCGGTGGCAGAGACTCCATCAACTGACTGGCGCTCCTTAAATCGAACGTTTATTGATCACTCGGCCGTGATAGGACAGATCGAACAATCAATAAAACAACGCCAGTACTCGTATTCAGCAACAACCATCACTGTTATTATTGCATCGCCATCTCTTTGTATGGCCTGAAATTTCTGGACGTTATGTTTTGCGAAGGTATCAACGTATGAAACCAAAACCCGATGATATGATGGACTTAACGTCAAAACTAAAATGACACTCTTCGATGTGCATTGTATAGTCTTAACTGGTGAGCAATCTAGCGCAATTTCTAGGGTGTGGGATGTAGCCAAGCCAACCACCCTTCCTCTCTCCCACTTGGGTCTTGATGTCAAATTTGGTAGCTCTAAGCGCAGCAGATATGTACCAAAAATTTCGGGTGCTGAGGCCTCGCCTTCTTGCGCTGGGAGGCATAGTCGACTTCTTCGAATATTTCTGTCTTTAAATAGATTATCACGCCAAATTTGGCGGCTTGCGCGTCAGACGGTTTGAACATAAAGTAGGAGGAGGAATTTTTGCTCCCTTGAGATTCGCCCTTGGATTTGGGGTGCGGTCATCCTCTAAGAACCTACCCCTGCTCTAGACATATTACTGTGCCAAATTTGGTCGCTGAAAGTCAAACAACGTGAGACAAAGTACAGATGTCAAAAATTGACCTCCTGGGGACCCTTCCCATGAGCGAAAGGGCTGAAAACTAATAGGCTGTCGACCCAAAAATTTCACCCAAATCTATCCACAGATTTTGAATTATTGTGCGCAGAAACACAAACACAGGCTATACGTGAAGGAATGCATAAGCTTCTCCGCTGCGAAGCTAATTATTACTGGCCTATTAATTACGTCCTCAACGGACAACCGGCTTCATCTTCCGTACAAAGCCAACACTATTCTGTTAATGAGGAGTAATGTCTTGCAACTTAGCCTAACAAAGATTTTGGAGTTCGTCTGTGGCTGAAAACTCAAACTCGACGTCTCTGATATGTGCGCTTGGTCTACATACATGACACATGACTCTGCGAGCTGCTGCCAAAAGCCAGATGGAAATTTGTCGGTTGTGACCGCTGATAAAGCAATCTGCTTGACGCAGTCAGCATATATCACACTAACGATAACATCGATGCTTGTTTCTCCGTCTCTCTCTCTCTCTCTCTCTGTGTGTGTGTTTGTGTGTGTGTGTCTGTCTCTCTTTCAGTGTGTATGTGTGTGCAGCATCCGCTGGCGTCACCAGCTATACATACACTGTGTTTCAATGAAAATGCGTCAACTTTGGCAATCTGTAGTTTCGACAGGCACGGACTAATTCTGAGAGTTTATGGCAAACAGCATCCGCGCGCGCTTTCAGAAATGATTTGCCTATTCAACTTTCCTTGTCCCTTCGCTTCTGCTTGCTTTATTATGCCCCTGTCCCTAATAGGCGGGGGCATTAAGCGATGCTTTTGTCTGACATCTGTCTGTCGCGTACATCGGGCCTAAGTCGAGAACAGAGAGGTCTAGGAAGAACAAAATTGGCACAGAAGTAGCCAACGTCACACGTGACTCGGACACCACTTTCGAGGTCAAAAGGTCAAAGGTCAAGGTCACCAGGCCGCTTTGCTCACCGCCGTGTTGGCGCGTCAGGCAGCTGCAGCGGTGGGCGTGAGAACGTGTTGGCCGTGGGACACTCCTGCTACGTTGCCGTCTGCTCAGCGGCGGAAGGCGCTTCGGCGCCCACGGGGGGAGGAGAGGGGCGGGGGCATACCGTGGCGGCCGCCCGCCTACAGCTTGTTCGACACGCGTCATTTCCGTCGCTGCTATTTAAAAGTAAATAAAGTAAGCAAAAGTGAAAATACAAAGTAAGTTGAATAGGCACATAATTTTGAAAGTGTGCTGATGCTGTTTGCTGAAAATTATCAAAAATTAGTCCGTGATTGTCGAAACTACAGAGCTCAAAAGTTGACGCGTTTTTTGAAACAGTGTAGGGCCTATAAGGCGCGCGCCCTTACGACAGTGAAATGTTACTGATTACTAATACTTTTCCAACACCAATGAACTATCTGTTAAAGTCTGTTTGATAGGTTTAGAATTATTTGTGGCAATTATTAGTTTGTTTTCTGTCTGTCTGTCTGTCTGTCTGTCTCCCTGCCTGTCATGTACATACTTGTAGTTTCCTGTCGGTTTTTTGTCTTTCTTATGGTTTTCATGTACTTACTACCTTCGTGGTGAATAAACGTATATATTAAAAACAAAGAAGAAACGTCAACGATTACAGCTAGACCTATGATGATTATCGATTATCGATATTCTATTGATCGTCATTGCGGTTTTACTTATCTTACTGGTAATTAGTGTACGTAGTGCGTTAAGTAACTTAATTGTGACGGTGAATACATTTCGTAACACACTATCCATCCATTTTGTGCTTTCTGCCTGTTGACTCGTCCTGGTGACGACAGTACTGTCTCTCCCTGATGCACGCTTCACGCACGCTGAAGATGATATCGAGTCGTGCGTGCGACGCGTATCTCAATATTCATCTGCCGCGCGGCGTTGTCTATTGATCTGTTGACTCGACGGCAGTACGTTAGGACAGGACGACGTGTCTGCGATTGTCTTTCCTGCAGAGCGGGGACTTCGTTTGATGTTGAACAGCACGCGCACTGTGTGGTCCACTGGCATAGAGACGATTATATTGCACTCGCAATCGACAGACGCCGCCGGTTCAGTGCTCAGTGGGTCCGCTGCAAACATATACTAAGTCCGGGCCCCGGGGGCGTCGATCCAGGGGGACAGATCCCCTAAAAATATGGAGTGGAGGATTCCCCCAAAGTTTCTGTTTGTTGTGTGCATTTGTGCATTTGTGCATTCGGTATTGTGGTATGACGGTATAATACTGAATTGACGCCTACTATCCAACTGGGCGGGAGTCATATATGTCTCGGAGCTTAAGAATGAGAACAGTGTTTAAATTACCGTGGGGTTGTGGGAGTTAAACCCCACAGTTTTTAGCTCTACCCAAACAATTTTCCCCGTGTTGGGGTCAATTCCAACCCCCTTGAGCGTGGGTAGTGTTCCAAAAATGATAAATGATTTGCTGTTGTTGGAAAACATCGCAGTTTTTCCGTTACGCGACTCGGAAGGTGGGCCTTGAATTTTTCAACCCCCTCAGTTGTTTTTGACAATTCAAACTCTGAATAAGAACACTTATAGTCTTCGGCACACGGGCTCGGGCCCAAAATTTTACAATGGATCCACGCTATTGCTCTGGTCAAATCAGGCTCCAGCGGAACGGGGAAGCAAGCAGCAACTTAGCTGGTGGGAGTTACGGGGGAGAGGGCCTAATGATTCTAATTATACAGTGATATGTCCGCTCGCCGCACCGCGGGTCCAATCCGCTAGTGCTGGCAATGAATGACTGTATAACTTCCGTAGCACCATCAGGCTGTCACTTCCGTGACTTTAAAGCGACGTTGGTCACAGGTTATGAACGCAGTGCTACAGCAAGTGTCCAGGTCTTCAAACTTTATTAGGCTCGTTCTCAGCAATCAATCGTCGAGTCATCTTCATTGCCGTCGTCGTCTTTGCGTATAAAACCCCGTGTGTATGAGCACAAAAACTGCACTTAGCCGCAGTCGATTAGACCTATCTGAATCAGGGCGTTAGTAACCAGTGAATAAGTACACGTGACCACGTCATGATGGCCCAGCTTCCTGGCGACCGGCTGAGATTACTGATCACGGCACACCAAACGTCGCCGTGACGTAATTGCATCTCACGTGCGGTCCGGGAAATCACATTGTTTGCAGATCACTGGCGCCAACTGGAAAGCCGAATATATGAGTTGTACTAACAGTGTTAAGGAGCACGTGTAAGGCGTACGGATGTTAGTCGATGTTAGCCCAGTGCACGGCAATGTGTTCAATGCAGTGCGAGTACGTAGGCCTATAATAATGCTGTCTTCGGGGATCTTGGACTGTAACTTTGTCGAATTCTCAAGCTAACCGGATTTACCTGTACTTTTCACTAATTTTCTGTTTGGTTCCTAAGCTGTCCCCCGTCAGTTTTGGGCGCACGTGATTCAAACTAAATCTTATAAACGGCAGAATATGGCCTAAATGCATTATTTTCTGAACTTAAAAACCAGTTAATTTCGATAGTAATGTGAAACAATTTTGAACAGTTTAGTCGCACGAACACACCAGTAACGTTATAGATGATTGCGTTGATGTGAACGCGCAGATGTGGATGCCGGCAGAAAACGCGGCAGAAAAAGGCCCGGTGTTCGACGGATACCCAGTCATTTACGAGCCCTGATGGCCAATGTTACTGGATGTCAGGAGCGAAGACAGAACCCCGAGAACACGTGCCTCAAGAAATGTCGCGTTGATGACGACTGCAAGGGGCGCACTAGACGATGTCTCTGCGACCAGCAGTGTGGACCCAGCTGCGTCAAGCCGAGTTCGTTACATACTGTCACTGTCTCGTGTATTATTATACAACACCTCGGGACAAACGACTCCCCTATATGATGAATTTAATTTAAACTACTTGTTTGTCGAACATGAAGATGTCTCCTTTTACGCCCGCAGTTTGTCGCATGATGTATGACGATAATGAATTATTGACATTGTCCTCCATTGGCATTTCAAAAGAAAATTCAATGGAACGAACCAAACGACAATGCAGCTAGACTTGACGGACGGTTCATAAACTAGGCCTAACAGCCCAGTATTACGCTCCGATATTGTGTTCATAAACGAAAGAAAGCACTGCTCTTCAATCGATCGGATATTGTTTCGATTAAAACCCGACATGCAGTCACACGAATTTGCTCTCCCCTTTGTTTACCTGTTCCATATTTCTATGAAAATTTTGCCAATAAATGTCGGAAATAAGCTAAAGTGGTGGAAATTGTTAGTTTTACGGTTAAGATTGGGGTAAAGTTTAACATTTAGGCGAGGCTTCAGTTTTCTGTCGCTGTAACGATTTTCCTACGTGCGCCGTTAATTTTCACTGCAGTTTGTGCGATGCTGTTCATTACACCGGTGCACCGGGTGGTGCAGACAATGCACGCCGTGCGAACCATCTCGTCACGTGATGAGATATTGCTCGGAGCAAGAGTTTAAGAACGCAGCCATTTATGCATTTGCTTGCTTATGTCTTCTGAGCTGTACTTTAATCTACAATGCAATGCAACTGTATTATGCGAAAATTAAAGTATAAATTAATCTATTAATACTGTAGTCAACGATTATAAAACCTACTTGGCTATTTATTACATCCTCCAAAGATGTTATGTTTTCTATGTATGTGTTTGCTTGTCCGTCTGTCGGTCTGTCCACAGGATAACTCGAAAAGTTGTTTACGAATTTTGGTGAATATTTTGGAGGGGTGGAATGTGTGACTAGCATCAATTGGTTATATTTTAGTGCTGATATTACGATCCGGATCAAGGAATAAATTTTTAACGGAATTTTTGCCATTGCGGATTATAAGAATTTTGCACCAAAATCTATAAATAATGAACGCGATGCTTATAGGGTCATGATCTTTCCTGGTGGATGTACTAGTGGCCTGGGGTGTTTGTTATTCAGTTTTTTTTAAACCCTGAACCGTTTCCACAATTTAAACCATCTACGCTGTCTGAAATTAACGCTGTACGACGTTACATACATACATCATACATACATACATACATACATACATACATGCATGCATGCATGCATGCATGCATGCATGCATACATACATACATACATACATACATAGTTACATACATACATACATACATACATACATACATACATACACGTTTAATTCAGACAAAAGTCCATAGAAAACTAAAACCTAACTAGAATTTGGCATGTACCCGCAAAGCATGCCAACCGAATGGACGCACGCGCGCACACTTCGACCTTGGCAGAGTGTGCGCCTAGATTTATGACGCCTCGTTCTCAGGGGTT
>Ga0049107_10000595_pt1 | contig 11314 bp, 6 predicted proteins | sample WorMetilPIANOSA1_FD_61187 | JGI IMG/M metagenome (GOLD analysis project Ga0049107, IMG submission 61187) | Marine gutless worms symbiont microbial communities from Max Planck institute for Marine Microbiology, Germany - Olavius ilvae PIANOSA.1 | ecosystem: Host-associated > Annelida > Digestive... | reverse complement strand
TGGAGCTTTGCACGACTTATAGCTCCAGTTGTCACCACCACTTCCATCATCCTTGCTTCAATAAACACCGGCTAACCCAGGTTCACCTGGAAAATGGCCGTTAAAACGGAGAGAGAGAGACTCTTAATCAGAGGAGTAGTCCCAGAGAGCGCATATTCACGACCATGACAAAACAGCGGTAAAGGGGTGATAATGATGCGCAGGGGCGGGGGTGGTCGACCCTTGTTAATTTTCTAAGTCAGACGTTATGAACGTATACATACGAGTTTCTAAACCTTTCCAGTTACTCATTCCTTACTGGGTGAACTGCTAGAACTGTAATCACTTCGCTGTTTTCCCAGGGATCCGGAACGATTTCACGCTCCGTTGTTCTATACCCTGAAAATTTCATTCAGATCCGTCAATTAACGACTTTTTGAGTTAGCCTCTGTTGTTCAGTCACATGAACTCACGGTCACGGCGACAGTAAGCATCACATTGTCTGTCGTTGGCGATCTGAAAAGGTTGATTGGTTGGTTGGTTTGTGTTAAACGGCACTTTCAGCGCAAATAGGCTATATCGTGCCATATCTACCCATAAAATTAATCCTGTAGCATACCTATTCTCGATAGGTGGTCCAATGTACCAGTGTTCGAACCTTCCGCTGTCCAAGCAAGAATACCCGGAAAACAATCAGCGTATAATGACGGTTTGTTCTAATGCTTTGCGTGCTGCAGGTGAGCTATTGCTGGACATTGACAGCGGACGGGAGGTCGGCAGACCCACGCAGCACTTCACCATCATTTTCAACACGTTCGTCATGATGACGCTGTTCAACGAAATCAACGCGCGCAAGATTCACGGACAGCGAAATGTCTTCGAGGGTCTCAATCGCAACGCCGTCTTCATTACTATCTGGATTTGTACATTTATTGCGCAGGTATGCTGCGTGCCGTCTTCAGTGATTTTCCCAGTTTTGCAGCCCATTCATTCGCAAGATTTCTCTTGCAGCCCATCGCGGTAGCGCAACAATGGAGATTTTAAAGGAATATTTCCAAAAAAAAATTCCACTCGTTTACAGCTCCGTGCAAGCTCTGCGCCCCCTCCCCCCCCCGCACCCTCCCCCGCGGGTTCTACGAAGCCTTAAACACAGCCTGATTGGTAGGTTTCGACGAATTACTAAGTTACTGCCTTATGTATTCTGCTCGTTTGGTTTGTATAGGTAACACAGAAAATTCATAGAAACCTGTCTATATTATTTTTTTGAGTTACCTTGCTAACACACATTCTCGGGGTAACAATATTGGTTCGTCGTTCACCACATGCAACTGTCAGCGAGTTTCCTCTGTCTTCCTCTTGCTCGCCTTTCTTCTGTCTTCCAGTCTTTTCGTTGAGTCTTAATCGGTACATGGCTTGAAAACCGAATTTGTCTCGTTACGATCGCCTTTATGGTACTCCTTTATGTATTAACCCTTATTGAACATTCTGTTAGTTTACGCAATGCACATCATGCACCTCAGAAAACCACATAAATTTAATAGTTATGAGATAAAATGCTGAATACAAGGGTGAATGCATATAACGCGAGTTATATTTTTTTTACTAAAACAAAAGTGAAAATAAAGTACAAAATTTATCAACTACAAGTTTAAAGTAACCTTTAAAAGTTACTTTTTCAGTAACAGAAAGCAGGCTATTGCAGAGAAACTTACATTATTATTATTATTATTATTATTATTATGCATTATGAGAAGTTTTAAGGCATCAAAAAACCCTTACATAACTAATATTAATGCTGCACTTGTCAGCAGTTGAAAAGGTTACCTATTTTCCATTTGCTGGCTGAATTTTGTTTGTTTTATCGAAGCAGACAGTTGTCCAGGACTGTCAGTACAGGTTCTGGTTTTGTTTACTTTTAGGTTCTGATTGTTCAGTTTGGCGGTTTTGCGTTCGCGACGGCCGGTATAACAATTGAACAGTGGGGCTGGTGCTTGCTGTTTGGAGTCGGAGAACTTCTCTGGGGACAGGTTGGATATTCAGTCATTGTATAGTTTTAGCCGTGTATTAAAATTGCTGAAATTCGTCGGTTTCTGTTTCCAGCGACCTTTCAACAAATATAAACCGACTGTGACGAAACTTCATACGCATAACCAAGAGGAGAGTTCAAGCTCGAATGCTCGATGTCCTTGTGTTACTAATTATTTATTTGTTTGTTTATTTATTGCGTACACAACTGTTGCATGGGACAGTAGCTTCGTATATTGCAGACAAGTAGGACTTTAGATACTGTAGCATTGTGTTCAGACGGTGTGGCCAATTAAACAGGGTTCCACTAGTTTCGCAGCCCCACATTCTCAAAAGTAATTTTTCTGATTTTGGACATTTTCTCTGCATCATTATCTATCCACAAATACTGTTCAAAATGCAACAAAACACATTTAAGTTCACAGATTAACGTTTTGAGGGACATACGTATACAAGGGCGTCGCTAAACAACAGAAAGTGACAGAGAAACGAACTAGAGAAGTAATGGCGAGCGCCCCTCCTCCCACGTCTGTAAATCCAGCACTGCCGATGAGCTGTCTGCGTTCATCCATACGAGGCAATGATCGTAGCAGCGTGACGCCGTGCAAAAGTGTTATATTATGTATGTATGTGGGTGGTCTATACTGTATAAGCGTATTTCTGTCTGTATATCAGCTGGTGACGTGCATACCGACGCGGCGTCTACCGCGCAGCATGACGCTCGGCTCGGCGTCACACAAGGAGATCGAGGAGATCGAGAGAGCTGCCGAGGAGGAGGACGACGCAGCTGCTGCCGCAGCACAACGCGGTCAAATACTGTGGGTTCGTGGGCTCAGTCGACTACAACACCAGGTGATGATGATGAGTGACGGCGACACATTCTCTTCACTTATTAATCTCTTTATTCGATTTCACACTACGTCCTACTCATTTATTTACAGCTATTGCCTCTTTGCTATAGTTTCCGGACAGAGTAGATGCAGAATGCATCTAGGCTAAATGTAGGCTTAAGAAAATCATTTAAAAAAGAAAAGCAATAAGAGTAAAGTGCAAGAACAGGTCGGGAAATTCCTGAAAACCGTCGAACTGACACCTGGGTATCTAATGGGAAGATTTGAGATATATAATGAAATTTATGTATACAGCTGTTCCTACTCGTTGAATCAAACCAGGGATGATCCTAGGACCTGCAGACTAATCGTTTAAGAGATCCATCCCGACTCTTCTTTCTTTGAATGAAATGGGTTTTCAGAGTCAGTATTTCTTCTTTCAAATGGCTCCATCTATTTATGATTCTTATATTTTAAGCCGGAAGTTAAAGAGCAAAAGAGCTATCGTATCATTGTCCAGTTTAGACAGGTTTATTGATGTTGGCTAACTTTGTGGCTGTATAGATTCGGGTTGTGAACGCGTTCCAAGAGCAGGCGACGTTGTCAGCAGGCCGTGTACCGCGTCAGTCACTCACTATCTACTCCCTGCCGCCCACCCCGTCATCTCCTACTGCGGACACAGAGAAAACTCTACTCTGATTGGTCAATTCGTGGCCACGTGACCTCACGTGACGTCACAGACACCTGCTGTACACGTGTACCGCACTGAATTGAGACTTTCCAAGTGATGACGATCGAACGTCGAGTATGAAGCTAGCCAATGTGAACTGCCGTCAGTATGCCTGGTGAAATTTGCTGTGTTGATGAGTGTCAAGTGGTCGGATCGCGGGCCAGAATAGAGCCACAATTTTTAACCCCAAGCAATCGGCCACTAGTTCGGGATCACGTGGTACCAATGTACGTTATTTCCTGCCAGAGTGTTGGAAGGCTGTGCATCAATCGGTGGACGAAGCAATATGGTTTCAACTGTGCATCAGCTTTTCGACAGCTCTCACATTCGTGAAGTTATTCATTCAGCTATTTCTTTCATGTTCGTGTCCGCAATATCTGACTCCAATTAGCTGTAGCGAGAAGAAATTCCGCTGTCTACAATCAGAGATGTATTTGTTCGACAGTAGCTCTCGAAAATTGGACTTTACCAACGTGTCGCACGAACTTCTTATCGCTGGATAAGAAGTCTTTGAACTGCCGGGGTTTGGAGTTCTAAATATATCTCTCCCAATCTCCTTCTCCTTATGCCCAACACCGAGCAAATGTGTTATTTCTTGGTCAGAATCAAGCAAAAATGGAACCTTGTACAAAGCAATATGCTGTCAGCTGGGTCCCTTATACTTTTGACAGTTTTATAGTAGCGTACGGTAACCCGTGAATCTCAACACGTCGATACCGACTATATTGTTGCAATAATTCGCTGCTTATTCATAATTCAGCGACTGAAGATTTGGTTACGTGTCCTACTATTGCCAATTTACAGTCAGTTAGTGTTTGAATTACGGTTCGCTACTTCAGAGTTCAGGACCGAAGTGATTGGTGCTTCGTCGCTGTCAGTTAACCGAACTCGCAGCCGACGACGACAGACGCTGAACTGTGACCATGCTGTGGTGCGACTTCGACATTCGGTCGCACGCAGTAGCAGCGTGTTTACTTGTATATTGAGAATCTATCCCGCTCGTTGCTCAATCGTCACGTCGCTATTTCCCTTCATTGAATTGACCAGTCAGTGCCTCGTCAGCTGATCGGCACAAGCGGCGTTTAGTCGCGTCGGATGATCATGCTGCGCAACGCACTTCAATCAAACGCTTCCAATCAAGTCACTCTTTCCACAGGCGTACGGACTACATTATACAATGAGATCTGCCAGTTTCTCGAGAGAAAAAACTAAGTCTATTTCGTTAATTTTCTTCCGGTTTTCTTGCAACCTGCGTTCCCGAAAGTACTGATTTGCCACAAAAAAATGTATTCAGTCCAAGTCAGACTGGTCCATCCACATATGGCCGTATATAGGCCTACGTCTGTGGTTATTTCCCATGCAGTTATGTTCTAGTGGATTAGAGACCAATGAGCGACGTACCGTACGTATAGTGCTATGGCTATTTGATCGTGTTTGTTGAGTTTGATTTAGTTTGCGGTTTCGTTGTGTGTGTGTGTGTGTGTGTGTGTGTGTGTACATCAACACGTTACGCGCGCATTCTGTGTATAGTGCTCGACTTTGACAGACCACCAGCAGCTACTCTGCGGTTACGCAGCTGTGAATTTAGTAGCTATGGGCCCACTCTGTCCTGTCAGATAAGTGACCGAAACTACTGTTTAGCGTGAGAAAAAAACTTCTGAAATTCGAGTTTTCATACGAAGGAAATCTTTTAGCTTTAATTTTTCGCAACCAGTTGATCGAGGAATATAGGCAGAAGATAATATCATGCACAATTTCATACAAGTATCAAGGTGCATTATGTACGTTATATTGTGAATTTCTTTCTATTGACACTGTCATTTCCTTTCGTTTTTTTATTTATTTTAATAAATAGGGTGATTCAACCATAGTCGTTGGATATATTACAATGGAAATACCTAAAAACTCAAAAAAATTGCTTCACATGCTTCTGAATTGAGTTGTTGCTCCACGTGTCGTTGGGTCTCCCTCTGTTTGACATTTCAACACACACACCTCCACTAAATACGGCCTTGACTTTTAGCCAGGTCCTTCGTTTTTCTAGCCCTTTGGTCCGTTATTTGTCAATCTTGCATTTTCTATCGCCTCTCTCCTACAGATGAGACAACCGATCGACGCATAGGCCTAACCAATCATCACCAGTTAACAAACGGTAACAAAAAGTAAAGATTATGCATGCAGCTTTAAGTAAAAGTTACAAAAACGGCCTTTGGCCTGCTTGCAGTTCTAACAATTATTAAACTGTTTTGAGATGTTTATTACCGTTGGCATTAGACGAGGACAGAGTATATCCCTCCGCTTCTCATCTACATGCGCCCTTGGAGATAATCAAGTTCAGCACCCAATGGCGCATGTGAGGAAAACGAGAATAGAGGGTATGAGAGGGTCCTTCGTTCGACGCTAACGAGTTTTTTGCATCTTATTTGCAGACAACTCTACTGCATGAAAGTACGAAATGGTGTTCGTCAAGGTGCAGTGCATTTCTTTAATGTAAGTGCATGTTAATGTCTTCATCGCTATGTAATAAATATGTTCATTACGCAGGAAATGGCCTTTCGTTCTTAGCGCTGAAGGCTCTAAGTGAACACATGGGCGATAAAACAGTCTATATAACGGAAATACGATGTAGAAACAAGAAGCTCAGCTGATGCTGACAAACCCGCGCGACGCGTTTAGTGGTCAGTCAAGGTCACCAAACATGGTACCATTCGATATGTTAGGTACGGTTTCCTATTAGTGTGCTATAGTAACTTTGTCCTTAAGACGCATTGTTTTGGGATATTCGACTTGTAAGTATACAGTGACCTTGAAACCCAGGTTAGGGGTCACTCAATGTCATCAGAACCGACAAGTATCGATCCGCCACCTATGACTTCCTATTAACGTTCCATAGTAACCATGGGCCTATCTCCTACCGTTTCTGAGATAAACGGTGATTTCAGTCGAAAATCGCAAAATTTTCCCACCACCGTGTATATATTTTACGCCCCCGCTGACGGGGTTCCCCTTGGAACCGGGTGCCGACGCAAGGGGTCGAAAAACTAGAATGACGGGGCTACCAGAAGGTCAAATAAGTTCTAACATAGGTTTAACCGTTTAGACACAATACCGGCGTCTGACGGACGGACGGACACCGCACTACGGCAAAGGCCGTTCTATGCAGAGCGTCGCGCGGGTAAAAGCGGATAGTCCGCGGGTGAGAGCGTGATCTGATTGCTCAGCTGTCCCCATGGATCCGCTAATACAACACGAACAGACTCGAAGACACGAGTCGGCCAACAAGAGGTGTATATATGAGGCAGGCCAAAGTTCAAGCAGTGAGATCGGAGGGCAGCGAGCCCCCACCCACCTGGTATAAGCTGCAAGCGGGGTCTGGACCTGAGAGGTTTTCTTGTATTTTAGTTACTGCAGTTGCACAGAAAACAGAATCTACGATTAAGAAGCTTATGTTCAGAGGACCCCACCAATGCAGGGGGCATGGCCCAGACCATCCCCTACATTTGTTAGTGCACAGTTGTGTCAACCAATGTCAGAAACCGCAGTATGCCTATGCCTACAGTAACCAGTGATGGGTCCAGAAATTATGAAAATTGAACATGGCAAAGACAGCGCTTACCAGCAGTGTATACGGAATTTTGTTAAAAACATGTTAATATGTTAAAAACAAAAACGTTACGTTAAACTTAGTTAAAACGTATGGTAAAATGTATATAATATTCACTCATACGATTCTTGGTTATATAACTTATATTCGATCGTCAAAATTACGCTGCTTCCTGCGTCCTTTGCTGAATCCACCAATGCTTTTGGTCGTAGTTCTGCGGCTCACAATGGAGTGTTGACAGTTCGGTCGTTTGTGTTGGTCTCTTCGCGGACATGATCTAGACCTGTCGGAGAAGAAGTCTTGAACTTGAAACATTGCTGCTGCGCGGCGACAGACTTGGGCTTGGTGGGTGGTGGTGCCTTGGGCGATGGCGACGTCGACGACGTCGATCGTCTGGGAGCAGCTGTCGGCGGTGACACGGGAGACGCCGGTAGAGCGCTGTCTAGGCGAGGACTTGTAGCAGTCGCATTACCGTTCACTCCCTTAGTGAACGCTGGAATGCCGGCGCGTCTGCCCGCCGGTTTTCCGACTCTAACTTCCTCGTCGTCTGTCGCTGACGGTGGCTGATGGCTCCTCTGTCGAACAGAGACAAAAATCGACATAGAACTTAAGCACCGCCACCTTAGACGTATCACAGCATTTCATCATAATATTACGGTAATCAACACATGACTAGGGGTCCGCTTTTTATAACGACGATAGCAGAATAAGAACATAAGCCAGAAAGTTGCATGAAGAATTTGGTATTAGCGTGGAAACCGCTCGTCCTAGAATAAGTAAGTATTATAGAATATCAATTTTATCATATCAGTCATCATATGAGTCCGAACTGACTGCTGAATGCTAAGACTACACGAACGGTGTTTCATATTATTACCGGACCCCCTACGTTATTGTCTTAAAGCTTTTGAATAAATCGGTAGAAGCTGACTAAATTTTGTGGAAACGGATGTCAGATTATGACACATTAAAAACTATAGAAATTCTGCACTACACTGTAAAGATGACTAGCAAAGCATTAAAACGTACAAAACAATGCTTGACAAAAATCGACTCGAAATGAGACATTGAACGTCAGTCGATGTTGAAAGTTATTCACTAAACCAAACAGCTGTGTTCTGCAACCAACGATCTAAGCTACTGGCTAAGTTTGTGTTCAAAATGTCTCGCCTTTCGCTTTTACACACGCTCATGACATAATGGGACGAACATGACCTATATACGCGTAATTGCTGCTGCATGCGGCAGTCAGGCAGTGGCTCATTCGTCTACGCGCGTGTGTTAATACGAAAGGCCGATATTTACTCGAACATTTTGAACATAAACTTAGCCAGTAGTTTAGACCGTTGATTACAAAACACAGCTATTTGATTTCATTAATAAATTTCAACATCTGCCACATTTAACGTCGACTTTCATTGTCATTCGTCTCGTTGACCGAGTTGATTTTTATCAAGCAAGTTTTGATGCTAGTCGTCTGAAATGTGTAGTGGGAAATTATATAGTTCTTGATGTACCACAGTCTGATACACATTTCTAAAATTTCGTCAATTTGTTCAAAAAATTGCGAAATAACCTAGGCAGTCAGGTAATTATGAAACGTCACGTAACAAAACAAAATGCGAGAGTGAATTTTATGTGAATTTACCTCATCAATTGCCTACATTAGATACTCTCGAAAGAACTCATCACCCACTGTCGCTATCAGTTGACTTGCTGCTGCATTTGCTATACGATCTACATTGCGTCAGTCTGCCTCAAAAGAAAACAAGGTCAGCTACCGCTAACAGCTCGCGCGTCAGCATTCGTGGTCGACCCTGTAAATGTTTTCCGCACACCGTGCAATATTTGGTGGTTGTTTCTCATACTGTGTGCGCGTGTGTTGGAGATCCCAAAATGTTGGGGACGCTGGCCCCGCCCCTTAGGATGGGGGGGGGGCGTGGCTGACCCCGGAAACATGCTTCTCCCCACCTGTGTTACCGTGCCAAATTTGGTCATTCAAGGTCACACCATACGACGTAATTATGGAGATCCGCCAGACAAAAAAAAATTGTCTTTCGCGTCCCGCCTTTCAAGGCCACTCAAGGTCACTGGAACCGACACGGATCCGATCGGCTATGACTTCCTATATGATCCATATGTCTATCTCGTACCGTTTCCGAGATAAACGGCGACTTCGGTCGAAAGGTGCAAATTTACGCCCCCGCTGAGGGAGTTCCCTTGGCATATTGTAACGGCCGTATCGCTAAAAAAACTAGGGCGATGCCGCTATCAGACATTGAAAAGAGTTTGTCGTTTAGATACAATACCAGAGTGTGACGGACGGACCGACGGACGGATTTGCTAAAACAATATCGCGCTCTGCATACACAGCATGCTGACGCGCGATAAAAACTGAAGCACGTGATCTAACCTTGTTGAGTATCTTGCGTAATTCGTTCATGTAGCTGGCACCGCCAGTGTCTCCAGCCAGTGGTGACTACAGCAAATAAGCACCATTAACACGCACAGTTAGTAGTTAAGTAGTAAGTAAGTAAGTAAAGATACTATGTTAACGTTGCGCTCGAAAGCTGGCAGTTAAGCCAGCTTAGTCTACCGCACGACCCAAAATAAAAAAATAAAAAGTAACTAAAAATGAAAAACCGTTGAGCAAAGCAAGTCCGGTCCAGTATAGTCCGAGAAGGCAGTCCAGGTGAAAGAAGGCAGTCCAGGTGGTTAGAGTAACAACATTTCATCTTCGCCTCTCCTCTTCCCCGACGTGCTAGACTCTGTGACTGTGAGCTACGCTGACCATGTAGTATGATGAACATGAAATTACAATATTGCAAATCGGGGCCTGGACCCTGCCGCGGAGCTCAAGACGCAACCCACATCCCCCACTCTGATAGCCACTCCGCGTTCTACAATGTCAGTTAAACTACACGCCGTACATGTATGTACGTTATGCTCTCAAGTAGAACGACTGTATTGATACTGCGATCTGCAATATGCCTGATTAACATCCGCTCATCATGAACAGCTGCGAGATGTGCATAAAAGTATCAAAGATGTACGGTCCTGATGACTGGCGCATATCGTGTCGGTCATCTGGACCGTACATCTTGATATTGCACGCAATAATTATGATGACACTGTAAGCTGAAGCAGACGATTTAACCATAGTATATATATTATTAAATATATACTATGATTTAACTATTAACGACTGAAGCTAGTTTAGAGAACTGTGTGTGAAAGCCTGCGACAGTCGCAAGCCTACTGCATATACTTGTCGTTCTATTAACATCAAGCGTAATTGGTAAATGGCATATCAAGAAGGATAAACAAAACCATTACTAGTAACAACTAGGTCTCAGCTTAGGATCACAAAAAAATGGCTTATACAAATATCTTATTTCACTCACCCAACAACCAAAGTTACAAACATTTGTCAACAAAATCTGTGCAGTGGATTAATGATTAACTAAAGACTAATAACTGTAAGACAAGCTAACCTTGGAAACTGGTGAAGCTAGCATTTGACCAGACATTATCCTTGCCTTCATATCGTTCACTGCTCATTAAACAATATTCAAAATTAAGTTGTTACCTAACATACAAGATATACAGTCAGCAATCGTCAATGTGATGTTTTTTTTGTATTCGGGATCATCTACTAAAATTTCGTGAAATTTGGTTGAGCGATGTCAAAAAATTCCTTCCTGAAAAAAAGAAAAAAAAGAAACATCAGTAAAATAGGACTCGTGCTTTCGATCTCTCGAGTGTGGGAGCCCAACTGTCCGCAATGCGGGTTAGCCTCTGCAGATGTAATTTATTCTGCGCCACAGTATCAATATAAATTTGGTACCGGCGCAAACTGGGGAGGTAACCGTAGGTCTGGCGTCGCACTGGCCATGCGTCACAGGCACCGTGGTTTATCCACCTACGGGCTCAACAGCCAAAGACAGGGAGATAAGCACCCACGCCTATGCCCCCTCGGGCGTGGCACCATTTACCTTACAGTATCAATACAACGGAACGATATTATTATTATTATTATGCGGCCCTCCTCCCTAGGAGGGGGCCGCATATTGCGTCGCACTCTGTCTGTCCGTCTGTCTGTCCGTCCGTCCCGTTATCATTACCGAGCGTCACGTCGCGCCACCT
>Ga0049107_10000594_pt1 | contig 11315 bp, 6 predicted proteins | sample WorMetilPIANOSA1_FD_61187 | JGI IMG/M metagenome (GOLD analysis project Ga0049107, IMG submission 61187) | Marine gutless worms symbiont microbial communities from Max Planck institute for Marine Microbiology, Germany - Olavius ilvae PIANOSA.1 | ecosystem: Host-associated > Annelida > Digestive... | reverse complement strand
CATAATTATGAATTATTTGCCGAAAAGTAATGGAAAGGACAATTACTTAAAATCACGTTTTTGTCTCTCCTGTAAAAACGATGAAATGTCGCTTAGACCCTTTTGGCACAACACAGTCGATATTCTGCCCACCCAAAATTTTTACAGTTATGTTTGCATCTTTTGGATTTCATACGTACTGTCTACTACTGTGTACATTTTCCACATTGTCTCAACCCACAAGTCACGACAGCTATCTGTCCGTCTGGCTGTCTGACCAATGCTGGTACTGTGTCAGAACGAATGGTCACTATTTTTGACATTTTAATGGACATCATTCTAGTTCTTCAGGCCCAACTGCCATTACAGAATTCCAAGGCGAACCCTCTCAGTGTGGCTTTTTTTAATACAAGGGGGTGGAGAAATTTAGCAAATACCCTCATTTATCTCTGAAATGGTACGAGATAGGGCTATACTTACTACGGAACAGTAATAGGAAGTCATAGGTAGCCGACTGATCCGTGAGTGACCTTGAAAGGCAGGCCATGAAGGGTCAAAATTTTCTGGCAGATCTCCATAATTACGCACGTATGGTTTGACCTAGAATGACCGAATTTGGCATGGTGACACAGGTGGGAAGAAGCATATTTCTAGAGGGTCATCCACGTCCTTATCGCAAGGGCCGCAGCGGCCTATGATCATTCCTCCTGGTGATGATCTGCTAAGTTCTATGCAGAAGGAATAACAGATCTGTGTTGTGTGCCCCAGCAGCAAAAAGTTATGAAACAAGGCATTATTTGACCCTGAAAAATCAAGACGGCACGTTTGGGGCTCCAGGTGTGCACGCCTCTCCATTGCAGCGTCTGTAGTGGTGGGAGTTCCGCCACTGCATTTAGTTGTGGCTACTTTTATATTCATGTCATGTCTGCCCACCCAATGAACAAGAAGCTCAGCTGATGCTGACAAAACAGAACGACATGTTTAGAGGTCAATCAAGGTCACCAAACATAGTACCATTCCATATGTTAGGTATAGTTTCCTCTTGTGCAATAGTAACTTTGTGTTTCAGATGCACCAGTTTTCTGATATTCGACTTCAAAAAATGTCGTGACCTTGAAATTTGGGTCAGAAGTCACTCAAGGTCATTGAAAATAGTACCATTCAATAGATTATGTATGATTTCCTATTAGTGTTCTTTAGTAACTTTGTCCCTAAAATGCACCATTTTTGAGATATTCGACTTCAAAAATGTCAATTTATGCAAGGTTTTTGAATTTGTAATGAGGGACAGGATCATAGAACATGCATCTGCTAATTAAAGACTCTCAGCATGGATTTACCAAGAGGAAATCCTGTTTAACAAATTTGTTGGTTCTAATGGAGGAAATGTCTAACTACGTGGACTCTGGCTACCCAGTTGATGTTATTTATTTAGTCTTTCAGAAAGCCTTTAATAAGGTCCCACACAAACAACTCAAATTAGCTGCACATGGTATTGGTGGTAAGGTATTGAAGTGGCTAGAAAACTGGTTGCAGGGACGAATGCAAAGAGTGGTCTTAGGCGGACATATGTCTCAATGGCAAGATATTTTGAGCACACAGGGATCTGTATTTGGCCTTCTTCAGTTTGTTATTTATATAGATGACACAGGTGAAGCAGTGAACAGTAGAATACTTTATTTTGCAGATGACACAAAGATTTATCTAGTAATTACTTCAGCAGATGAGATAGATGGGTTATGTGTAGATATGAGCAATTTGGTTTCTTGGTCCAAAGATTGGCAAATGCTGTTTAACACTGGTGCGTGTAAATGTAAAATTATGCATCTTGGTTACAATAATACAAAGGCTGGTTACTTCATGGATTCAGTACAACTAGAAACACTCACAGATGAGTGGGATTTGGTCGTAATAGTCAGTGATGATTTAAAGCGGGAAAAACAATGTGTTGCTGCAGTAAAAGTCTAACAAATAACTTGGAATGATTAAACATAACTTTGTGGATAAATCAAAAGAAACGGTAATGGTAATTGTTAGACCTCATTTGGAATACTGTACTTCAGCGTGGAATCTGCACTTAGATGCCTGGCAATTTGGCACCACTGCTACAATATCTGTCGATGTTCTTCAGTAATGTCCCAATCCTAAGGCGGCAAGACCGCTGCATTTTGCACATGCACACACCGACGCACACACACACACTCACACCATTTTAACATTAGCTGGTTTCCGTCATGATTTTCATTTTCCGTTTATTCTTTGACTGTGCAATGTGCATCTTTTTGCAAATGCACAGATAAATGAATGAATAAACTTGATTGCATATTTTTCTCCATTTGGGGGAAATATAATGCATACGATTCACAACCTGTGTTGGATGTATTTTATGCAGCCTCCTTGGCAATTACACTGCATGCTGAGCTTAGCGGCATGCTGTATTGTTATCGGTCCTGTTTGTTTGCAATGGGCGGTTGGGCAGGTGGGCATTCGGTGTTTTTGGCTTTGTGGGTCTGTTACCATGATAACTCAAAATTGTGTGCATCGATCTTCACCAGACTGGGTCTGTATGTGAAGGTAGTGACCATCTCCAGCTGATTAAATTTTGGCCATCCTGCACCCCTGGGAAGGGGGTCTGTGGTGGGGCGAAAATTTTTGGCCTTACTACAGCTAAGCATGCAGTGTTTGCGTCTCTCCAAGCACTTTTTCATTAATATTACAGTGATGCTTTGGCGAGTCAATGCTGTGTGTTCATCAGTTAATAATAATACTGCCCTAAACAAATTCCATTCATGTATCTGTTGGCTTTATCAAGCATAAGTTAGAAAAACATCGAGTACTAGTCAGAAGTTACAATCAAAGCTGCTACTTTGGTTAAATGTTTAATACACAGCAAGAGATCAATGGTTCTTTCATTTATCATTTCAGTGCTTTGACCCTGTTGGTTGGGCAACAGGAAGGGCATCTGGCCTGTAGAGAGCTGGATGTTGGTTTGATGGTTGTGACGATATGACTGGAGCTTTGCACGTCTTATAGCTCCACTTGACAACACCACCTCCATCCTTAGCTGCAATAAAATCCAGAATGAAGACATTGTGATATCAGCCAACACAGGTCCACCAAAAAGACCACCAGGAAAAGTGGCCGTTATAACAGAGAGAGAGATGAGTTAAATACTTATCATGATCACTTGGATAGAAATGAGCAAGACTTGCAAGACATTTTATCATTTGTGTTTCAGGTTTTATGGCAGTGGATACAATATCGGCTATTTTGTCTTGATTACTCTCTCTTCAAGTCGCAATGATTGACAGCCTTTTGTAGTATTCACGGTCACAATGCTGCCACGAAGATCTACTGTTGTGCGGTATATTGTATTTGCTGCAGTGTCTGTGATTGCTTTTGTGTGGCTAGTCAGTGACAACCACCCGTCAAGAAGTGATTTTGTTGATTTGGAGCGTGATAACGATGCTTTGTCAACTGCCAATGAATCGGAGCTGTTGCGAGAATTCAGTAAACTGCAGCTTGAGTACGGTGGAGATAATCCGTTAATGCCTTCACTGGACTTGAACAATTTGAGTGTCTTGGAGTTGCGAATGCAGGTACTGAGCATGTGGCAGAACCGTCCAAAGAATCCTCACCCATTTCGTTACGTCATCAATCCAACGTCTGTGTGCTCGGATGATGTTTTTCTTCTTGTTTATGTCCATTCAGCAGTTTCCCATTTCAAACAGCGTATGGCAATTCGAGAGACATGGGGAAATGCCGAAAATTTTCCCAATGTTGTTATAAAAGTGATATTTCTGTGTGGAATTATACCAACCGATGAGGGTCGTTCAATACAAGATGCCTTGTTATTGGAGGCAGATGCTTATGGTGATATAGTACAGGAGGACTTTGTTGACTCTTATCGAAACTTAACGTACAAAGGTATTTTGGGGCTGAAATGGGTATCTACTCACTGCCGAAATGCAGAATTTTTGCTTAAATCTGACGATGATATTTTTATAAACACGTTCAGTTTGGTCACACATCTGCAGAAGATTTCGTCGCAGCGTGGAAAACCCGTTCGTGAACTGCTGCTTTGCCTTGTCTGGTATCGCATGAAAGTGATGCGAGACCCACGCAGCAAGTGGTATCTTTCACCGAGTGAGTTTGCCGCTGATGTCTTTCCAACATACTGTTCTGGCTCCGCGTTCATCATGACGCCTGATGTGGCTGCTGCAATGTTCAACGCATCTTTCCGGGTTCCATTTTTCTGGGTTGATGACTTCTATGTGACTGGTCTGTTGGCTCGAGAAGTGGGTGTTTCGCACAAGAACTTCAACTCTGTGTACATGCTGTCGCCGAGTGCATTCCTTCAGAAGTTCACCGAGCCAAATCTTTCTCTAACACTTGTTGTAGGTCATGTACACAAGTTAAACTCGCTGAAAATTGTTTGGAACAAAGTTCTTACAGAACACCGTCAACGGAAGAATGGAGTATCTGATAACGCAACAAAAGGTCCACGAAATTCCTGACACCGACACTTTGACGGCATTGTGGCACAGGATCTTCTACTTACATTCCTATGTTCATTGGTTTTAGAATTCTTGTATTTTTGTGATGTCTGATATTATCCTTGTCAGTGTTCAAGTAGTTCATATATGTTTTGATGTGCACCTATTGGCATGCATATATCGGCATTTGTGTAGCCTTGTGCTTTGTTTATAATGCTCATGTATAGTTTTTATCCCTGAGTTAGTGTAGTTGATCATGATCAAAGCAATTTACTTATATAACACTAGACATTCTACTTTAACAAGCCTATTATCATAGTTAATGTTGTGACTCAATCACTGTTTATCCTGTGACTGGTTATAAAATTGAACATCGGTTTCAAAGTGTTATAACCATTGTTTGCATTTCTACTGTTAGACTGCGGGCCGACAAGAGAACAAAGTTGCTATGGGGAAGTTATGCAGTTATTCGGCCACCAACGGCACTGGTGTAGGCCCGTATCCTCGAGATCAGAGTGGAAGCGGACCTGACTCAGATGACGTGGGAGGGGTACCACGAAGCCCCGACTGAACCAAACAGTGGTGCCCCTGCTGATGCCCTCTGCCAATGCTGCACAGACAGCGGCTGACAGCGGCAGCGCCACTGCAGTGGGAGAGGAGCTCTGCATGGGGTCAGCAGGCACGCTGGTCTGCACCACAGACGTGGGAGATAATATCACGGGGTACATGTCTTTAATGTAGGCAGGCACGTGCGGGCGATGTGCAGTGTCGACACTGCGAAGCCTGAAAGTTTGAGGCTGTGTGAGAATTACAAAACGGTGGTGGTGGCAGACATGGACAGGCCCCTCTGCAAGACTTGAGGCCACCGACACTGGTCACAGTCTTGTAGTGTAACCAGCCTTGTGGGGAGCATGTTCTGCACCCCGCCTGACTCTGTGCAGTGCGCTATTGTCTTTATTCGAATCCGTCGTTCATTGACATCATACAAGAAACCGATGTTTGGTTAATAACCTATTACAACAAATTGATCATGAGTTTCAAGACCTTAACTATATTGGAAATGTTTCTGTTTAATAGACTTACTTTCGAAGAAGAGTTGTGAATATGGGCTATGACACCAAGTGTAAATGTGATGTTGTACCTTTACATATGTTGCTGTGTCTATATGAGGGACGTGTGCATGATTACTGTCTGCCATGACTTGTTTATTGAACGTCAGCATGCTGCTGTGTTGTCTTGCTTCTCCATCGAGCACATTGATGTGATGTAGCTGGTGTGGTAGACTTTTGTCTCATTGTATCTTCATGTGCAGCACTGTGTTGAGTTATGGTACTTACGCATGGATGTAGTTTACTTACTTTTACTTGCAGATATCACGCTGAATTGGTAAGGGAATGTTTTTATGTTTTGTTACCTCCACCAAGTAGTTACGTTTTCATCGTTGTTTGTTTGTTTGTATGTTAGTGGGATTATACAAACACTACTCGGCTGATTCTCAGAGAATGCGATGGAATTGTGGCACATGGAATACTGAAGGAACTATTAGTTTTAGTGGTAATCTGGATCACGTTATGTTAGGGTAGGATTAGAGTTATGGTTTGGTGGGGCACCGGAATATTCTGTATGGGAAGATATGTGTTACTGGCTTTTATTTAATAGTAACAATTTTGCAACATGAGCAGCCTTGGTGGAGGTATGCACTCTGGTGAGTGCCATTCTAGTTGTACTTGCATACAACATGTCATCAAGCAAGTCATCTTAAATCTGTATATACATTTGTTGATTTTGATATATTTTTGTGTGCAGTCAACAAGTGGCGGGTGCTTTGACTGGAATGTGGTAGTTAAGTTTTGCAGTTAGGTGATTTTTTGGGGATTGAAATCATGGTTTACTGTGCTTGTGTACGTTCATTTCCTCTGCTGCGGAGGCTGTGATCATTTACTAATTCATGTGTGAGCCGGATAACTCGAAAAAAGATGTGAAAGGATTTTTATATAATGTTTTGAGTTTCGGACAAGTGGGAGATGACTGGCTGCTGGGTGTGATCTGGTTAGTGATATGGATGCTGGATATTGATTGATCATTATTACGGAGTTGGGGTCGTATTAATTTCAATAAGGAGGACAAGGAAGAAAGATAAATTTTTGATAGTGATTCCGATCATGTCGTGGAGTTAGGATCTGGATTGTGCTCTGGATTGGCGTTGCTTGCATCTGGTGAGGCATGTGCTCCAGCCAGTGCCATTCTAGGTGTTTGTGTTACTAAGCAGCGTATTAATATTAATTTCAGCACATCAGATGAATGGTGAACAAATGAATTATGAAAACAAAAATAAAATTGAGTATGACCGCTACGTGAGTTTATTGTTTAATGTCCACATTGCTCAAACTAAGTGGTTAAAAATAGTTACAGTATGAAGGCAGCTTGGATGTTTAATATATTTGTCATCTATACCGTTTTATCTTTGCATATTCTGTGTATTATTTACATAATGGTGATGGTGATGGTGAATCAGTGCAGAATATAAGCATTAATGAAAACGTGCAGTATGTAAGCTATATTTTAATTTGGTAAATGTCTGCTATCTGCAGAATGTTAATTATGTTGAATATGTTCCAACGAAAGATTAATATGGGCCACGAGTGTTAGGCAAAATTTGTATACTGATTTCATAGCGTGTCAGCTTCCGCTCGCATGCAGAGCATGAGCCCTGTGTGGGCTTCGGGGTTGTAAGAATAGACCCACTCCGTTTCCTGGCCTGATGTCATAAAAAGCGACTAAACCAGGCTCTGTCTGTCCTGTCTCTTAGCCTAGGTTTCTTTTGATGTATGTATTGTGCTGTTAACTAGGGACTCTTTTAGGTTGTGTTATTTTTATGCTATTTGTGTGTTCTGTCGCTTGGTTGTTCTTGTTAGGTTGTCAGTACCAGTGCAAGTGATTGACTGGAAAGACTCGTCTCAAGTTTTGCATGGTGGTCAAACTAGATGAGAGGCGAAGGGTCGTCCATGCCTCCTGCCTTGGCTAAAGTTTTTGAGACACGAATGCTGACGCGTGATCTGTTTGTGGTTGCTAACCTTCTTGTAGATATAGTTACCTAGGTCATTATTATACAGTGTGTCTCAAAAAATGTCCCCAGTTCCTTTTAATTTTGAATAACTGTGAAGTAATCGACCAGTGTTAATAGTTTTTGGTATATAACATCCTGAAGAAACTCTATACCAAAAAATATAATTGTGCCCACCTCACCTACAGACTGTTGCCGCACTACCTTGGAAAATGCAAAACAGTGATTTTCAACTATATTTAACAATGATTTCGACAAAACAGTTAATTAAAAAAAACAGTTTTGATAATATTCATTATTTTAAAACTGTGAGCTATGGCACTTTACCACCTTACATTACAGTGAGTGTTCAGAGTGACATCATTCTGCTAGAGTTGCAGCAGCATCTGCTTCAGAGATGGACTGCATTCCAGCAGCGCATTGTGGATGAGCTGATTGAATGGTGACATATACAGACCCCATGGTTCTCTCTGTGCGTTTTGAACACACGTTGAATACACTGTTCACTGTTTTTAGGACGATCAGTGTGGTCAAAATGTTAGGAAATATTTAAAAGTTAGCTGTTTAATCAAAATTGCTGTCAAATGTTTAAAAGTTTTGTTCTTGCACTTCGCAAGGTAATGTGGCAACAGAATGTAGGTGAGGTGGGTAAGTTTATGACTTTCCAATGTCAAGATTCTTTGGGATGTTATGCACCAAAAATTATTAAATTCAGTCGATTTTTCACCGAGTTATTCAAAAAATAAAAGGGAGGCCAATGGGCATGTATTTTGAGACACAGTGTACATGAGTGTTTTTACAATTATGAGTAGATTACTCAGAATCTTAGCGGTTAATGCTGTGACGAATCTTGCTTAGATGTTATCTGATGTGTTATAATTTATGCTGAATAATAAACGACTGGTGATTGTAGTGTGTTGTACTGATACTGATGTGGTGCTAATCTATCGATTTGCTTCACAGCTCTGAATGATTGATATTACTATTACTGTCATGTGCAAGAGCTTGTAGATATCACATGCGACCTAGTCACCACCGTACTACTCCATTGATGGGTTGATCTTGCAGTGTTTACCGATGCTATGATATTAACAGAACTAGTATTTCCTTTAATTTTTTTTATATACATGCTATTGTATGTGTATGTGTTTCATTCTGCATATGTTTTCTAGGTTTTTGTGTGTCATTTCCTGTCTATTGTATGGTTGAAGTTGGCTTTTGTTAGCCTGCCAACACACTAGCAGCAAGCAGTACAGTCTCCAAAGAGGTCTCTCATGTTTTAGGTACTAATAGTGTAAATTTAAAGTTATTTTGAAATTTGTGGTGTTGGGTTAGAAATATTTATCTTCAGCCAAAAGCAAACATGCTCATTTACCTTCGATCATATAAAGTAGTTCAGATGTGAATATATGGTCAAGGAAAAATTCTTACCTGTGTTTCAGAAATGACATTAAAACAAAGTTCCACGTGGATATCGATATCAAATTGATAACTGATGCATCACTGATCACCAGAAATATAATGCAGTAATGAAGTAACAATATTGGTATAGTGAATCATCACGGATGCAGCGGATATTTTGTTCAATAATCATGATCATATTACACAACTATTATGGGTGCTTATCGGGGGAACATTGAGGTATACTTTTCCTCAGTTTAAATGTATCTTATTTATTACAGGTAACCAGGAGCTATTAGTGGTCAGAGACAAAGTTGGAAGACCCCCAGGTGAGCTTGGGGTAAGCAAGTCCATGGAATGTGATATTTTTTGCCTTCAGTGCTTTGACACTGTTGGTTGAGCGACAGGAAGGGCATCCAGCCTGTAAATAAAAACTGGATGTTGGTTTATTGGTGGTGATGATTTGACTGGAGCTTTGCACGACTTATAGCTCCAGTAATCCAGTTGTCACCATCACCTCCATCATCCTTTGCTTCAATAAACACTGGCTAACCCAGGTTCACCTGGAAAATGGCCGTTAAAATGGAAAGCGAGCGAGTGAACTGCCTGTATGGCAGTCCACATTTTTTCTGTTGTGATTTCAGTGGAGTGAGTGCCATTGTTGTAAAGTATTGGCTTTAGGCCTTTTCTTCGCCGACTGACTGTTATGTATCTGTACCTGACGTAAGTGTACAGAAATACAGTTTATGCATATGCAGAAAGTAACGCATCGAAGACAGCATAAATCACGAACAATGTTATTACTTAGGCAGCACCTTGGTAATCTCAACGGGAGGTGTCGCCGGTAACACGGTGCTGTGTTACGGCGTTACCTGCGATCTCTAGCTGATGTAACCATTTTCACTATGTTGCTCGGTTGCAATATTAGTAGGCTTTAATTAGGTGGCAGTGTCGTCTTCAGTTTATGTTATTAGTAGGTAATTTTTGTATGGTTGTAGCTATTTTCGGATGTATGTATATTCTGTCTGCCTGGTCGTTATTATCACAGTTTCTTTTTTAGATATCCTCAAATCTGTATTACAGTCATGTTGCTTGTTAATTTGATGTCATTTCAATTGTGTCTGATGTTGCATCTGACAAGAGATGATGAAATTTGTCTGTGTGTGTGTCAGTGCAAGAAGAGTAGTTAAAAATGTTTGCACAGTTTGTTTGACGAAATAATCTGAGTGTATAGCTTGTGGGATGAAGAGCACATGATCAGCTTGTAGGAGTGATCGTGGTCACAGTCCATATTTTGGATACATTTTCAATCAGTCGATCACTCAGTTGTATTTTTTTCACGTATTCTCTACGTAAGACGTACTGGGTCACCAGATTACAGTGTTAAGAGTTGAATTTCATTGGATAAAATTTTGTGGACGAATAGCTTTGGAGTGATGAAATTTTGAGAGCGATCTACAATCACAGTATGAATCAGTGCATGCACACTGATAGGTCACTGGATTGTGATGTCAGATGTTGTAATGCTTTTGATGAAATTTTGTGATGGACATCTTGTGGAACAGTGAGTTAATGATGAACTATTGGGGATGATCCCTCAGTCCTGGGCCCAGTCTATGAAGATTCTTTAAATGATCTTATGAACTGCTTAGCACTTACTAAAAACAAACAAAACATTTGTGAATATTACAAAGATTCATAAAGAAAAGCCTAGAAAAAAATTTACTATCACAAAATTGGCATTTTGTTAAAAACTAAACAATTAAGTGCAGTGAAATCTTTAACGAATTTGTAAATTCTTGACTCGTGGAACTCTGCCAAATTCTTATGAATATATTAAAAATGAACTTACAAAAATCTTTAAAATCTGCATAAATTGCACTGCAGATTCTGACCGAAATTACCATGTAAGAGATGATTTATCTGCCCTTGTCGACAAGATGTATGCGATGTATCAAATTCCATTCTAGTTAATCATTGAGTCTTACCAGTGTTTGTATTGCATGGCTGTCCTGTCATTTCGACAGTTCACTGCACAAGTTTGTCCAAAATTTAACCCTTGAATGGTAACCTTATTTTTACACCCGTCCCTGGTAACTTGGGGGTATTTTACACCCCCAGCTTAACTATGGTTGTTTGCGAGGCAGAAAGTATTTTTCGACCCTGACCCAGTTTTTGACCCTGCCGTAGTTTTTGACATTGACCTGGTTTTTGACCTTGACCCAACCCAAACAGCATCTAGATTCGTTCAGCTTATTTGCGGTTCTCACGGTTGTGACCAACAGACAGTAAACATTTAGACAGACAGACAGACACACAGACCACACTACATCGATAGCAATAGGTCGTATCTTATGCTTTGCATTACGATGCGG
>Ga0049107_10000593_pt1 | contig 11327 bp, 12 predicted proteins | sample WorMetilPIANOSA1_FD_61187 | JGI IMG/M metagenome (GOLD analysis project Ga0049107, IMG submission 61187) | Marine gutless worms symbiont microbial communities from Max Planck institute for Marine Microbiology, Germany - Olavius ilvae PIANOSA.1 | ecosystem: Host-associated > Annelida > Digestive... | reverse complement strand
CTTTTTCCAAATGCGTTAAAATGCACGAGATCTGTCTGAAACTCTTCCTGCACCGCTATAATACAGAACTATTGCCCGCTGCTGGTTAGGATGGCATTTAAAAATTAACCACTACCGCCCAGGTTGTTTTGGGTGGCTGCCCACTGGAGGGGTACGCGGTCGCGGGTTCGCTCCCGCAAGGCGGCCCGGTAGGCGGCCACTGCTTCCTCCAGCCGCGCCGTGCCCGATTCGCGTTCGCCGAGGGTTTGAAGGGCGCTGCCCAGGTTGTTCTGGGTCTGGGCCCAATCCAGGGGCACGCGCTCGCGGGTTCGCTCCTGCAAGGCGACCCGGTAGGCGGCCACCGCCTCCTCCAGCCGCGCCGTGTCCGCTTCGCGTTCGCCGAGGACCTGAAGGGCGTTGCCCAGGTTGTTTTGGGTGGCTGCCCACTGGAGGGGCACCCGCGCGCGGGGATATGCTTCGAGCAGATCCCGGTAGGCCCGGATTGCCTCCATCAGGGCCGCGTTGTCTCCCTTCTCATCGCCCTGGCGGTAGAGTGCGTCGGCATGTTGCTCCCGATACGCCAACCGCTGCTCCGGTTTGGTGTCGGGGACCAGCTCGGCGGCGGCGAACCGTTCGGCGGCCTTCCGATAGCGCAGTTGGATCAGCGAGAGCTCGGCCCGCACCGCCGCCGCGGAAAGCCGACGTCGCTCCACCGCCGCCTGTGCCGCCTGGATGCCGGCCAACTCTCGTGCTTCGGCCTGGTCCAGCAGGTTCTCGGCCCGGCCATAGTCACCCGCTTCGATAGCGGCCCGGGCCTTGCCGATCAGTGCCTGCGCCTCCGAGTCCTCGGTCTCCAACTCGGCCAGGCGTTCGAGGGCCTGCTTGTGACGCTCCGCAATCTCACCCAGGCGCACCGGCCACTGCTCGGGCGGAACTTCCTCTTGTTCCAGGATCTCGAAGAATCTACGCAGTGCTTGTCCCCTAACCTCAAGCTGAGCTTCGAGTTTAGTAAGCCTGGCCTGATCGGCTATCAGTGCATGCAGCTCCTCGGGGGTATAGCCGATGGTGACTGGCCCTTGGATGGTTTGGGTTCCGACAATAGCCGGGCCGGTGATGTCTCCGCCAACAGTGATGCTCGAAGCATGTTCGGATGGGTCGATAGGATCCGGATCGCTGTTCTCCTGGGCAATCCAGATGCCAAAGATCGTGAGAAGAACGCCAAGAACGCCGAGCCACCTCAACCCTCCGTTCTCACGCACCCAATCCCCTAGCCGGGAGAGGATGGTTGGGAGGTGTTTGAATAGGTTCACGGTGACTCTTTGCAGGCTCATGGCCCGTAGGCTGGGTTGAGGAACGAAACCCGGCATAGCCCATAGCTGGGTTTCGTCTCTCAACCCAGCCTACCTAGCTGTCATTTCGAGCGCAGCGAGAAATCTTGTGCGCCGGAAATCTTTGCAAGCTAAGAAAATCCCTCGCTGAAGGGCACCTTGAAAAATAGGTGTTTTCACCAACCAAGCGACTCTAACCCGTTGATTATTCAGGCATCGCATCTACAAAAACTGTATTTTTCAAAGTGCCCTGAATTCGGGGCCGGCAGAGCCGGTCGGTCTAGGATCTTTTCAGATCCGCCTTCCTGACATGAATGAGTCTGTGTCCCAGCATATCAACGGCTATCTGGGATTGTTCAAGAATAATGTAACCGATTAATGGTTCGTAAATACCGTCTTCCGATTCCATGTCGAGAAAAAGAATCTCGCTGTAAACGGGATCAAACCCCTCGATTTTGATTTCCACCGGGCCGCAGACCTCACCTTTCACTAATTGTTGGGTTGCGGTCTCACAATCGATTTCCCGAATTGTATTGAGTTTGCCCAACCTTTCTTTCCAGACCGTTGGAAACACCATATGCGCTGAGCCTGTATCGACTAACGCATCACAATGAACGACAGACTCGGAATCGAAAAGATTTTTAACGGAAACATGTACAGTTATTCGTCCCATGTTTACCTCTATCGCGCTTGAATTGTCCTGATTGCTTAATCGTCCGCATCGAGTACCGCTTGGAGTTCGTCAAGCATCACGGTCTCCGGATTGTTGCGGCGTGCTTCCTGCATCGCCTCGATGGTGGCGGCGTTCGGCACCAGCGGATCGAACGGCAACGCCTTCTCGCGGGCGATACGGGTAAGCATGATGCGGCAAGCGTCCGACACGGTAAGTCCCATCGCTGCCAGCACAGCGCTCGCTTCTTCTTTGATGGGTTGGTCGATCCGAGCATGGATAACTGCGTTTGCAGGCATTTTCCAAAGCAGTCCGGAATCCGTAAAGGACCAAATCCAATTCGCGCGGATTCGCGTGATTCGTAGTTTGACTCCTCGTTTGTGCCCGATGGCGATTATTCGAACAAGTATTTGATACCCAGCTGGATATTCGAGGATTCGCCGAATTGTCCGAACAGGGTGTCCTCGCTGCCCCAGTAGTGGTTCCAGGCCAGGGTGGCGAGCAGCTCGTCGCGGATGGTGTACTCCAGATCCAGGCGATTCCACCAGCCGCCGCCTTCCTCGAAGATGGCGATGTTGTTGATGCGGTGCTCTTGCGACGGACCGAAGGGCTTGGACAGGAACAGGGAGCCGAAGCGCTTGTGCTCGTAACCCCGCTTCAGCCCGTTGTCGAGGTGGAGTGTCGCCTGATCGCCCGTGTAACGGCTGAATTGCCGGCCCGTTACCGGGTCCCTGGACCGGACCTCGTCGACGTAGTCGAGGCCGCAGGTCGATGCCGGCGAGCTCCGTATCCAGGTAGAGCTCGCGCAGGTAATCGTACTGGGTATAGGCCTGGTGCCCGCGCCAGTATTGCTCGACGCCCTGGGTGTCATAGATCAGATTGATGTCGGCGTGCCAGGAGGCCGCCGCGCCGAGCTCGCCGTTGAAGAACAGGCGGGCGGCATTCTCGAATCGCAGGGCGTTCCCCGCCGCGTGATCGGAGGCGGTGTCCAGGGCCGAGGCCCCTCGCCGATGTAGGGATCGCCGTCGAGGTTGAATGCCGTGCGGTTCTGCAAGAACCCATTGACCCGAATGTTGTCGGTCAGCTCGAAATCGCCCCGTACCAGGCCCGGCAGGGCCACCGACAGCGAAAGCAGAGTTACGGTAAGCGATTGTTTTGTCATTTTCCCCTCGGTGATCTTTTTCAAGCACGGACCGGCCTATTATCATCAGGCAGGGTTCGCGTGATTCGTAGTTTCTCTTTCGTTGAAGTTCGTTCCTCTGCTCAACCTATGCGCCTTTGCGCTTCAACAGCCCGCATGCACCAGCTTCTTGGCCCCGGAGAAATCGGTCTTTCCGCTCCCGAGCTTGGGGATCTGTTCCACCGGCCGAATCTCGGCGGGGATGGTGAGCGGACTCATACGGGCGTCGATCAAGGCCTTGCGCAACCGGTCCGGATCCAGATCGGCCGCGATCAGCAGGATAATCCGTTCGCCCTTCTTGGGGTCCGGGACCGTGAGGGCCGCCAGCTCCAGCTCCGGTTCGGCGAGCACCTGCCGGACCTGTTCTTCGACCTGGGTCAGGCTGATCATTTCCCCGCCGAGCTTGGCGAACCGGGTATAGCGATCGACGATGGTCAGGAAGCCGTCCCGGTCCAGGCGGCCCTTGTCGCCGGTCTTGTACCAGCGCTGGCCGTCGAGCGTGGCGATGGCCTCGGCAGTCAGCGCCGGGGCATTGAGATAACCCTTCATCACCTGTACACCGCCGATCAGAATCAGCCCGTCCGCGCCGGGTGGTAGGGTTTCCAGGCTCACCGGATCGACGACGCGGAAGCTGGTCCCCGGTAAGGGCATCCCCACGGTACCGGGCTTGTGGCCGATCTGGACCCCCCAATCGTGGGTGTGCAGGCGGTCAGGCAGGTTGCAGCTCGCCACCGGCGCCGTCTCGGTGGTGCCATAGCCTTCGTAGATGGGTTTGTGGAATTTGTGGGCAAAGGCCTCGCGCACGTCCCGGTTCAATCGCTCGGCGCCTGCTACCACTATCCGCAGAGATTCCAACAGCGCGGAATGGATGTGCTTGTTGCGCGTATAGAGGCGTAGAAAGGTGGGGGGACTGCACAGAATGGTGGCACGCTCGCGGGCGATGGCTTGGGCGCAGCCGAGGGCGTCCGTGGGATCCGGGTAGCAGACCATGGGGATGCCTTCCAGGAGGGGTAGGAAGGTGGTAACCGTCAGCCCCAAGGCATGGAACGGCGGCAGATTGGAAAGTACCCGGTCGCCGGTCTCCAGCGCGAGCAGGTCGGCGATCTGACGTACATTGGCGATGAGGTTGCGATGGGTGAGCTCGATACCCTTGGGCGCGCCTTCGCTGCCGCTGGAGAAGAGGATGGCGGCGGTGTCTTCGGGAGCGGCCCGGTGACCGAACAGGCGCCGGGCCCAGCCTGCGGGTAGGACACTTGCGGCCGTGAGCATCAGCAGGCCCTCGGCCTTGCCGATACCCGCTTTCAGGTCCTCCATGTCATGCAGCGCGATCCCATCGAACAGGTCACTCAGATCCAGCCCCCGGTCCTTCAGCCTGGCGAGGAAACGCCGCGCGGTGATGACATTGCGGATGCCCGCATTCTCCATACTCGCGCGCAGGGCCTCGCGGCCGGCGGTGTAGTTGAGATTGACCACGGTCCTGCCGGTCAGGAGGACCGCCATGTTGGCGATGGCCCCGGCACTACTGGCGGGCATGAGTACCCCGAGGTTTTGGGCCTGCGCCAGCCTGCGGGTCCGCAGCGCAAACAGGAAGACGGCGGCCATGAAGCGGCGGTTGGTCAGTGCGGTACCGGTCGCATCCAGGACACAGCACTGACCGCGCCGCCCGGCGGCAGTCCTGAGCCAGACCTCGGGCAGCGTCGGCAGGGTGCGGGCGGTGGTCTGCCAGGCACTGACCGACAGCTCGAATACGGACTGTTTGACCTGGGCGGCAGTCGCGGAGATGGGCAGGGGCGCCCCGAAGGCGACTACCAGCTCCCGCTCCCGCCGGCGGCGACGCTGCGCCTTACGCCTGGCGTTGGCGAATGAAAAGCTGCTGCCCCAGAGCCCGTGCAGATAGAAGGGCAGGATAGTACTCGTTCCCACCTTGGCCGTCGCTACCTTGGCCGCGGCCAGCTCGAAGCCCCGCTTGAACTCCCCGAGTTGTCCCGTGCGGCCGATGTATTCCTCCGGGAACAGGCAGACGACCTCCCCCGCGTTCAGGAGCCCGGCAATGGTATCCAGGGCCTCCCTGCTCCGATCCCGGGAGATGGGTATCACACCGAAGAGGTCGAGGAACCAGCGCAGCTGCCAGCGCTCGTAGATGGCCCGATATATCACGAAGCGAATGGGGCGCGGGCTGGCCGTCTGCACGACTGCCCAGTCGATCCAGGAGATATGGTTACCCAGCATGAGCACCCCGCCCCGGGGCGGCAGGTTCGCAAGGCCGATCACCTCCAATCGGTAGCGGAGCATAAGGATGCGTGCCGCCAGGAAGCGCACCAGGGGCCGGGACAGCCGGTAGAGGCTGTAGCAGGTCCCCGTCAGCGCCAGGATGCCCAAGGCATAGATGATGGGAAGGCTGCCGCTCTCCAGCCGGGCGGCCACTACCGTCAGCCCCAGAAAGGCCAGCATCACCAAGTGTTGCACGAAATTATTGGCGGCCAGGACGCGGCCCAGCCCCGCAGCCTGGGCATTGAATTGGATCAGCGCATTCAAGGGCACCAGGAACAGGCCACCCATGATGCCGACACCCAAGAAATCCAGGGCCATGGCCCACACCGAGGGCAGGCCCGGAAGCAGGAACAATCCGGCGGCGATGCCCAGGGCGCCAATGGGAACGAGTCCGGTCTCGATACGGCCAGGGGACACCCGGCCCGCGATGACCGAACCCAGGGCGATACCGATGCCGGAGCAGGCCATCGCACCCTGTATCGCCACCGTGTTGGTCTCCCCCAGGACCTCTTTGGCGAAGGCGGGAAAGGTGGCGACCATCACCTGGGCGATGCTCCAGAAACCCGCCAGGCCCAGGATGGAAAGCCAAATGCCCCGGTCCCGATAGGCCATCCCCAGGTTTTCCATCAGGTAACCACCGGTGCGGTAGGCTCGCCAGTCGAAGGGCATGGCCTGGGGGCGCAGTCGCTGCTGGGGTAGCCGGTACGCAAGGGCCAGCTCGAGCAGGGAGAAGCCCACCAGGAACCAGCCCGCGGGGGCGATCAGTTGCATGATTTCCCCGGTGGTCGTAAACGCCTGTCCCGCCAGGAAGGCCTCGAACAGCACCGAGAAGCAGAAGATCCCCGCCAGGATGGCCGCGGTTACCGTAGCCTGGACCACCCCGTTGGCGGCGGACAGCGCGTCCTTGCCCACCAGTTCTTTGATGAAGCCGTATTTGGCCGGCGAATAGAGTGCGCTCTGAACCGCGAGCAGAAAGGTCATGGCAAAGGCCGGCCAGAACCAACCCAGCCGATAGCAGGCGGTGATCGCCAGGGTAAGCCCCACGGCGGCCCAGGCGCTGATCCGCATCACCCGGGGCTTGGGGTATTTGTCCGAGAGGCACCCGGAGGGCGTGAACAGGAGCACGAACGGCAACAGGATCAGGGCATTGACGATGACCGTCAGGGTGATTTGCAGATCCCCTTCGTAGGTCTTGAACAGGGTGTTCTGGATGATGATCTTGTGCCCCAGATCCACGAAGGCGTTGAGGAAGGCCATCGCGAGATAGGGCAAGAAACCGCTAATGCGAAAGAGCTGCAACATGCCGGGGGTTCCTGAAGGAGGCTCCAAGTCCAGTGTATCCTTTTATTTCCAACTTTGAAGGGACTTCTATTCCACGCTCCCTGGTCATGAATGCGCGGGCCGCGCAGCGACAGGCCCCGCGGCGTCACAGGTGAAAAATCACCCGGTCGGAATCGCCATAGGCAGGGCTGGTTTCTTCTACGGCCCAGCGGATCGTCTCCGCGGTAGCTTGTCCGATACCGCGTACCCCTGCCAGGGCCTCGGCATCGGCCTGCATGACTCCCTCCACGCTTCCGAAGGTCTCCAACAGGCGCCGCGCCCGCTGCGGTCCTACCCCCGGCAATCCCTGTAGAACGCGGGCCTGAATCCGTGGTTTACCCCGCGGGCGGCGGCCGGGATGAGGCACCGTGCCGGTGGCTACCGACCGGCCCTGGCGGGCCGCGAACAGCATGAGCTGAGCCGTCTCGGTGGGACCCTGGAAACGCAATAGGGGAATGCCCAGATATAAGGTCAGACCGATCAAAGCGCTCTGAACCCGCATATCTCACCGGGGCGGCTGTCGGCACTCCAATTTTAATTTACTTCAATAAGTTATGGGTTAATTGCTCAATTGCCACAACAAACAACGTGTGAGTGCCGCCAGCCTATCACCGTCCTGGCGGTTTCTCGCGCGCTCGCTTGCCGTTCGCTCAACCCGTAGGAGTGGCTACGAATTTCGCTCACGCCGGCGCGAGCGCGGCTGCGAATTCCACCAGGACGGCAATCCCCGGTGAGATATGCGGGTTGAATAGCCTCGCGGCGCATCCCGGATCCGGCCAGATCCGTCGCCGTCCCCTCCAGGATGAACGCCTTCCAGAGCGGCCAGCCGGCCAGCCGATGGGCCTGACCGAACAGGCGTCCGTCCTTGATCGAGGCGACTAGGTCGGAAAGCGTCTTGCGCTCGATGAGCAGCACCGCGTCGATCAGGTAGTCGCCTAACGGCAGGCGCTCGACGACCAGAGAGACTTCCTCGTGCCCGCGCAGGCGATCGATCACGCCTCCGTTGCGTTCGCGGTCATCGGCAATGATCTCGATCATCGCAGCAGGGACGTCACGGCCTTTCGGCGTATTGCCGCCGGTGGGTGCGGGAGGCGCGCAGCGCAGCGGAAAATCCATGTGTGACGGGTATTCCTTTTGGGTAAGATGGGGCCTCGGGCTGTCTGCCGCACGCGACCCGGTTGCAACGGCAACGAACGGTCACGAGTGAGGGGGAGGATGGGGTCACTGCTGCAGGAGATATTCTCGCGTTTCGGCGGGACCTTCAAGCCTTGGGACGACGCGGACGACGAGGAGGCCACCGAGCCGTCCTGCAGCGGCACCCTGACGCAGGCGATCGAGCATGTGGTGGACGAGACTTACAGCCGGCTGCGCTTTCTGTCCGGTTACTCCCGGCGCTTGAGAGAACCGGTCACGACGGCCTTTGACCATATCGACGCGCTTGTGGAGAGGGTTCCCGAGGCCATTCTGTGTAGCCGGGCCACATTCTCCCAGGATCCCCGGGTCAATGCCTTTTTTGCCGGTCCCAATCACCTGCAAGCGGTATTCAGCCGCAGTGCGGAGGTCCATGACCTGCTGGAGGCCAACCCTGAGGCCGAAGCGTGTTGGGCGCTCCTGTGCATGAAAATAGAAGAACACCGGCAGCTGGGGGTGGCACTGGTCGGCGACGCGGTGCGAAAGGACGTCATGCAGACCACGGTGAACTTTATCGATCATCAGATCCTTTCTCCCGCCACCAGCGAGACGGGGGCCAGGTGCTCGCTCAAGCACTGCATCTTCAAGGGGTTGCTGGCGTACATTCGCAAACGGGCGAGGGACGACGACATCAGGGTTACCAAGCTGGAGAATCGGCGCAATTTTCTCGTCACCCGTCTGCACCGGCCCGCCTCCGAAGACGACGGCAGGTCTCGCCAAAAGCTGCAACGGGAACTCGACGAGATCGGGGAAACACTGGCGCGGGAAATCCCCCGGTTGGCGTCCCTTCAGTCCCGTCTCGAGCTGGTGGCCGATGTGCTGGGGCACCCGGCTCAATACGTGAGTGGGAATCTGCGCACCATGCGCCTGAACCGCATGGGGATCAAGTTGGACGGCGACCGAACCGATACCGGCAACGCGGTTCCCCTCTTCGAGATCCAGGTCGCCGGTCAGGGTACCAGGATCGGGACCCTGGTGCGTTTCCCCCGGGCCGAACTCCTGCCCCGGCAGGATCTTGTCCGCAAGGCCGATCTCTTCCTGACGCTTTGAGACCGGTTGCACCCGCTTCCGCCCGGCCCGTCGCCCTGAAGGGAAAACGGTAGTGGTTAAATTTCAAGTGGCATGGTTGTGTGATGTAATGATTCAGAAGCTGTCTGGTTAAAATGGATCCTAGCGAAAATGGTCCAAAATGAGGGCATTTTTTCGCGCTTTCGAGGCGAATAGCCGGCCTATTTAACGAGAAAGAGCGGAAACAGGGACCATTTTGGGACATTTGCAGCCGATACCACTTTTAGCCAGACAGCTTCTCAAACCCCTACTGTTTTTGCCATCCATGGCAGCTGGATTCCGGCCATCCCTGCCGGAATGACGAGGCAGGGGTTGGTGGACTTCACCACTTAAAATTTAGCCACTACCCGCGCTCTACCGTATCGAGAAGGAGTAACCCCATGAACTGGCATCCATATATCCATACCGATCCGGCCGTTCTCCTGGGTAAGCCCGTCGTCAAGGGCACCCGCCTGTCGGTGGATTTTCTGTTGGGCCTGCTGGCGGAGGGCTGGACCGAATCACAGATCCTGGAGAACTATCCCCAGCTGTCCTATGAGGCATTGCAGGCGGTGTTCGCCTTTACCGCCGAGGTGATGCGGGAAGAGAGGATCTATCCGCTCACAAGCGGCGTGGCCTGATGCGCCTACTGGTCAATGAGAATATCCCGCCGGCCAGCGTGGGGCTCTTGCGGGAAGCGGGCCATGATGTGGTTTTGCGGTTACCGAGCGGTCGCCGGGCATCCCGGATGATGAGGTGATGCGGCTTGCCCGTGACGAAGCGCGCATCATCGTTACCTTCGACCGGGATTACGGCGAGTTGGTCTATCGCCGGCGCCTCCCGGCACCTACCGGCGTGTTGTATCTGCGCTTTCTCCCTGCCTTCCCCCGTGAGCCAGCCGACTATTTGGCTCGGCTGATCGCCGATGGCATAGCGCTGGAAGGTAAGTTCACCACCGGGGACAGGGAGCGGATACGCCAGCGACCACTGCCGCGGGAACAAGGTTGAGCAATGGAGCTGAAAGATTTTCAACAAGAAGTCCTGGATACCTTCGACGGCTGTCTGGACAAGCTGGTCGAGGAACGCCGGTTATGGTTTCAATCCCTGCTTTGTGCTGGAGCTCTCCGCTACTCCGGTGGACCGACCCAACGACAAACCGCCAGTCCATGTTCTTGATTGTGTGGGCCAGGGCCATCTCCGCCACGTCGGAGGGGTAGCTCGAAACCTCGCCAGCCCAATCCCGGAAGCTGGAACGGAAGCCGTGCGGTACGTAGTCGCCGCGCTCACAGTTCACGCCGTACCCTATCGGCTTATAGTCCCGCGGATAGGCACCCACCGCACCATCGATGCGGTTCGTGCCTCCTCGTGATGCCATCCTGTAAGACCTGCCGCGCTCACCACATCCTTGCGCCTTTGCGGTTCATAAAGCCTGGATACGGAATTACACTGGCCGGGATGATAGACTGGCACGATTCAAGAATAATTCCAGAAGATGGCGTTCCACGTGGTGCGAATCGATATCCTGCCGCGGCATGGATTCCTGTTCACCGCAATCCGCGCGGCAGCTTCGATTCGGACGGGGACTTGGCACGACTATGACACCGGAAGCGGTTTTCCTGCTCATCAGTTTTCTTCTCGGCCTGTTCGGGATATTGGCCATCGCCATTGGCGTAGTGGCAGCGATCCTGATCGGGGAGGGAGAAATAAGGCTCATCGACACGCCGACCTTGCTCAAGGATACAAAGGTCCCGTTCGGGGGTGAGCGAAAATATGAGTAGGCTCGAGCCCGCGCTGCCTTGCTTGGGGATCTTGCGTTTTCCGAAGTACCCCTGAGCCGGACCTTCGGCGTACCCGGTCGGCCTAGTACCCCATTTCACCTGATTTTGCATTCTCAGCGAGGCGAGAAGTGGCCAGATGTTAGGAGCCTGTCCGACTTACGACTGTTCTACTGCGGAATTGAGGAGACCGGTCAGCTTTCCCGCTCGAGCTCGTTAAATAGGCCCAACTATTCGCCTCGATCGCGCGCAAAATCTGCCTCGGTCCCTCAATCCCTCGCGACGAACGCGTAAGCCGGACAGGCTCCGAGGCGCGCGAGCACAGGAATAGCGAGTTCTATTTCAAGCTCGCGCAACAACCCAGCTGGCTGCTTCTCGCCGCGCCCGGAGGGAGCCTCCCAAACGCGCCCAGGCGGCGTTACAGCGCTTGGCAATAGAGACCGCTATGAAGAAGCCCGTGTAACCGTGTGAAAATTCTGTATCATGGGCGTCATGCTTGACTGTACGCTGTCAACCGAACAACTCGCCGAACTGCGTGTGGGGCACCGTCGCACGCGGGACAAACG
>Ga0049107_10000592_pt1 | contig 11327 bp, 5 predicted proteins | sample WorMetilPIANOSA1_FD_61187 | JGI IMG/M metagenome (GOLD analysis project Ga0049107, IMG submission 61187) | Marine gutless worms symbiont microbial communities from Max Planck institute for Marine Microbiology, Germany - Olavius ilvae PIANOSA.1 | ecosystem: Host-associated > Annelida > Digestive... | reverse complement strand
TCCAGGGAACGACAGACCACGGTGACCTCATGTTCAGCCAGGAAGGTGCGTGTGCGCCACAGCCAGATCAGTCAGTTTTGAGGAATACTTGAATTCGTTAGTTGTCAGTTGATCGCACTATTCAGGATCTTGTCAGAGCCACCCACCCAAGGAAAACATCGTGCCTGGTTGCTAAATTAATGTATTCTCGGGTAGTGTAGCAACATAACTAAGGTGAGGTGGGATATTATGCATGCATTCAAGAGCTAGGAGTATCAGGATGTCGTGTTTAAAAAATATGAAGATTAGTTCAAGCTGCTTTAAGTTATAGAAGAAAACGTAGTAATTTTTTTTTCTGAGACACATGGTAATGTATTTATGCTACTGAAGGTGTGTGATTGTTAGCATGAAAGCAATCATGCTAATTATCGGTGCTGCTACGTAGTATGGCGGTGCCGTGTCTCGGTGGACTGTCGCAGAACCCACAATGAAGAGCCTTTACGATTGCTAATGTTTATCCACGCTGACGATGTAGTATGGTGGCGCTGATTTGCATCACGAGAGAGTGCGCAGTGCTTCTAGTTGTTGTTGTGGTTGTTGGCAGGTCGTATTTATCGGTGCCTGTTTAGCGGCTCGTTCAGTTCACTCTTGACTTTGCCTCTAGATCTGCTGTCAACGTAAGACTTTATATTTGTGTAATAAATATTTGTTACTTATTTTATCTTTTTAAGTCATAATGATGATAATGATAATAATAATAATAATAACACAAGCATTTGTAAGGTGAACATATCAATATTAGAAGCTTAATTTAAGGTGCTGGCAGTCACTAGGTGGGTGAGGATGTACATAGAAATTGTTGTGAGTTTAAAGGCGATGCTGGAAGGTTTCGAGTGTTCACTGTTCACTATCTGCGGTGACGCATGCCCCCTTTCATGTGTCAATGCTGAGGGCTGCCTCACAGGCTGGCCCAATGCATGAGGCCGCAGGGGTGGGGAAGTTAGTTAATGCTGCGCTGCTCTCATTAATTAATGAGGCGTGTGTGAGTGTATGCTGCGCTACCTCCTCTCGAGTGAACTCGTCGGCCTCGCTTGTGTGCAGGCACAATCGAGTAACCCGAGAGGCAGGGTGTGTAGGCCTAGTAGGAAGGGATCGGGGGAGGAGGGGATATTGAGTGACGTTGTACCTGTATATTTATACTGCCCGGCTTTTAGTGCCAGTGTTTCTCTAGGTGTCTAATCCAGGCATGCATGCCAGCAGGCCACCCCAGCCACTCAGCACACCTCGCACCGTCGGTCCGGGCTGAACGTTAGCGGTGCGTGTGGACAGGGCCTATAGGCAGCCTACCAACATGCAGCCGTCGCTGATTATCACTGACTAGGCAGTTGCTAATTACTGATCGTCAACTATAAGCGTCCGTGGACCTTGCAATAGCTAACGTTATTTAGGCCATGTTAAAAATGCTGATGATGATGATGATGATGATGATGATGATGATGATGATGGTCACTTAACTTAATATTAGCCAACGGTCACAGATTATAGAGGACACCGTCGAACCCTCTTTGCCTGCCCGAGAAATTAATCTCGAAGCATGCGCCCCTGAAATCCGAACCCGAAATCTACCGGCTGACCCGGGGAATTGAACCCCAGCTCCTCCGACCGACCGTCCCGGTCGGTGCGCACTGTGTCTCAGCCAACTGAGCCACTGAGGCAAGTAGGTTTCGAGTGTAGGGGAAAGTCTTATTTCGAGCAGTAAACTATTCCGTGATTTAGGTGAGAGGTAATTAAAGGATTGTTTGCCAAATTCAGTGGACGCCTGAAGGAGATATTGGTTGGTAAAGTATGATGAAGTGCAATGCAACTTTATCAGTGAGCAACTGAGCTAGGAGACATGCATACAGTATATGTTTGTCAGTGTCACCTACAAGCTATGTGGGCACTGGCTGCACTTTTTAATCATGGTGGGAAACGCCTGTTCTTTCCTCTCCCCAATTTTTGATATATAAAATGTAATTTTCCAACCAAAAATTCAATAAATTAAACTTATTATTCCTGATTAATCTCCATTCATCTGTACACATACAAATTCACATACAAATATTCCCAGTTTTATGTATATTAATACATAAACTGGGAATATTTGTATGTGAATTTGTCGGTGTGTTTGTTACCAATAAAATTTACACCTTTACAGTCTACTCCCACATATCTGTCTCCATTTTAACGGCCATTTCCAGGTGGACCTGGGTTAGCAGTGCCAGAATGTCTTCATTTTGGATTTTATTGGAGTTAAGCATGATGGAGGTTGTAGTAACAACTGGAGCTATAAGACGTGCAAAGCTCCAGTCAAAATGTGACCTCCTAGTTTTTTTTGCAGTCCGGAGACACCCTTCCTATTGCCCCACCAACAGATGTCAAAGCAGTGAAGGGGAACTACCCCACATGATACCATAAAATATCAACTACAGTATGCACTTTATGTGCATTTACAGTATGCACTTACACTTGTGTATAAGACGCACGGTTGCTTTTGACTGCGAGTCATGGGTGAAATTAATATTCACGCATATATGCACCTTCACTTTGCAACGTTGCAAATGCGCCAAAGACAAACGTTACACACAGGGTTCCACGCATCCTTGAAAGTCCTTGAAAGTACTTCATTTTATTTTTTCCTAAATTCAAGGCCTTGAAAGTACCTGAAAACAGGGCAGGTGCTTGATAGTCCTTGTATTTCATTCCACAGGTAATTGAAAGTCTTCAATTTAGTAAGCCGAACTGTGTAAAATCCATAACTTTCACTACACGACGGCATCTACGCTCAGCTGCACGTCATCAGCTGACTGTACCTCAACATCATCTCAGCACGTTCAGGCGGTGGGCATTTGCTGCTGCTGGTCCGACGATGTTTAATGCTCTGCCAGATGAGCTACGAGATCCCGCAGTCAGCATAACAACATTCGGGCAATCGATGAAGACACACCTTTTCTCTGCCTATCAGCACGTTTAGCGCATTAGGGGTGTTTCACGTAATGCGCTATATAAATGTACGATACTTACTGACTTTAAATGACCGGAATACAAACTCTGTAGTTATTTACAAATTCCATATATTGGGCAACAAGTGTGTTGTCCAACATAACAACTCAGCAACTGTCAGTAACCTAAGCTAACCTTAACTAGACTGAAGAACTCACCCATGTACGTAGGCTACTGTAAATATAAACTTACAGAACTGTGGTGTAAATAATATGAATTGACATTTGCTTTACATACTGAACAAAATCAGCAGAACTTCAAGTTACTGGACCTAGTGGCAGTTTCAGCTTATCTTTTCACATCCTGGTTTTATGCAACTTATTGACTGTCGTCCATCCTTTGTCATCCTGTCTGCTGTCTACTCGGTCTGACAATCTATGCCAGGTGTTTGTCTAGAACAAGACGCGTTTGGAGGTCAGCCAAGGTCACCAAACATAGTACCATTTCATATGTTAGGTATACTTTCCTATTAGTATGAAATAGTAACTTTGTCTTTAAGACATGCCGTTTTTCCGTTTTTTTCTTCAAAAATGTTGTGACAATGAAATCCGAGTTAAAGGTCACTCAAGGTCGTTGAAAGTGGTACCATTTGATTGACTGGGTATAGTTTCCTATTAGTGTACTATAGAAACCTTGTCCCTAAGATGCACTGTTTTTGAGACATTCGACTTCAAAATGCTGTGACCTTGAAAACCGGGTCAAGGTCATTGAAAATGTCACCATTCTATAGTGTGCTTACGACTTCCACTTCCTGTTGATGTTCAATAGTAATTATGGATCTATCTCCTGTCGTTTTTGAGATATTCAGTGTCGAGAAATGTTGTGACCTTGAAATCTGTGTCATAGGTCACTCAAGGTCATTGAAAGTGGTTCCATTCCATAGATTGGGTATGGTTTCCTATTAGTGCCCTGTAGTAACTTTGTCCCTAAAATGAATCGTTTTGTAAAGAACATCCAGTCTGCTAACAGCTGGCGAAAACACCGTCCAAATCGATGTATAATTGGTGACACTATCCTTCCTCAAACTGGTAAAAAATTGACCACAAAATGTGGTCCTGAAATTGGCGGTTGTGGTGGTGCCATCTGATGCTGCATACGAAAACTGCAATATAGGTGCGCAACTACAATCCCTCACGTGCATAAAAGCCCAAAGATGTTTTGCAAAATTTACTTCCTGTATGATTTTCGGTGCACACAAACTTGTTGATTCCGAGCCGACGCACAGCATAGCACGGTCTTTGCTGCAACAACATGTCTATCCGTCCGTCCGTCCGTCCGTCACAGCCGGTACTGTCTAAATGACTAAACCTATCTTAAAACTTTTTCGACCATCTGGTAGCCCCATCATTTAAGCTTTTGTGACCTCTTGCCCTGATACCAAATTCCAAGGGGAACCCCTTCAGTGGGGGCATTAAATACACGGGGTGTGGGAAAATTTGACAATTTTCAACAGAAATCGCCGTTTATCTCGGAAATGGTGTGAGATAAATGGTAGGCCGATGGTTACTACGGAACGTTAATAGGAAGTCATGGGTGCCAGATTGAATGATATCATTTTTGATGACCTTGAGTGACCCCTAACTCGGGTTTCAAGGTCACTGTATACTTACACAGGTCGTATATCTCATTTTAGGTACAAAGTTACTGAACAACGCTTATAGGAAACCATACATGATCTACCGAATGGTACCACTTTCAATGACCTTGAGTGACCTCTGACCCCAATTTCAGGGTCACGACATTTTTCAACATTGAATATCTCAGAAACAATACGAGATAGAGCCATAGTTACTATAGAACGTCAATTGGAAGTCGTATGCACTCTATCGAACAGTGAAATTTCCAATGATCTTGACGGACCCCTAACCCGTTTTTCAATGTCATGGCATTCTTGAAGTCGAATATCTCAAAACCGGTGCATTTTAGGGACAAAGTTACTAAAGAATACTAATAGGAAATGATACACAATCTATCAAATGATACCACTCTCAATGACCTTGAGTGACCTTTGACCCCAATTTTAAGGTCACAACATTTTTCAACATTGAATATCTCAGAAATGACACGAGATAGAGCCATAGTTACTATAGAACATCAATAGGAAATCATATGTGATCTATCGCATGGTGACATTTCCAATGACCTTGATGGACCAGTAACCCAGTTTTCAAGGTCATGGCATTTTTGAAGTCAAATATCTCAAAAATGGTGCATCTTACGGACAATATTTCTATAGAACACTATAAGGAAACCATATGCTATCTATCAAATAGTACCACTTTCAATGACCTTGAGTGACCGCTGACCCCGATTTCAAGGTCACAACATTTTTCGACATTGAATATCTCAGAAATGACACGAGATAAAACCATAGTTACTGTAGAACATCAGTAGGAAATCATATGCGATCTATTACATGGTGACATTTCCAATGACTTTGATGGACCAGTAACCCAGTTTTCAAGGTCATGGCGTTTTTGAAGTCGAATATCTCAAAAATGGTGCATCTTATGGACAATTTTTCAATAGAACACTAACAGGAAACCATACGCAATCTGTCGAATCGTACAACTTTCAATGACCTTGACCTGGATTTTAAGGTCACAACATTTTTTGAAGTTGAATATCAGAAAAACTGCACGTTTTAAAGTCAGTTACTATTGCACAAGAGGAAAGTATACCTAACATATGGAATGGTACTATGTTTGGTGACCTTGACTGACGTCGTCTCCGAAATGACCTATACTGTGTTGAGTGGGACGTTAAACTCTACTATACCATACCATACCATACCTTGACTGACCTGTAAACGCGTCGCGCGGGTTTGTCAGCATCAGCTGAACTTCTTGTTGGACTACCTATACAAACTTTGACACTTACTGTCAGCGCTATATAGCGACGTACGGAAAATTTTTTTATATAGGTGCATATCTACATTCTCGGCCCTCAACTACTGCAGAGGATTTTTTTAAAATCCCTCAGCTATCTATGCGAAATGGTGCGCACAAACTTTATCTGCTGACTTTTTGAATTTTCACAATTTTTACAGCCATTTTTCGGAAATTGTGGCGCCATCTAGTGACGAAAATGGGAATCATGTACTGCGTCTGAAAGTCTGATCCCTTCTGAAAAAGGTGAAACCACATCAAAATCGACCCTTAAACCGTCATACAATACTTGTACTTGTTCGATCTATGTCCCCCTCTAACAAATTAGCACTCCGGCCTCGGAGCGTGACAGACAGAAAAACAAAAAAACTAGAAAACAAAAGCATCGTCCCATGCAGGACAATGCATACCGGCAGGATATTGTCACACGAGTACTCATTACGCAGGTGGAGTTAATAACTATCTGGTAATCATAAGAAGTATTTGGCACAAGTCTATGGCTGATTTTTTGCATTTTGGAAAATTTCCGCCACAAATTTGCGAATCTTGTGGCGCCACCTACCGACGGAACTAAGAAACGTTTAGCGCGTTGTAAAGCATATCCAGTCCTCTAACAGATAGCGAAAACAGCGTCCAAATCCATGCATAATTGGCAATGCTATCCTTCCTCAAACTGGTAAAAAGTTGACCAAAAATGCGATCCGGAATTTGGCGATTTGCTGTGGCGCCATCTGACGCCGCATAGAAAAACCGCAATATAGGTGCACAACTACAATCCTCACGTGCATAAGAGCCCCAAAGATTTTTTTGGAAAATTTACATCCTGTATGACTTTTGGTGCGTACAAAGTTGTTCATTCCGAGCCGTTTTTGGACTACCTATACGAAATTTGACAATTCCTGTCTGTGCTACGTAGCGACGTGCAGAAAATTTTTTTTATGTAGGTGCACATCGACATTCTCGGCCCTAAACCACTGTGGTGGAATTTTCTTCAAATCTCTCAGCTATCTATACTAAGTGGTGTGCACAATCTTTTCCGCCGATTTTTGGACTTTTCGCAATTTTTGACCGCAATTTCGCAAAAATTGTGGCGCCATCTAGCAACAAAAATGAGAAATATGTAGTGCTTCTGAAAGAGCAATCCCTTCTGAAAACATCGCTGAAAACTGCATAAAAATCGACCCATAAACCGTCACACAATACTTGTTCGAACTATGTCCCCTAACGAACAGCGCTCCGGCCTCGGAGCGTGACAGAACTAGAAACATCGTCCCATCAAGGACAATGCATACCGGTGTCAGTCCACCGAGACTGGTGTTACTTACTATGTCAATAATAAACATGCATAGTAGGCTATTTCCCGCAAACTCTGCGTCTGTTTGTTTACGCTTTGCAAAATCTCGACCGCAATTTTGCGAATCTTGTGGCGCCACCTACAGACGGATCTGCGAAATGTTTAGTGCTTTACAAAGTACATCTAGTCCTGTAACAGATGTCGTAAACAGTGTCCAAATCGATGCAGAATTGCCAATACTATCCTTCCTGAAACTGGTACGAAATTGACCAAAAAACGCGGTTCTAAATTGTTGACGCCACAGAGAAAAACCGAAACATAGGTGCATAACTACAATCCATCCTATATACAACTGCTCAAAAAAGATTTTGGAAAATTTACTTCCTTTAGGACTTTTGGTGTGCACAAACTTGTTCATTCCGAGCCATTTTTGGACTACCTATACAAATTTTGACACTTGCTGTCAGCACCAGGTAGCGACATACGCAAAAATTTTTTATATAGGTGCACATCTACATATTCCCCCCTAAACTACTGCGGTGGAATTTTTTTCAAATACTTCAGTTATCTATACGAAGTGATGCACACAAACTTTTCTGCCGATTTTGAGACTTTTCGCGATTTTTGACTGCAATTTCGTGAAAATTGTGGCGCCACCTAGCGACGAATATGAGAACTATGTAGTTCATCTGAAAGAGGAATCACCTGTGAAAAAACGCTGCAAACCGCATCGAAATCGGGCAATAAACGGCAACGCAATGCTTCTTCGAACTATGCACCCATCGAACGCACGGTGCCCCAGACTCAGAGCGTGACCAACAAACAAACAAAAAAACACCATATTTTCGCACCTACAGCCGGCGCTCATTGTGCGATCTTCCCCAAACTTTGCATGGTGATAGAGCTCGTCGTCCCCATCATAAAAGGTGCAATTCACTTTTTGATCCAACACACAGTTTTTCCTACAGGGTGCACAGAAAAATTTGGCCTAATTTACCTACGCGCGGTTTCTCAGCAATAACTCCGTAACCTGTGATGCGAATCACATGAAATTTGAAACACTAATGTAGGATAGTTAGGCATATAAAAGTCCCTAAAAATTTTCGAAATCGGTCAAGGGAGTCGCCCCCTGCGGGGTGACTCTTTACCAAAAAGTGGAAATTTTTGATATTTTTGGGGCCGCATTCCCACCCGCCTTTGGCGATTGAGGCAAAATTTTGCACAGCCAAGCGGACCCACATGCCCGTCGGCCCTGCCAAGTTTGACTTGAATCGGTGCAACGAGTCGCCCCTGCGGGGCAAAAAAACCTGATTTTTGGGCTGTGAGTAAATTTAATACCGGCAGCAAAAAATAGTGACAAACACCATATTTTCGTACCTACAGCCGGCGTGCGTTGTACAATCTATCACCATGCAAACTTTGCATGGTGATAGAGCTCGTTGAGGCCTTCAAAAAAAGGTGCATTCATTTTTTGATCCAACGCATAGTTTTTCCTGCAGGGTGCACGGAAAAATTCGCCATAATTGACCGACACGTGGTTTCTCAGCAATAACTGTGTAGCCTGTGAAATGAATCACGTCAAATTTGAAACACTAATGTACGATAGTTAGATGTATAAAAGCCCCTAAAAAATTTAGAAATCGGTGAAATCTTAGAGGCGACTCTTTACCAAAAAGTGGAAATTTTTGATATTTTTGGTGCTGCATTCCCACCCCCTGTGCCGATTGAGGTGAAATTTTGCACAGCCAAGCGGACCCAGGTGCCTGTCGGCCCTGCCAAGTGTGACCTGAATCGGTGCAAGGAGTCGCCCCTATGGGGTGAAAAACCTGATTTTTGGCCTGTGAGTAAATTTAATACCGGCAGTTTGCTGCTTAGCGGCATCCTGCCAGTATAAACATAGTGACAAACGCCATATTTTCGCAGCTACAGCAGGCGCGCGTTGTACGATCTGCAAACTTTGCATGATGATAGAGCTCGTCGAGACCATTAGAAAAGGTGCCGATCATTTTTCGATCCAACGCATAGTTTTTCCTACAGGGTGCACGGAAAAATTTGGCCTAAATGACCGATGCGCATAGCGCAGTTTCTCAGTAATAACTTCGTAACCTGTGAAGCGAATCAAGTCAAATTTGAAATGCAAGTGTAGGATAGTTGGGCGTGTAAAATCCCATAAAATTTTAGAAATCGGTCAAGGGGTTCGCCCCTGCGAGGCGACTCTACCAAAAGTGGAAATTTTTGATATTTTGGGGCCTCGTTCCCACACATGAACCGATTGGCATTAAATTTCGTGTGGCCAAGTGGACCCACGTGCCCCTTTGTCATGCCAAATTTCACATGAATCGGTGCAACGAGTCGCCCCTGTGGGACGAAAATGCTGATTTTTGGCCTGTGAGTAAATTATTTACTGGCAGTTTGCTGCTTTGCGGCATCCTGCCTGTAAAAAGTGCAAATACTGTGCGTTGGCTCTAGTAAGGCGGAGCCAAAAATTTTCGCCCCGCCGCAGACCCCCTTCCCGGGGGCACGGGACGGCCAAAATTTAATCAGCTGGAGATGGTCACTGCCTTCACCTACAGACCCAGTTTGGTGAGGATTCATGCACGCAATTTCGAGTCATCTTAGTAAGGTCACTTTCCTGCTGTCTTCAAAGAGGCGTTCGTCACCCCTATTGTGAAGAAACCAGGACTCGATGCTACCGACACCAGCTCATACCGACCTATCTCCAACCTGTCGGTACTGTAAAAGCTCTTGGAGCGCCTCGTCGTCAGCCAGCTGATGAAATACCTGATGTCTGCTGATCTGCCACTATTGCAGTCTGGTTTTCGACGGGGCCATTTGACTGAAACTGCTGTTCTGCAGGTGCTGTTGGACATCCTCCAAGCTGTCGACCGTGGTGACTTGGCTGCCCTGATCCTTCTGGATTTGTCTGCAGCCTTCGACACAGTCGACCACTCCATCCTTCTGCCGCGCCTGCAGACGAGCTTCAATATCAGCGAAAATGCTCACCGCTGGTTTCAGTCATACCTGTCTGGCCACAGCCAGTGCGTTTGCCGCGGACCTACTAGGTCGTCTATTACCTATCTGATGTGTGGCGTACCACCGTGTTAGGGCCGATATTATTCGTGCTCTACACCGCAGACCTGATCTCGCTTATCGAAAGCTACAGTTTGTCTGCTGATTCTCTCTGATTGAGAGTTTCTGAGTGCGCCGATGCCATCTCGACCTGGATGAAATGCAACAGATTGTGGTGTGCGACAGGACGCCATCAGCATCAACTACCTCCTCCTTCTGCAGTACTGATCGCTGGCCTTCCTATCACCCCAGCACTGTTCCACTGTTCGTCCATGATTTGGGCATTTACATTGATGTTGACCTGTTGATACGAACGCATGTTCAGCGAACGGTATCGCGCTGTTTCGCCGCGCTGCATCAACTTTGCCAGATCCGTCGATGCGTGCCAGTGACCATGTTCCAGATGCTGATCGTTGCTCTGGTGCACTCCCGGCTGGACTACAGCAACAGCGTGTTGTTCGGCATCCCATCCTACCTCTTGCGCCGACTCCAGTCAGTGTTGAACGCGGCTGCACGGCTGATCTTCCATCTGAAGCGCTCCAATCATATCACTGATGCGGTCGTCAGCCTTCATTGGCTGCGGGTACAGGAGCGCATACAATACAAGGTCGCCGTGCTGGGTTACCGAGTCCTTCACGGTAGCACGCCGAGATTCCTGGGACCGCTCACACATGTTGCCGACGTTCCTGGTCGACAGACACAGACACCACCAATCACCTCATCGTGCCGTCCGTCAAACTCTCCACTTTTGGCAGCCGAGCTTTTCCGGCTGCTGCTTCCTCCATCTGGAACTTGCTCCCTGAATACATCGTCAGTGCATCTACTCTACAGTCATTTCAACATCATCTGAAAACCTTCCTGTTCCAACATTCATTTCCGGACATTCTTCTGTAATTAACATTTTCTAGTGGTCCTAGCAGTAATGACGATTACTTAGGCCACTCTAAAAATCATGATTGATTGATTGATTGATTGATTGAGACCCACAAACAAACAAACACAGCCACAAACCTACCCACAGACAGGACCCATTACAATACGCTGCGTTGCTAAGC
>Ga0049107_10000591_pt1 | contig 11330 bp, 8 predicted proteins | sample WorMetilPIANOSA1_FD_61187 | JGI IMG/M metagenome (GOLD analysis project Ga0049107, IMG submission 61187) | Marine gutless worms symbiont microbial communities from Max Planck institute for Marine Microbiology, Germany - Olavius ilvae PIANOSA.1 | ecosystem: Host-associated > Annelida > Digestive... | reverse complement strand
CAATGACCTTGAGTGACCTTTGACCCCCATTTCAAGGTCATGAAATTTTTTGAAGACGAATATCGTAAAAACGGCGCATCTTAAAGACAAAGTTACTATTGCACAATAGGAAACTATATGATACATGTGGAATGGTACCATGTTTGTTGACCTCGACTGACCGCTAAACGCGTCGAGCCTGTTGTCAGCATCAGCTGAGCTTCTTGTTTGTAATACTTGTAACGCACCCTAAGTACTATATATAGACGACGGATCGCCGCGATTTCGGCGGCAAACCGTCAAAGTGGAGGCGAGGACTGACCCTGCTATCGTGAAAAATTCCGGAATTTTGTAGCGTGGGCAGATCCAGATCCAAAAAACAGCATTTTTTCGCATCTTTAGGGTACCCTTCGACTGTCCTGCGCACAGCCTACTGGAAACAGTTTTACCCAAACCAATGGTACCGATAGAAAGCCTAGACTCCGAAGGTGTGCATTTTGCTAGTCTGGAGAGTCTGTCACTAGGCATTTGGCAGATATAGGCCCCTGAAGGGTGCCGAAAAGTGGTCACGTGACCATCACGAAAATTGAAAATTTGCACATAAGCACACGTAGAAAAATTCACTGATTCCAAAAATGCTATTCTAGGACAGTAATTACCTCCATTGAGGACAGCGGCGTTTGTGTGTCAGTAGGACTGTGCAAAAACTATTGGACCGATTTTCACAAAATTTGGTGGAAAGGTGGTACATGGGCCACGTAAGAACCTGATAGATTTTGGTGGTAATCCGAATCATGTTACGTTAGGGTTGCGGTTAGGTGGGGGGCACAGTGTAAACAATAGAACAGTGGAGCAACTCCCGTTGGCGGCTTCACATCCGCCTCTCGGCTGCCGTGCTTTCATAGGGTGTACTAACCTCTGCTATGCATTCTGGGTAACAATGCACTTATAATGAGAGCAACTGACGTAGGTTAACCAATAACTACCATACCCATACCCCTCCAGGCGTACGGTATTACCAGTATAACGACGATATACCGGTATCTGCACCAGCGAAATCATTTATGTAGCAAAATCAAACTAATATTAAGCATTAACGAACAGAAACGCGAAACGGAAAAAAAATTTTGGGGTGATGGATCATACCCTCCTACAAAAGTACCGGATATACTCCAGTAAAAAAAACTATTTCCGGTCGTGGATTTTGGCCGAAGTTGAAGTGGGTGGGGGACGCCCGAGTCATTGGGTATGGTTTACCCACAGTTTAGCTAACAAAACAGTTGTTCAACTTCGGCCAAAATCCACGACCAGAAATAGTTTTTTACTGGAGTATATCCGGTACTTTTGTAGGAGGGTATGATCCATCACCACCCCCCCCCCAAAAAAAAATCCGTTTCGCGTTTCTGTGTGAATTAATAATTGTTTGTGTCCGTTTATGCTTAATATTAGTTTGATTTTGCTACATAAATGATTTCGCTGGTGCAGATACCGGTACATGTATACTGGTAATACCGTACGCCTGGAGGGGTATGGGTATGGTAGTTATTGGTTAACCTACGTCAGTTGCTCTCATTATAAGTACATTGTTACCCAGAATGCATAGCGGAGGTTAGTACACGCTATAAAAGCACGGCAGCCGAGAGGCGGATGTGAATATGTCGCTAATCATCTGAGCTATGTTAAGCGACGTTAAACACCAGTAACCGTAACCGGCGGATGTGAAGCCGCCAATGGGAGTTGTTCCACTGTTCTATTGTTTAAACTTGGTTTTTACGCAGCGTTCGTTTAATAGTAGCAGTTTTGCGGGATTGTGTTACATGGCTATAAGTTTGATTTTGGATAGCGGGGGGGGTTAAAGGAGTTAAAGGGGACTGTTGGGCCTTGGTGGAGGTATCACTCTTTCGAGTGCCTTTCTAATTATTATTATTATTATTATTATCCCTACATTACATTCAGCGTGAAAAGCAGGCAATTAAAGGCGGAACTAAATAATTTATAGTTTCATTTATAGTAGTTATGTATTTCCTCCAAAATTTGTTTCATCGAAATTTTTTTTTTTTTTGGAAATCATTAAGTTATTTTCTGGAAAACATTTCCAGGTTTGTTGTCCACGTTAAATGGTGAAGTTCAGCAATTGCCTGCAGTGCAGTTCTGGCTTTGGATTTCTCGTCAGAATAGACGAACCTGGATTGCGGTTAATTGGAGTCGAGTTGACATTTAATGTGTAAACTTTTTACGACTTTGTACACCATTTTACCTGCGGAAAGTGGAAAGTCATCAGTGATTGTTTTGTTCTTAAAATTGTCAACTGCTGCTAGCTCATATAGTTCGCACTTCGTCATACAGTGGGTTATACAGGTCGTTAGGCCAGCCACAGCGAAGGCTTGGCGGTCGAATATGGCCGAGACGGCATGGGTGGCCGGATGGTATATATTGTGATGGCGACTGGCCATTTCGCGGACAGGAGTGCAATAGATCTGCAAGTACCGCGGCGCCTTCTGCTGCAGACATTCATAGACAGTCGCACAGAGCTTGTAGAGGACTCGCTCGGGGACGTTCAGCCAGTGCAGATCGGAACGCGGCAGGTGTCCTTAAGTCCACGGTCGCACTCGCGAGTTCTCTGGTGAGTTGAGTTTGACATGCGGCGCCTTGCAGACAGAGAAGCTACAGGACAGAGGCTAAAAAGGTGCTACTGATCTGTCAGTCAGTGCATTAGCGTCGACACGGGGGAGGGGGGGGGCAAACGGGGGCAACTGCCCTAACCGCGCCAGACTCGATCATGAGATTTGCGTAAATCCGATGAGACACATGCAGGGAGAAATTGGAGGGGGGGGGGTGGCCGGATCAAGATTCCGCTGTACTGTATGCAACGTGCCTTGCAGTCATGAACTACGGAACTGACAGCTGATCCCTTGTATTGCTCGTTGCCCACTGCCGCCTACCAACATGCTGCACTTTTGTCTTTTTCATGATAAAAAAACGTCAAAATTATCATGTAATTTAATGAAAATGCTTCAGCTTCTGGGGGACTTTGTCCCCCAGACCCCAACCGGGGCTCCGCCCCTGGACCCCGCTGGGGACTTCCGTCGCCCAGATCCCCTGACAAATCTCTTTCCACTTTACCCCCCAAACCCCTGTGGGCTGGCGACGCCACTGAGTCAGTGCGACGTTGAATCTGATACTTCACGCGTGATGCGTGCGGTAGTACACACTGGTGACACACGCGCTGGACTTTATAGCTACGCCCGCATACTCACCAGGTTTTAACAACATCAGCAACTGGGTGTCATGAGCCTTCATGTCCAAGGACACCACGACAACAGCCAGTCGGCCATACTCTTTGAAGGTTGTACGGATCGCCAGTATTCGACGTCGTGACTGGACGACTATATGATGGAGGGATGCGGCGGCTGTGAGATGTTGCCATGGTAACCGTGGCCAGGCACGCGTCACGGGTGGCACCGTGCCCTCTGGTCTTATACGCTGGGCAGCAGCTCAGCTGAACTAGAACTGCGCGCATCTCGCAGACTCGGATCCGCTAGCGTATGTGACCTGTGCGTGATGAGGAATTGCGGAACTTGACTGTCCCGTGCGGGAATGAACCGGGTTGTGAAGGAATAATCCCGATCGGTTTCCTGGCCGGATGTCGTAAAAGGCCGTCTGAATCAGGCTGTGTATGTCCTCTGTCTTGTCCTAGTTTTCCGTTGAGTGTGTTTTGTGTTTGTCACTATAGTGCCACTTTGATTATGCTCAGTTCTTTCTTCGTGTTCCGTCTCGTGGTTGTTCTTGTTCGGTTGTCAGCAGCAGTGCAACTGATTGACTGCATTAACGACTCGTTACCAGAGTGACCTATAGGGCCCAATCTGTTGTCGGGGATCGTTAAACACTACTCACTCACTGACGAGGAAGCCGACTGAGGAAAATAACAAGCTAGAGGCGGGCGGCCGCCACGATATGCCCCCGCCCAGGCCTGCAAGTGATGACACGATATACGTCATGTACGCATGTGGATAGGTCACCATTACTCTATGTCCATGTTGGCCTGCAAGTACAACCGACCAAAGCGGCCTGGTGACCTTGACCTTTGACCTTTTGATCTTGAAAGTAGTGTCCGAGTCACGTGTGACGTGGGCTCCCTCTGTGCCAATTTTGGTATTCCTAGGCCTCTCTGTTCTCGACTTAGGCCCGATGTACGCGACAGACAGACAGACGTCAGACAAAAGTATCGCTTAATGCCCCCGCCTATTAGGGGCGTGGGCATAATAACTTTCGCCTCAGAAACGACGTCGTCACAGCTTTCTACCCTACTGTTTACATTTTAGGTGTATGTACAAAATCAACTGTGAATATTGTTTGTTCGCTTGTGTAAACCTAATCAGTTTCTTGAAAATTCAAATAATTTTGACACTGTATCAATTCAGACAATTGGCTTTTATTATGCCCCCGCCCAGGGGGCATTAAGCGATGATGCTGTCTGACGTCTGTCTGTCTGACGTCTGTCGCGTACATCCGGTCGGCGGGCAGCGTGTGCGGCCGGCTGGCTGGATGGCGCGTATTGGCTGATCGGGCCCGGCTCGGCCGGCCTGGCTCAAGGATGCCGCTACGCGCTTCCGTTGCAGGCCTGGGCGGGAGCATATCGTGGCGGCCGCCCGCCTACAGCTTGTTTAGCATTTTGTTCGTGAAGGAGCCCCACCACGCTCCTCTTTATACAGTCTGTATAGACGGAACATGAGAGGAAATAAGCTACGACTGACTGTATCACTGATTGACGTCAAAGGTGTAGGCATAAGTAGGGGAGAACCCCGAAAAAATTGGGGTGCGCTGCGGCTCTGCCTGCCCCTTGGGATCAGGAAGCGTGCCTGACCCCTTGCGAACAAGCCCATTCCCACGTTGGTTGTTATTCTTCTTCTTGAGTGCTCTGCCTATTATGCAGGTCCAGGCCTCCAGTGACGCCAGTCTTCTCTGTTCTGGGCTCCTCTCATTATATGTACATATTCCACGTTGCACTTCATCCAGTCCAGCATCTAAACACTCTTGTCTTCCACACCCTCTCATCCCCTCCGCTTCTCATTTCCTTTCTGACTCCCAAAACGGTGCGTATGGTTACCATGCCTAATCTGATTGCTGTTGGTCAAACGGTACTAGCGTACGAGATCCCCGGAGAAGCTGGGTTCGTCGCGTCCCGCCTTCAAGGTCGCCCAAGGTCATCGGAACTGACACGGATCAATCACCGGCTACCTATGACTTCCTGTTAACGTTCCACAGTAACCACGGGTCTGTCTTGTACCGTTTCCAAGATATTGGCCGAAAATTGCAAATGTTTCCCATCCCTATTTAGCGCCCCCTCGCAGTGGGGTTCCCATTAGAATTGGGTAACACCGCATGGAGTCGAAAACCTCGAATAATGGGCCTGACGGGACGAGAAAAGGTTCGATGATGTTGCAGCCGTTTTGTCACAACACACGAGTGTGGACACCGGCCGACGGCTGGTGCCGCGCCACGGCATATAGCATCGCGCGGTAAAAATAATACCGCGCTCGACGTATGCACGCTAACGCGTGAAAAATTGCTCGCTCGGGGTCGATTTCGCGCGCGGCTGGTCCGTGTATGGTCGACGGATTCGTCCGTACGTCCGTAAACTGGACCCGACGGCGTTCGTCCGAGCCTGCCTCCCCTGCCCGTCCCTTCGTTCGGCGTTTCCTAGCAGCAGCCGAGGTCGTCGCCGCTGGGCCGGTTTGTCCAGGACTTTCCCATTTTTCGTCGTACACGCTTTCGCTTTGATCGGTCGACGATTGAACCTCTTGACGCATCTGGACGGTACGGCGCGAGATGGTTGCCGCCGTTGTGCTGCAGCGGCGCTGCTGAGTGCCGATGGAACGCCGCCGATTTTGCTCGTTGACAGCGCGATGCTTGCTGGCTGTCGCTTATGCTGCGGTTACATCTACAATTCGACTTCGATTTTACGGCCGTTGGACTGCCTGTTTATCGAAGGTGATTAAGGCCACAGTGACAACCCCCTAGTCGCGGTAACCCTGACCTATTTATTATGCCCTGCCCCTAGGGTAGGGGGCATTAAGCGATGATGCACGTCTGACGTCTGTCTGTCGCGTACATCGGGCCTAAGTCGAGAACAGAGAGGCCTAGGAAGACTAAAATTGGCACAGAGATAGCCCACATCACACGTGACTCGGACACAACTTACAAGGTCAGAAGGTAAAAGTTCAACTTGCAGGGGGCGGGGGCATATTGTGGCGGCCTCCAGCACAGCTTGTTTATTTAGGCCGCAATGCAGCACCTCACAGTTGGTAGGCCTACCTTTTTTGGCCGTAACGTAGGTCGTCGAATGGTTGCAGCGCGGTCCAATTGCACTTGAATGGAAGTTAAACGGCTGTCGAATTATTCCATTATTACTCCAAAACGGCAGTACAGCAATACACATATACACAGGAACAACATAAACACAATACATGAAATAAACCAATACAGTAACTAGTATAAAATGATACATATAAATACAACAACGAAGGAATTTAAAGAATAAAAAATTACGGGGCAAACGATGAGCTGAAATGGCACCAAATGGCCATTTTTATGTCGGCGTTGCGTGCAGTTTCAGAGGATATCAAACGAGCTGTGCAGGAGGCCGCCACAATATGCCCCCGCCCCCTGCAAGTTGACATTTGACCTTTTGACCTTGAAAGTGGTGTCCGAGTCACGTGTGACGTGGGCTACCTCTGTGCCAATTTTGGTATTCCTATTATAGGCCTCTCTGTTCTCGACTTAGGCCCGATGTACGCGACAGACAGACAGACGTCAGACGCGCATCATCGCTTAATGCCTCCGCCCTATAGGGGCGGGGCATAAGTGGATGCTTGTTTCTGAATGTTATTATAATGTAGTTTGCAAATGGCACCCAAAACAATATTGCGAATGGAGGCTGTTTTTGTATTTAAAAAAAACATTTCTTTGATCCTCAAGCAGTGACACAGGTAAGGGGCTTGAATAGAATACAAGTGAATAGAATCGAAGTTGAGTCGTCGTTGTAACCATCGCTTTATACAGTGGTTACTACTGCGACAGACGCGACGACGATGCGACCGTCGCGCGACCGAATGGGAGTCGCGCGGGAGTCGCACGAAAGTCCCGTTGCGGTCGTAGCAGTCGCGTAGCCGTTGTCACCGCTGCGTTATGATCTGTTGCCGATCGGGCCACTTCGAAATTAGGAAGGAAAAGTATTTATCGCATTAGATAAATTTGAAACGGCAACTAATAGTGACCGTCGTATTGAACTGTACATATATATGAAACTGTCAAAAAACAGTTCTAACAATAGCCGACCAGTGTGTTCTTCTGTAAACTGTAGCACACCTGTGCCATTAAATCATTCTTCTGGGGCGAACTGCCGTCGATTGATGTGGTGTTTGGCTAAAATCGGACAGTTCGCGCAGCTTATTTATCGTCCTACAAGAAGATGTGTTGCCGAAAATAGAACGGGCGGTTTTGGAATTTGTGCCATCGTGTCCTATTCGGTCAGTTACTGGTAGTTGTAAACACAACATTGTTTACTTACCGATGACAATCGATCTGTTTCGGTTCGTGAAGTGAAAGGCTGTACCAGACTGATATAACTCGTGGCCCCATTTTTTGTGGAGATTTGCACTAAGATGTTTGAGTGGACACTCCGTTAATCCATTAGCAGCATTAACCCACTGAAATCCGCCGGAAATTATAGTTTTACGCACGTCTGACGACCATATTCCGAGGCAAGTACGGTGTAATTTGCAGGTAACACTGTGTGATCTGTACCTGAACGCCTTGAGTGTGAGGTACTTCAATAAAGGCGCTATATAAATCCACTTCCTTTACCTTTTTACCTTTTATATTCCCAGACGCGTTATACACCGTACAGACACCTTCTGGTCGGATGTCGTAAGAGACGACTAAATCAGACTCAGTCTGCCTTTCTTGGCCTAGGTTTCGTTTGAGTGTGTTTTGTTCTGCTCACTGTATGTTGCATTGTCTTATGTTATCATGTGTTCTGTCTCTTGGTTATTCTGATACGGATTGTCAGTAGCAGTGCAGACTGGAACGACTCTTCTCCGAAATGATATTGTAATATGTTGATAGGGACTTTAAACCCCACTCACTCACTCCCCTCCCCATATACAGCCACGTCGAACGCCATCATTGAGCTTCGTCGCATCGATGACCACTCCGTTATTACCACCACCTAGTATGAATCGTGTACTCCTGTATTTAGACTTAGACTTAGTTCCTCCTGTCCCGGACTGGACATTGGCCGACGAGATTTCTCCACCGGTGTCGATCGTTGGCAGCTCTCCTTGCACCATGCCAAGTTAGGTTCATTCTGTGTAGTCTTCCTTAAATGACGTCCGCCAGGTCATCTGTAGTCGACCGCTGGTTCTTCGGCCAGATTCTGGTATCCAGGTCATGGCTACACTTGCAAATCTGACGTCAGCCAATCTCAGCCGCCGGGTTTGCACTATCTCGTATAGGGCTTGCATCCCAGATCTTCTCATCAACTCCTCGTTGGTGACACTATCTTGCCACGAGAGTCCCAGGATCTTCCGGATACATCGACGATGGAACACATCCAGGGTGTTGCGGATACTCGCCGTTGACTTCCACGTTTCACATGCGTGAAGTGCTGTAGATAACACAACTGATGCATAGAGACGAAATTTGATGGTACTGTTAATGGAGTGGCTAGACCATATTCTGTTTAGACGCTGGAAAACCAGTGCCGCTTTACCTAATCTTGCTCATAAGTCAACTTCAATATCAGACTGGTTGGAGATGTAGCTGCCTATATACCAGCATAATATATAGGATTCGCTGGTATAAATGTAATGTTGAGTGACTCGCAAGCTGCCCATTGACATGTGCTGTAGTGCGTGAGAGCTAGTAGTGTGTCCTGAATGGAACGTCGTCGCAAGCACGACGGAATTTTCAGCAGCAAATCCAGCTTTCGGCGCCTACGGATTTCTGAGCGGATGCGAGTCCGCCGTCCGTACGCCTCCTCCACGTTTCCCGTTTCTCGGCGGGTGGGCGGGCTCGCTGGTGCCGGGACTACTTTACGGCGGCGGAATCGGCGGCCTTGAGGCGGTGTTGCGGCCGATAACATTGTTGGCTTTGGTCCAACTGTGGTAAGCGGCGGCGCCGGCATGGCGATTGCTATTTTGTTCGGTCGCCCCGCAACAGATGCCATTGCACTCTATATCCCTCCGTGTTCGGTCTTGGGGTTAGGTGTACTCGTCGCCCACGCTCTCCTCCGCCGTTTAAGTTTAACCCAATCGCAAGCGTCAACCCTCTATAAACCGGTGTAAAGTACCGAGATTGTATCAACTACTCGGTACAAATACCAGTAGCCCTACTATGACAATGCGGGCCCAAACTCCAAATACTAGTGAATGTTCTGACGGCGACGTTTTCAATACAACCGATATCTGTAGACGTATGAGCATGCAGTTAACATCCATGCATTGCATTCCCTGTAGACATTTACTGTGAACAAACCGCTTTACGCCACATTGATTTTAATGACTCAGACGCATAACTTTGTAGCTGAACGTTCAGTTATCGTAAAGTGGTGCGGTAATGGATTTGAGGGGAGTGTTTGGTGGAATGATTTAAAATATTTGATTTGGAATCATGATTTTAGACCAGTTTGGGGATCTTTTGATCTCGATTTAAAATCACTTTCAAAGGCGGTGATTTTTTTAAATTTTGATTTCAAATCATTTAATGGCTGACTTTGATTTCTGCCATTGTAAGAGAAAATGAAAAAAAAGCGCTCAGAGGAGACGCAAACACTGCGCGCTGGCTGTAGTAAGGCGGAGCCAAAAATTTTCGCCCCGCCGCAGACCACCTTTCCGGGGGCACGGGGCGGTCAAAAATTTAATCAGCTGGAGATGGTCACTACCTTTACCAACAAACCCAGTTTGGTGAGGATCGATGCATGCAATTTCGAGTTATCGTGGTAACAGACCACACCCCGCCCCCACAAACAGATAGGACCGATTACAATACACTGTGCCGCAGCTAGCGCGCAGTGTAATCATTTTGTGTCTCAGTCGTTAAGAATCATGACTTGAGAATAGACGTTTACTTTTGAATTCAGCAGTGAAAGAATCATTAAAATTGGTCTGCATTGCCAAATATATCGTATAATTAACAGTGTCATCCTTTTTTGACACACGGTGTAGTACATATACTACTAGAAGAAAAAGCGGGGCATCGTTAGGCTCAGGGTCAAATATGTAGTTGGTAAAATCCGCCTCAGTTGTTTTTAATGGGTCAGTTTTCTTACAGCAAGGAATGGGCGGGGGGGGGTTCCCAGCTGGTATGCAGTTTTGGGCTTGATGTCAGTCCGCAACTGTATCGGCACTCACGCAATCTCTGCATAGCGGTAGGACTCGCGGGGAACCACAGGTCCACAGCAGGGTCTCTCGGTGTAGTCCTGAAGTCGATTTGTATTGGGCCCCTCCGACGACGATAGAGCATCCGTTTCCGCACCGAAAAACTGCACCGTTATGGTACAACGTAGTAAGAGCTTACTGCATTTCATCCCGTTCGTTGCGTACCGAACTCCTAATAGAGCTGTTAGCGCAGAGTGCGTTTGTAATCCCCCGCCGAACCATGGTGATAACGTAATTCCAACCGAGGATCCTGAATTCCGCAGTGTACGGTCAGGATCGCTCGAAAAAGTTACTTGTTTTGTCGGATGAAAGAGCGGTCTTCCTGGCCGGATGTGGTTAACGGCGACTAATCTACACTTCGTTCTGTCCTCTGTGTTAGCGTAGGTTTATTATGCCCCCGCCCCTAATGGGCGGAGGCATTAAGTATGACGTCTGACGTCTGTCGCATACATCGGGCCTAACTCGAGAACAGAGAGGTCTAGGAAGACTAAAATTGGCACAGAGGTAGCCCACGTCACACGTGACTCGGACACCACTTTCAAGGTCAAAAGGTCAAAGGTCAAGGTCAACAGGCCGCTTTGGTTGGCCGTTCAAGTCACTACATACTTTATATGGACGACACCATAATCATAACCAGAGCGAGCCGCTGCCTGTCAATAATGAATATTTATGGCGCTGGGCGCCGCAGGCGTAAGGCCTCGCGCACAGCTTGTTTGAATGTTGTTTTGCTTTTTAGGCTCGACGCCTTAGCTAAGGCGTTGAGCGTAATAGCTACGGCGACGTGGCTGGGTCGCTGGCTGTCACACTCCGGTATTGTATCAAAACGGCAAAACGTATCCGAAAACTTTTTCGACCATCTGAAAGCGCCATCATTCTAGTTTTCTGAGACCCCTGCGCCGATACAAAATTCCA
>Ga0049107_10000590_pt1 | contig 11333 bp, 10 predicted proteins | sample WorMetilPIANOSA1_FD_61187 | JGI IMG/M metagenome (GOLD analysis project Ga0049107, IMG submission 61187) | Marine gutless worms symbiont microbial communities from Max Planck institute for Marine Microbiology, Germany - Olavius ilvae PIANOSA.1 | ecosystem: Host-associated > Annelida > Digestive... | reverse complement strand
ACATGCCTCCAAGTTATTACTTTTGGCAATAAATAAATGCCATGACAAACTTCAGCAAAACTGCCAAAAACACAAAACAGTTATGTTACACTTGCTTGACAAATTTGTGCATTAAATTGCTAAATGTCATCAGCATGATCTGCTTCAGGTGGACTTCGTCCCCCGACTAACCCCCTGACAAAGGGCTTTACCCCTGGACCCCACTGAGTGCTTCGCCCTCAGACTCACACTATAGCGACTGCTAAGCAGTCTTGTGTTTGTGCAGAAATTTAAATTTATTGTTATGAAAATGCACAAAAACTGTTGCCACTAGAGCTGCTCCTTTTGGCTCAGATATATGCACCAAATCGTTTCTCGGCGGGGCTTTGCCCCAGACCAACTGGGGGAGCTTACATCGCTCCCCAAGACCCCCAGCTGGTTTGGGGGTGGGGTCCACGGGGAACGGGAAGGAGGGAGGGGAGGGGAAAAGGAGGGCGGGGAGGGGAGGGGAGGGAAGGGACGAGAAGGGAGGGGAGGGCGTCCCGGAATGCCCAAATCCAGAGTTGGCAAGCCTAGTCAGACCCCATCTAAACGAAGCGGGGCCGCCGCGTCCCGCATAATTTTGCGACCTACTACATGCACGCACACCGTACATACGGGCGTTCCACTGAACTCGATCTTTGTAATTGCTTTGCGTGTTTTCCACAACACGCTCTGTTCAGTTTTATCCAAGCTGCTCTGCGTTAGCAGGCACACAGACTGTCAGCAGAATAGGCATTCAAATTTGAAAGGCGTATAGGCCTAGGCCAATACTCGTGGAAATTCCACTCAAAATCCCCGCAACTTAACTTTCGATATAAAACAGCGTAATGGGAAGGTTTTGTTCAAACAGTCTGGTTTCAAAAGCGCAACTCGCGTTGCATATGAAACAGTCCTAAGCCAGATTATCAGCGTGTACGCGGCATGCCATCAATTGAGCTTTAAAACACAGAAAAACTTGATAATAACGTCGACTCATAAGCATGCGATGTATAGAAAATTCCATACTGGTACTACAATGTTCTTGATTAACTAGAAAAACAGCAGAAAAGTTTACCAAAGACTATAACACGGCCATCATCTCAGATGAACAACACGTCCATAAAAACAGCTGTTATAAAACTAAAGAACTGCGTAACAGTAAGAATTAAGCAAACAACGCCCTAAAGTTCCGGGAGTAAACAACGCAATAAGTAAGTAAGCCTAAACATGCACAGCCCGGGATAAAAGAACAGAACAACATGTCAGCTGAAAAGTTGGTTGAATAGCCTAGATCAACTGAGATTAATGTGACAATGTATACAGTATGCTGTTGTTGTTATCGCTCTTCAGTGTGCAATGCATGCAGCGCGATATCTTTTCACCCCGTCTGTCCGTCAAATCCTGGCATTGTGTCTAAACGAAGGGACATTTTGTCACAGCTTTTTAGTGTGTGGCAAGGGTATCACTCTAGTTTTTTTGAGCGTCACCGACGTTATAAAATTCGAATGGCAACCCCCTTACACAGGGAAGGTAACATTTGTTATTTTCGACCGAAATCGCCGTTTATCTCTGAAACAAACGGTACGACGTAAAGACAATACTTTGTTTTGCTTTCCGTTCTTTTGTACACACTTAGACACTCACACCTTTGTCATTGCTGTCCAGGTTGCCATACACCAGCTCACACATGCGGGAAGTCGTAGGTTGCCGATCGATCTGTGTCCAATGTGACAGCACTTGTACTGTACGAAATCAGGCTCCAAAGTCGGTTTAAAAGCCTGAACTTTTAATAAAACGGTGCCGACTAACTTTAGCATGAACTTATTTTTTTTGCGTTTCACACGGTAGTGTAGCACAAAAAGTTAAGATATCGGTAAATACTACTGTTATACTGGTTGCTTCTACGCCTAGGCCTATCTCTCATCAGCCAAAATTAATGCATTTGACCGAGACAAGGTTGTTTCGTGCTATGTTAATCGACTGCCTTTGTTGTCTCCTCAGTGTTTTTGTCACAATCTTCAATCTTCGGTTTCTCCTCCTCAGCATCTTTCTCTTTCTTCTCCGCCGGTCTGTGTGCGGACAAGTAGTGTTCGGACGCGTGATACACTAGTTGACAGCGATCGTTCACGGTGAGAGACGATGACTGGTCGGGTAATCATCGTGACAGGTGCGAGCTCGGGCCTGGGCTACGAGACGGCGCGTTACCTGTGCGAAGGAGGAAACTTCGTGATACTGGGGTGCCGCGACGAGGAGAAGGCGACGCGGGCGATCGAGAAGATCATGCAGCAGAATCCCAACGCACTCGCCACGTACATGCATTTGGACTTGTCGTCACTGGAGTCGGTGCGCAAGTTCGTCGACGAATTCCACGCAACCGGCAAGAAACTGCACGTGATCGTTAACAACGCCGAGCTGGCGATGAACTTCAAGGACGTCAAGCGACAATACACCGCTGATGGATTTGAGCTGACCATTGGAACCAACCATTTAGGCCATTTCCTGCTGACCAATCTGCTACTGGATGATCTGAGAAAAGCTGCTGAGAATGGCGACGCGCGCGTGGTGGTCGTGACGTCAGCTCTGCACGACACGTGCTGCAAGCGGACGAGAAGTAAGCGACGCTTGCGCTGCTGTAGTTCGACGCGAAATTGTTTCAGTACCTCTGGCAATCTTGTCTATACCGCTGCATCAAATCCACGTACGGCTTGAATTGCGATTTTGTGATTGAAAAACAGCGAATTCTTGTTTTATCACCTCTGGCATCTGTTTTTATCGGTGTTAGTTATTTGGTTTGTTTGTTAGTAAGCAGAATTATGCGAAAACTACTGTACCGGTTTCCAGAAAATTCGGTGGAACATGGACAAAGGAAGAAACGGATTTTGCTGGTAATCCCGTTTTGGATCCGGATCCACGAATTTTTTGAAGGGATTTTACCATTGTGGTATTGGCATTGATAAAAGTTCTTCATCGCGGGTTCGGCACCGCAGCTCAGACTGAACGAATTAAAGGCTGAAATGGCGGAGCTTTGCGCTCTCCGAGTGCTTCTACTCTAGATCATAATTTATCGGACAAATTGCTTTGTTGGCAGGCCTATGTATATTTCACAGAGTACTTCACAAGTTCACATTACACACGTAGCCTGTGCATGATTCTCCCCTCAGATATTTGGGTTAAATTGAGTCCGAAGCAGAAGGCTTGTATGTGGAAATAAAGTTGAAGAAACTTGCAGGCCTGAATTTAGTAACGTTTTCACAGTACTATTCAACATAGTGCATTGCATTAGTTGCAACAAAGGAAGTAATGCGACTGCGATAAAAAAATAGGTTAGAATTTTGTCGGCTTCAAGCAACAACTAATTTCTTATCTATTTCCGTTATTATTAAAATATTAGGGATTGCTACTATTATCGTCTTATCGTATTTGATTGATTATTGCAGAAATCTTTTTAATTTTAACGCGATAATCATGTCTATACTAATAGAATCATGACGTACGGCATTAAGTGTGTAATCACTTTTTCCTGTTCAAGAGCGACTGGAAGGCAAAGGCAGGTATGGCTCATTTCCGATTGCGGATGAAACGCAGGGTGTGCAGGTAAAACTGACAATGCGTGCTATACCTGAGCGTCTTAGAGAATAGGCGCTATACAAATCGACATTACCTTTACCTTTACCTGGTTGCAGTATTGTAACAAATACCTCAACTACAGTATTTAAATACTTTTTCCAAATACTGCAGTTTATATTTAAATACCCAATTACTGGTGCTGGTATTTAAATACCTTCTGGGAGTATTTAAAAATTTCACCATTGCGTGCATCAATCATCCAGTGAAAAAATATGCATTGTCATTAAGTACTGTGTACATATTAGGCCTACGTGACTTTGTGGAATTATCAGAAGATCAAAAACACATGTCTAAAAACCTTTTACAACACGTTGTTGATACCCAAATGAGTGTAAGTTTATCAATATTCAGTAGCTATGGATTGACCAGTAAGTAATGTAGAGTAAAATAATTTACTGAAAGTTGTACCAGGTCAGTCGATGAAGTATTTGAAAAATGACAAATACTGGAATACAATACACTGGTATTTAAATACTATTTAAATACCCAAATTTTCAAATACTAGTCACTGTATTTAAATAGTATTTATGCCTGGTTGTGATTTCCAGCGATTTGTGTTGGTGCAGATCTACAGCCGCTAGACACAGACAACCTGTTTCTGTTCAACGAAGGATCGTTCAACGGTCTGCAGGCGTACAAGAACTCCAAGGCGGCCAACATCATGTTTGCCTATGAGCTTGCCCGCAAGGTGTCCGGTTCCGGAGTCAAGGTGAACGCTGTCTGTCCAGGTAAAGTTGTTTCTAATTGATGATGCTTACCTGGGCAATTTATATTCATTTTTATTCACCAATAAATAGCAATACAATAAACTTAACTAAGCTTCATTACAGTGCAGTACATATATAAAGATAATAACGATATTAACCTTCTTATCACAAATTATAAACATTATACGCATGAAATTTCGTCTCTAGTTTTCCCGTTCTTTTCTTAAGCAAAACATTGGGGTGGTTCAAAGCAGAAACTCTTTTGACATGCTGACACAATAATTATTGCTGTTGGTCTGAAACATTTTCATTAAAAATCTACGAACTACCTGGGGCTCGGATTAACACAGATGCAACTGAACCAAACCACTGGATGTGACATGTGCTGCGTACTCGCGAAGACTGTAGTTTACCTGCTAACCTATTAGTGAAGTATTGTGCGTGTACTTGCTTATTCCTAAAAAAACTTTTATTGAATTTTGATGATAACAATAACATACCATTTATTTGAAATGGAAAGACCTGAATGCCACTAATACCTTTAACATACATGATGATGATGATGATGATGATGATGGTAATAATAATAATAATTTATTGCCATATATTGCCAATGCTGTTACTCTCGCTGCTATTAAACTACTGCTAATAAAAGTTTTAGATTTGATAAACTGGCATTGTGACACAGAAGGCATGTTTGAGTCAAGTGACAGTGATAGACTACATGTACATGTATTCTCTTTTTGATGACAGCGGTGCCTCATTATTACGTTAAGGCCACCAGCGTTTAGGCGTTTGCTTAGTCTGGTAGCCTGCCATTGTATTAAGTTGACAATGGAGCAATTGTGATGTCTTTGTTTACCTTTTTTATGATTTTCTCAGCAACCGCCAGATGGCGCGCAAAACTGTATACAGTCTGTCCTCGTACCAGTCACGTAAACAGTCTTGTATGGTATCAGCATGATCCGACCAAAATCCGCAGAAAAATAATCGGAGAAAGAAAGAAGGAAATTTAAAGATCCAGACGAATAACAAACTAACAATAACTGAATTTTTTCATTAGCTGGCAAATAAACTCTCTCTCTCTCTCTCCTCTCTCCGACTTTTATCATGGTATAGCAACAACTCACATATTAGCGAGAGGTTTCTCTACGACTGCACATGGGTGCTAATGTTTAAGCATATCAAGCCCTGTGTGGGCTCCGGTGTTGTAAGAATACAGCGGCGGATCCACTGGAGGGGCGAGGGGGCGATCGCCCCCCTAGACTGGGACCAAAAAAAATTTTTCATAGCGCCACCTAAAAACACACACATTTGCAAACCCCCTTTTGCATACCAGAATGTGCTAAAACTCACCTACAGCAATCTAGAATTTCAAAATTTTCCGGGGGAGGACCCCCGGACCCCCCTCTTCAAGGGGAGGGGAGGGAAGGGGAAGGGAGGTAGGAGAGGGAGTGGAAAGGGAAGGGAAGGAGGGAGGGGAAGGATAGGGAAGGGAGGGGAGGGACAGGAAGGGACAGGGGAGGGAAGGAGGGGAGGAATGGGGGTGGGGAGGGGACGGGAGGGGCGCTCGACATGGGCTCCGCCCCCCTAGAGACAAGCTCTGGATCCGCCTCTGTGAGAATAGACCCGCTCCGTTTCTTGGCCGGATGTCGTAAAAGGCGACTAAACCAGGCTCTCTCTGTCCTGTCTCTTAGCCTAGGTTTTTTGAGTGTGTCTGTTGTGCTGTTAACTAGATCCCCTTTTTGTGTTGTGTTATTTTGTGTTATTTGTGTGTTCTGTCTCTTGGTTGTTCTTTTTACGTTGTCAGTACCAGTGCATGTGATTGACTGGAAAGACTCGTCTTCGAAAATTTTTGATGGGGACGTTTAACCCTACTCACTCACTCACTCACTCACCCGTTAAGCATATCAAAGTACGAGTACTGATGGTGGCCGACTGCAGTAGGTTAGGAAATCCATGACGGTACGCGCGCTGCCGGATGATTCGTAACGAAACTGCTGCAGCTGAGACTGGAGACGCGCACTGGCGTGTGTGTGTGTGTGTGTGTGTGTGTGCGACTACAGGCAATGTGCCGAGCACGGATCTGCTGCGTCACGCCGGCAGCGGGGAGAGGATCTTCTCACGGTGTGTTCTTCATGGCATGCTGCGATTCACCAAGATGACTCGAACCGTCGGTCAAGGCGCACAGTTCATCTGCTCCGTCGCCACCGACGACAAATACAAAGGCAGGATAGACGACCATTTACTCTCAGGCTCCGGGGACTTCTTTTTAGGAGCAGGCTTGATGGTAGAGATAACAGTGAACCAAAATTTCAACAGATACTCAAATTTATTGTTAAAGTACCCTGTGCTCAAAAAAGGAAACAAAATATTTTCCCAATATCTTCAGTAACTGCGTGTCAACAGTATCTTACAGGCTGTTGCTCAAAGTAGCGCGTAATAAAGCAATACAAAATCATCCCACTTCACCTGACGCTGTGCTACTGCTACTGTGTTACTGCGTGTAACGCTGACGTCAGTATTTACGTTGATAACCGTCATGGCTTTCAGTGAAGAAGATAAAAGATATTTATTTCATTTATTATTCTATTATGAATTCGCAGCAGTTAATAAAAATAATAACAAAAAAAATAAAAATAAAAAGCATTTATAATAAAAATGCAAAAAGAACCATTTATACTACATAAAACCAACTGTTGCAAAGATTCCAAATAACATCATCGATGTCTTTAGATGTAAAAACACAAACAGGAACGCACAGTATACATCGTTTAAGCATTAGCAGCTCAAACAGACTCGCTGCACGCCCTATGATACAGAATCTTTGTTGGCTACACATATATCATTAACAAAACGACTGCTAAAATAATAATAATAACTTTTTACGTTGTTATCATAAAGTAATGAATGAATGGTTGAATAAATAATGAAAAGCTGGAGATGGTCACTACCTTTACCTACAAACCCAGTTTGGTGATCAATGCACGCAATTTCGAGTTATCGTGGTAACAGACCCACCCACAAACACACACACCCAGCCACAAACAGACAGGACCGATTACAATACACTGCACCGCAGCTAGCGCGCAGTGTAATAATGCAATTGTCATAGTTATCCGGTTCACATGATTCTGACGACGCTTGGACAAACCATCTTCGGCCACTGTAGATTTGTCAGCATAACATAAAACATAATTACTGAGGAATAGACTTCAGCACGTGATAGACCTCCAGAAACGGTCATAGTGACGTTCCTGCTGGATGTATGTTGAGTTTTGTTTTGTCGTCGTTTCAGACGTGACTGGCAAGTACATAAAGGAAGGTCAGGAGGCGAGTTCTTCGGAAGAGACGCAGAGCGAGGAATTGCAAACCAAGCTGTGGGAGATCAGCGGGCGCTACACGTCGCTGGACGGCTATGAACCACTGGCTCCTCCGCCACGGCCGGTCGAGGAAGACAGCAAGCCCAAGGAACCGGAGGAAAAGAAGGCTACAGCGGACACGAAGGCGGCAGAGACTGATGAGAAGAAAGAAGACGAAGAGGAGGAGAAGAAGAAGGAGAAAGATGCCGAGGAGGAGAAACCGAAGATTGAAGATTGTGACAAGAGCACTGAGGAGACAACAAAGGCAGTCGATTAACATAGCACGAAACAACCTGAAAACACACGGTTGACTTGAATCAACTTTTCCAACACGTGTTTGCAAACGAACCTTTCTGTACGGCATATCTCTTTATTAAGCGGCGTCCAATCGATACTGAGAATGAGAAACAGTCGTTAATCAATAAGCTGCATATATCATTAGAACATTTCTAGACCAAGTCACGGCTGATTTGTAAACGGACAGTAGAAATTATCGCCTGGAGCCCTGGACTGTCCTTTCTATTTTCTGATACTGACAAGCTATACATTTATCTGACGGATGGTTGGCAGCTGACATTCTGCGTAATGCATTATATTCGAACGTATTGTAAAATAGATGTATGCATGTCGTTGTTGTTGTACGTATGCATATACTGGAGCTGTGTAATGGGTCACCTCGGACGATTGTATTCGGCGGTGCAGCACAGTTCTGCTGTCGCGTTCATGACGTTACTGGCCGCAGTGCCGAGTGTCGAGTGTGGTGTAATTGTCTGCGACGTAAACGTATTATTTCTGTTCGGTGCTATAAAGCCTCTCTGTCTTGTTACCCGCAGCCGTAATTGATGGCGTCGGAAGAAACTAGCGTTCGTATAGTCTAGACCTTGGTTAACTACACTGTGAGTCAAAAAACTGGTCTAGAATGTTGTTGGAAAAAGCTTCTGGACCAGTTTTTATGCTGCACAGCATACACAGTCAGTGCCACCAGCTGACCGATGGCAAAGACAGCAGCCAAGCGAGCGGAGTCGGATTATTTTGATATTAATGAGTTTCTGAATTACGCCGTTGAAGAAAAACAGTGCCATGGCGCGCAGAGTTGATTATCTGATGCTTTATTTTGCTGTAGCTTGCACTGTGAGTGACTGTTTATAATGCTCGTCGTGTGCGCAAAGCTGTATTGAATGTGGCCGACTGTTCGCGATGCCTCCATGATAGGTAGTTTGGTCGTTCGCTTTTAAACGCTTTCTCGTCGTGTGCTTGCTGAGGACAATTGCTGCGTTGTTGTGGTTTGCTCTTTGCGACGTGACGAGTGCAGTATTGTATTGTATACGTTGTGTCAGATTGCTGATGTACTGTAATGTCTACAATTTGTATTGACGTAATGACCAATCAACGCCTCTCTGTCGTTGTCTTGTTCAGACCTCATGCGTCGTTAATGACAGTGCAAAGAACAATACAACAAGGTGGCCACCAAAAACACAACTTAATGATTGACAAAATAAAGATTGCCAAGGAACGTGTGACGGTCAATACAGAGATCGGGTTGAAACGTTGAATCTCGTATTGATCGTCAGTGACTGCCGAAACGATAATCCAAAAACAAAACATGCGCGTTTTAAACTGCTGCGGTACGAAAGCTCGATAAGCCCACTTGCCATGCATTCAAATACGCTGCACAGCATGCCTTGCTATCTCCATTGTTCAGAATTCGATGTTAATTTCTTAAAGATGACGGCTTCCACCGGATTCTCAGCTTCATAAGCAGCATGACGTCACGATGACGTCATCCCCGATGAATTAGCATCCAATGAACGTCACCTACGGGGTATATTTTTAATTACTGCAGCTATGTTATTTATTACACAGACCGTGACAATACACAGCAATATCACGGACACGTGAAACTGCTACGAAAAGTTTTACTCATATTACACCCGCCGTCCGTGCACTACCTGTAAAGCTGTAAGCTTACAATTTATTATGTCGCAACGAAAAACGCAGCCAGGTGCGCAATGAAACGGTCTCGCGAGCCGGATATCTGTTCATATACGATCGACTCGCTACACTCAATTTATTATACATGTACGTAGACGTACAGGGCGCGCCAAAAAGGTAGCTCCTACAATCTTTTGCTGATAACTCATCATCAGTTTAAGTTAATTTTGTAATATTTTGTATAAGTGTTGAACGTTTATATTCACATGTAATATTATATTTCGGTACGGTTAATAATGAGAAATTAAATGCAGCTACCTTAAGATTTTTGAGCATTTAATTTTGAGTTAACTTATTTTCATTTATTTCAATAGAAATTAATGTCAGCTTAACACGACAATGACGTCACTGTGACGAAATTTTAGTAGTAATGTTGTTGCAAACAGTAATTGAAGTTGTTTGTTAATTTGTACTTCCAAAGTTCATCGAAGAGTGCAACCGACTGTTGCCAGACGGAGCGGCCGATTCATCAAGATGCATGGGGCTATCTCTGCGCGCATTGCACGTCTGAACAATGCCTCTACGAGAACTGTCCGATAATGCTTGAAAAGGAACAATGGTTACCTAATAACTCTCCAAATTTGAATGTCATGGAGATATCTCGGGAGCGACGCACGAAGCTATTTTGAAACATTCATCCGAAGCCCAAAGCAGTTTCTGAATTAAAAATCGCACTGGAGAAGATGCGGGACAACCCGCAGCTGCAATTAACAAAGCTGTCCAGAATTTTAGAAATAGTTTGACAACAGTAGGCTATGTGAAGGATACTTAAGACTCATCTTAAGTAATACTAGCGACACGCTTCATGTGGAAACGCGATAGCACTGGCTGTTGCTGATTTGCCGCGAATTATGTGATGGATTATGCCATCACAAACAAATTACATACTTTTTATATCTCAATCCTAACCCTAACTCTAAGGTAAATAATAAACAGCGCTTACCGATAAGTGAAGTACTCGTTGTTATTCACAGGACCACAGTAGTAGCAAGCAGAATGTCGTAGATCCACGTAACATCAGAATTTGAGGATGGGATAGTCAGTAATCAGCTATTCGCACTCTCAAATAACCCGATGCATCATAGATGCATCTTCTTTTGGCATTCGATCGTTGAGCCGTCATAGACGTTAGTGGGCGATCGGTGGACACCTTTCTCTTCGTTTTGGCAGTTCGATCGATTCCCCGCGTAAGCAAGAGGGGCAATCGGCTATCGCTTCCTTTCTTTCGTTCGACGATCTACGGCCAGCTGTAGACCGTCAATCTTTGCTTGTTTTTGACGACGATTCACTACGTTTCGCGAGAGCGGGCGAGCGAGTCGAAGTCACTTCTCATCCGCTTCATTTTGACGATCGAACGACCGACCTCCGTGAGGACAGCCAGCCGACTGTCGATCTTTGCTTGTTTTCGACAGTTAAGTCGCCGCGCTTCACGAGAGTGAGTAGACGACTGACTATCGACCACTTCTCGTCTACTTGTGTCGAATCGACCGATCGTTGATCGCTGACTAACCTTTCTGTCTCAGTTGCTAGACGTCTATAACGACTACTCAGCGTGCACTCGTTGCCACTGGTCTTCGGACGATCGTTCAATTACCAGACGCTTCAGTCTAGTCTGACGTGCACTTGTTGCTACTAGCTTCTGACT
>Ga0049107_10000589_pt1 | contig 11346 bp, 4 predicted proteins | sample WorMetilPIANOSA1_FD_61187 | JGI IMG/M metagenome (GOLD analysis project Ga0049107, IMG submission 61187) | Marine gutless worms symbiont microbial communities from Max Planck institute for Marine Microbiology, Germany - Olavius ilvae PIANOSA.1 | ecosystem: Host-associated > Annelida > Digestive... | reverse complement strand
TTCAATTTTTTGGTGATTTAATCTCCATATGTTAATCGCGCCGTCAAGATTCAATCTTGAAAAACTTTCAGCTGCTTGAGCAACCCCTAAATATTAAACAATGTTGCTGAATTTTTACTCGCATACCTTTTCGTGGAATTGTAACATAATGCAGCATTGAGACCATATATTTGAGCTACTTAAAAATTTGTCATATGTGCGTGTGTCACCCTAAGCTACGCGGCTGGCTTGCTAACTGGTTGGATGGGATGGTGTCACACTCCAGTATTGACTGAAAATGGCTAAATCTATCCGAAAACTTTGTTTCTGATAGAGCCGTGCAATATGTGCATCTTTGCGAAATGTTCTGTAGTGAGTTATCTCTAAACAGGCACGAAGCAGACCGATAGCTGTTGTTTTCACTGTGGCCCGGACGTTTTTTTGTTGGTCATGAGTGTAAGGCTGATTTTGTGGCAAAAGTATGAATTGGAATCGTGATAAATTCAACTCATCCAGAAATGTTTCGGTTTCATAATTGAGGAACATATTCATATCTGTGCCTCGGAAAAGCAATTTTTGCTAGTATGCAATATGTTGTGCGGTTAGCTATGTGTAAACTAGGAGAAGAATGAGTGACAGCTGTCTCTTTACCTTTTATCCTCACCTATCTTGCTTGTTATCACTGTACGGTAGGTTCAAAGCCGAAAGTTTGATTTTCAATAGAGTTAAATCCAAATATGTGGTGTTTTTGATACAGCAGCTGCACCTGTGGCAGAAGGACATGACGTGCACATGGTAAGCTGTTGTTTTTCAGTCAGTAAATGTGCTGTTTGTTTTGTTGTGGAAAATGTAACAAAAAAAACACTACGATATTAAAATTGTAATAAGAGTCGCTTGTTTTGCTCGTACAGTTGATGTATTGTATCTTTTTGTAGCATAATGTAACAGAATAAGCAGTACTGCCCTCAGAGTGGTGATGAGAGACATGAGAAAACTGCCCCGGGTGTCCATGAGCTACTAGTGAGGCAAGATTAAGTTGAAAGAATCCGTGGACAATTTGGGGTATGGAAGCGCATAGGATGGTCCAATTTAGCATCCATCATTAGACAGTTTTGGTTGTGTTACGGGAAGGTAATACATAACTGTTAATCTGGCTTGTGAAAAAGAGTTGGTGTTGGTATGTTGGCGGTAATGATTTGAAGGGAGTTTTGAACAATCTGCAGTCTGAGCTGTGAACACCACTTCTGACATGCTTAGCTTTTCGAAACACGGGCGAATCCAAGGCTCATGTGGACAATGGCCTGTAAAATGGAGAGAGAATGTAATGGAACAGCAGTAGCTGTCGTAGGTGACAATTTTTGCATATGAAGTATGTAGTGTGATAATGCACTATTAAGGGGCAGAGAATCTAGGGTGATGGTCGTGTTAGGCTGTGCGTAGTGCATATTCAGGGAGTAATAGCATCCTTTGATGCCGCTGAATACGTTAGTGAAGTTTATGTGTGTTTCGCCGCAGAGTATATCTTGATAGTTAAGTACCAGCAGATGCTTGTGTGCAGCAGATGGTTGATATGTGCGAACTGTGAATGGCCAGTTGGTGAATATTGTAGGGTCTGTATGTTAATATAAGGGTCAAGAATATTCAACAGGATGCCAACATTCTACAGCTTTGTAACTGAGCGCCACAGAAGTCAATATTAGTTAATGGTCACTGATTAAGTAGGACACTGTCAAACGCTCTTTGGCTGTTCGAGACAGTAATGTCAAGGCATGCGCTTCTGAAATGCAAACATGAAATCTGTCAGCCTAGTGGCGAATGAAAAGCAGCTGCTCCGGCAGACGGTTGCGGCAGGTGCGCACAGTGTCTCAGCCCAAAGAGCCGCTGAGGCACGCAAAGTGACAGTATATTGTGATAGCTGAGACCGTTATTTAAGCTGTGGTTTTTGTTCTTTTACAGAGCAGCGAGGAGGATGCTGGCATTGTCACTGCCGCAGAAGGTCAGTAAGAATTGGTAATAATTTGAAACACGTTCAGATTAGAATTGCATGTAGGTGTTGATGACATTGTGCAGTAAACTAATATGTGTTTATGTCAATAATTAGTGCGTGAGAACGGTAGGTATATGAGACATTAGTTGCACCTGTATATTATACAGTCGATGTGTTTATATTTTGTTACGGAAGCTTGATATTGTATCTTCATGGATGAAGAGTGTTATGTAGATGTATTACATTTCAGTGTGATGTGTATTCAAAAACAGTGTTATGAAATACGGGTGTGATTTTTGTGTATGTGTATTATAATATTAACGTTTTTCTTACTCTTCGGTGACAGGTCGTGTTAATATGTGATGTAGGCGACTGGAAGTTGTCTGTGTCATATGTATGTGTATTCGACTTATGACTGCTTTTCCATCTGTCGTGTATTACATATATATTGTGAGAATGGCAAGTTCATGTAAGACTAGGTTGGTTCAGGGGTAGTCTGTCGCACGTGAATAGTATGTGTAAGAGTTGGCTAACCGATGTGTGTATTTAACCGCAGGATGAAGTGTAATATGTTGGTTTATGTTGTCTGTATGTAGTTGAAGGATTGTTCAGGTCTTTTAACGTGTGGGTATGGTACAACGTTTACGTGAAAATATGTCCAGTGTTTGTTCATTTATTGCCTTAGTATGGCATCAAAGGTAATACCGAAGCAGACAAATTAGCATGCGTTACCTCAAATTCCTCCACACAAGTAATTCCCATTCCACCTTCAGATGCTCTCCCTACTGTTCGGAATGACATCCGTACCAAATGGCAAGATACCTTGGACTCTTTCCCAAACAACAAATTCTGCGAAATATTTCCTAAGATTCAACATCTCCCACCATGACATGACTGTTATTCAAGACAAGAACAAGTTATTTTAAATAGACTTCTAATCGATCACACGCACTTAACTCATTCCTATTTACTGTATAAAGAGGAGCCCCCAAATTGTAACTATTGTAAATCACTATTAACAGTCGAACACAGCATAACTTCTTGTTCTGCATACAAAAATATTAGAGAGAAACATTAGACCAATTCTCAGCTGCCACACATCTTAACCAATATTTGTAATTACCACATTTTTAACTACTTAACAGAGATAAATTTTTTTAGCAAACTGTAAGTTTCCCTATGGCACGATATGGCGTATTTGTGCAGAAAGTGCCGTTAAACCCCAACCAACCGAACAACCTTATTGTCTTAGTAAGAACAGTTAGTGGTGATATGTAGATGATGAGTTGTAAGCTAGTCTGTGTGGATGGGTGCTTGCTAACTGTGGTAAAGTTTACGTTGTGTGTTAATCCAAGTAGTCCATGGGATAGGTTTCCTTGTGTGGTTTTCATCAGGTGTAAATGTTGTGATGTATCTAGTGTGAAACTGTAACTCAGTTTGGTGTTAAGTATCAGTAGTGATCTATTTGGTACAGACATTACGTGGAAATTTTCTGTGTTGTGCAGAGGCAGAAAGCAACGTTGCATCAACAGTATGTATATACTTGTACTACGAAAATATGCAATATGTTGTAGTTTGATACATGTACCAAGTAGTAAGTATAGCGTATGAGATGGATATGTAAAGGCGTTTTTTAGACGGGACTGCGTGTGTCTGTATAGCTGGCTGGGTGGAGTTATGTCATGTTGGTATTGTATCATAATATTTGATTGTAGATTATGAATATTTTCATTATCTGACTGTCACCTCTATGTATTTCTTTAGTTGATCCGTGATGTGATACACCGATGTAGGTGAAAATCGGTCAGGGGCAGCTTGTGCAAATAGTGGAAGCAGAAATGTAGATGTTGGTAGTGATATAGTCGATGGAGACTGCCGCCCAGTACGAAAATGCAGTGATATATGATGGAGGTTAATATGGAACCTTAGTCAGAGGGCATTGACGGTGGGCATGCTGTGAGTTCTGTGGTAGTTATAATGGCCGTCCTGTATTTCCTGGCTAGATGTTGTACAAGGCGATTGAACAAGGCTTAGTCTGTCTTTTCTATCTGAACATGCTGTATTATTATGTTATGCTTTAATGGGGTTCCTATGTATGTACAGGCGTCTTTCGGTGATGTGTGTTCTTGTAGCTAAGTTGTTATTACCTACCATGTAATTGGCAAGAAATAAGACTGTGAGGAAACCCAAATATAGCGAAGGGATGATCTTCATATAGTCCAGGTCAAAGAGGCTGCATGGTTTCTGGATTTATTGCTTTCGTTCATTCTGTTATTATGCATTAGTCTTGTCTTGTATTATTTATACATGACATATTATGTTATTGTTAAGCTGTGATATAGCCGCTTTGTGCTGAAAGTGTCGTTAAACTTGAAGCAAACACAGAAACCAACAAACAATGCTTGTGTGTCAAATTGTATGTTACGGATGAGTATGTGTGATCCAAACTGGGTGTTAAATGTCAGTGGATAGTGGCATGTGGAACATGTGATAATGTCCTTGTTAGGTCGACTTCCAAAAGTCGACCTAATAATAATAGACGGGGGAAAATGTCCGTCCGTACAGTGGTCCGTACGTCTGTCCGTGCACAATAAGTATGTTCGATTTCAATGAAATTTTGTATATAGGTAGAGGTCGATTAGTGATGCATGACGGTATGCCGTATGTCCGGATCTAATGTCAAGGTCTGGAGCCCTTGAAAGTGTGAATGCCTTACATTTTCAAAACCTTTCTCCTGCACCATTTAGAATGGGAGCTGGCAAGTGACCACTAATTCTTAAACTAGAGCACAATATTGAAATTTGATCAGGCCGGATTGTGGATATTTGTCCTAGTTGTTGTGTCATGTGACTTTGAACTTGAACAAAACCGCAGTGGTGACTTTCGAAAAATGTAAATTCTGATTTCAAAGAAATTTGGTATGTAGGTAGAGGTCGATGAGTGATGCACGACGGTATGGCCGGATCCAAGGTCAACGTTAAGTCCACGAATCCTTGATAGTTTGAATTCCGTCCATTTTCAAAACCTATCTCCTCCGCCATGTATAATGGCAGCTGGCAGATGACCCGGAATTCCTAAACTAGAGCACAATATCTGAAATTGCTCGTGCCGGATTTATGATATTTGTCCTAGTTTTTGTGGCACGTGAATCTGAATTTGACCAAAATGGCAGTGGTGACTGTTCTAATTTTTTTTCCTGCCGATGTCAATGAAATTTGATACATAGATAGAGGGTGATGAGTGATGCACGACGTTGTGCCTTATGTCGGACGCTAAGTCCAGGTCAAGGTCATTAAAGGGAATTCGACCATCAGTCCCACACGTGCCAAATTTTGTGTCAGGTGTTGCATTAGCACAGAAGAGTAATAGCAGATTATGTGCAAGTTAATGAATGCTATCACTGACAGTCGCCTAGTGACGAATCTGATTCATATGTGAATCAAATGACAGTATTTTGACAATGAAAATGTCAGATGGCATGACAGACTGCTGCAGTAGGTGTAGAATGTTAATACGCTGTCATATGTGCTGTCTGCAGCTGTATTTTTTCAGTGCCTGCAGATACTGGATCTGGGGAAAAAAATTACAGCAGAATAAATTTTATAATAAGAAGCTGTGTGCAACCTGATGAATCGTACCACTGTTGAAAAGTGGTAGTCATCGATGAGATCAAAGTGAAAAGTTAGCAAAATTTTCGAGACAGTGTCATAAGTCGCTGTTAGTGTGAAATGTTAACAGAAATACATATGCGTCGTCGTGTTTGGCGACATTGTCAATTATGTTTCTGCACTGTTAATCTAATATGCAAGCGCATGCTCCTTTTTGAATGCAAAGTGACAGGAATTTAAGGACAGAATCTATGCAGCAAACCAGCATTAATCCATATCAAATGTAGACAATGGAACTAATGTGATACAGATTCATTGATGTTTGTTTAATATGTTAATGTTTGGACAAACTTCAGGATGCAGCTGAGCAATCTGTTGATCAGGTGATAATGTAATTTTTTTGGAAGCATTTTTCAGGAAAATACTGACACAAGTGACTGATGGTATATGTGTAGAAACTTCTTGTGCCTTTTGCAGTAAGTAGCAGTATTTTATATGTTATTTGGGTGGGTAGAAGTTGTTGTTAAATGTTAATGTCGATCATTTTCAGATTGCTGTTGTTGGGGCGGAGAAAGAAGAAGGTACGTTAGAAGAAATAATCTGTCATAGTGAAAAATTTGTTTCTTGTGATTTGGAAGCTGGTTTGATTGTTAAAGCAGCAATGTGTGTGCCGTACCTGGTTTAGGATTAATCTGTGTGTCGTCTGTGGCATGAAGTAGTGTATTTATGTGGAAAAGGCTTCGAAACAGCCAAAAAATTTATACGCTGATTATAGTAAACTGCGTCTTTGTTGTAAGAACGTGTGTCGCTGGATGGTTCGTTGGGTGGCAGGCCGGGTGGGGAAGTGTCATTTGCGAGTATTGTCTGAAAAGAGCAAAACATTTATAAAAAGAGTCCACCGCATGGCTTACTGTGTCTCTCCGTCATAACGGCCGTGTTCCAGGTGAAAGTGGGTTAGCCGGTGTTTATCGAGGCAAAGGATCATGGAGGCGGTGGTGACAGGTGGAACAGTAAGATGTGTGAAGCTTCTGGCAGTCATCACCAACAACCGATCTTCCAGCTTTTTACAGGCTGGAAGCTATTCCTGTCGCCGAACAAAGAGTGTGAAAGCACCGCCGGAAATTTCTTGGGAAGTAATTTAAGCATATGTTATGCAACAATATGCATTGGTTTACAGTGAATCTTCGAAGTGTTGCCACTGTAGACAGTTGTCCAATACAATTATTCCGTAACTGCACCAATGTTCTGTATGTAGGCAGTATAGGGAGTGTAACATCCGTCACGCTTCACACATAACGTGTGGTTAGCGACTCACTATAGTAATGTAGAGAGTAATCTGTACTGGATTACTGGCATCACAGTTCTGATATGAGGCATAATAAACCTATCCCAAAGTAAGTAGGAAGTATTAGTGGTGACAGACAAAGTTGGAAGATGTGAGGCGACTTAGCAGTAAAGAAGTTGCTGGAATGTGATAATTTTTTCTTCAGTGCTTTGATGCTGCTGGTTAAGCGACAGGAAGGGCATCTGGTCTGTAAATTAATTGGAAGGTGCTTTGTTCGTGATGATGCATTGATTGAAGCTGTGCACAACTTATCACTGCATTAGTCCAGTTAACACCACCACCTCCGTTATCGTTTGCTGTAGCAAACACTGGCTAAGTCAGGTTCATGCGGAAAATGGTTGTTACAGTAATACAGAAAGATTTTTGTCTACATGCATCGTTTTTGAGAGGATTGAATACAAAATATGTTGTGAACCAAAAATTCGTGTCAGGTCAGTTGAGGTCATTGAAACTGACATGTATCAGTCCGCAAACTATGACTTCCAATTAACATTCCATGTTCAACATCGGCCTATCTCACACCATGCCTGAGGTAATTGGTGATGTCAGTCGAACCGCATAAAATGTAATAACGCCGTGTGTTTCGTGCGACGCTCCTCGCAGGGTTCTTGTTGGAATTGACTGTAGGAAGAAGGACTGTCTTCAGCCCTTATTGGCTGAGTAAAGGACATCCTATTTGCCAGTCTCTGGAGATTTTCAGTATTTCACAGTGAGGCCTTGTTTTTAGATTTTTTCGACAGAAAAGTATGAGTTGATCCTAGCTAATGAGTTGATCAGAGCCCTGGACATGAGTAATGTTGTCTGAGCTGTAGATAAATGTAACTTGAGATTTCACTAAATAGTTTTCCATTTCTACAAGACATCTGTGTGCGATTTGGTGGCATATGTTGAGTGCAGCCGTGTACAAGTTGTTAACACATTTCTTTCTGTTGTGCAATAGTATATGTTGTATATTATACGAACCAGTGTTGTAATAGCAGCGTAAGCTGGGATTCTCGGCACATGTCTGGCGTTGTGCTGGCAACGTGTCACAGACATAAGTGATTCTGCACGTATGGGCAGAAGGATTAGAACAGACAGATGAGTACTGTTGAACACGTTCAAGTGGAGTACAGACAAATATATTTTTTATCCTACAGAGGCGTGAAGGGGATGGGAGTTATCCCGTTGTGACTAGACCAATTAAACAGTATATGATGTGTGAAGTGGTGCAGAGCGATGGCTGTGTGTGCTGCATTGTAAGTAGCTTTGGAAGTGGCAGAGGAGGTCGCCGAGGTGCCTTCACAGGAGGATGTGTCACTGCCACCAGATGGCGAACCTGCAGAAACTGTAAGTGTGTATGTCTCCGTTCACTAGTGCGGTATATCTGATGTAAAATATGGGGGGTTGGGGTCATTCCGTTTTTGATTTTGTTGCTGTGACACTGTTGATTGGGTGACAACAACGGCATCTGGCTTTGGAAAAAGTGGTTGGTGCGTTGTTGATAGTGATGATTTCATAGCAGCTTTGTATGAATTATACCTACGCTAGTTCAGTTGTCACAATTACCTTCGTCATCCTTTATTTAAAAAAATCCAGGTTTGTGTGGAAAATGGTTGAAAAAATAGAGAGAGAGGGGGGTCAGTAAAGTGTGGACATCATACTGTTTCAGCTGGAAGAGAAAAGATTAATTTATCCTCGATTTTTTGACACAAGTCTATCGTCTTTGATAATGTGAAAGTGGCCGAATTATCCAGGTTAGTGTTCTGACTGAAGAAAATGTTAATTTTTGGGTCGGTGCGGGCGAATACATACTCTCACTACTGCTACATATTTTCAGGCTTTAAGACACACAACCCGCAGGATCTATGCCCCAGACAATGGACATCGCTGTGTTACTATTACTGTTTATATATGTGTTTATGTGCGTGTGTTTGTTGTTGTATGTGTTCACAGTAACTCAAAATTGTATGTGTTTTGAATTTTTTGCATCAATAGAGTTAATACGCCTGGTTTTGAACAATTTCATTTATAGTATCCTGACTCATGCATAATCTGTCACATGTAGGGTAGCAATTTGAAGTCCTCTGTACGCCTATATATTTTCACATAAAGGAAGCAAAGTACACCGAGAGAAGAGACAGAGTGTTGCGTTGAACTGTATCCAAAGTGAGCAGACAGAATGTGAATGCTCAGTAGTGTAGTCATCGCACTGGCTTTGCGAGTAATTGTGACAGGAAGGCCATCTGGTAACAACAATTTTGTACGAAAGCCATTTTATTATGTCCTGCTCGTAACAGGTGACAGCAGTAAGTGAGCCTTTTGTCTAATGTCTGTATATCTGTCGCATACTTCGGGCATAAGTTGACAACTGAGAGATGTAGGAAAACTGAAAGTCGCACAGATGTAGCCCACGTTAGACACGACACAGACGCCAATTTCAAAGTCAACGGGTCAAAACTCAAAGTCACCAGGCCGCTTTGTTCAATGCTGTGTTGGCACGTCAGGTTGCTGCAGCATTGGACTTGAGGATGTATTGGTTGTGAAAAACAGCAGGTACGTTGCCATCTACTCAGTAGTGGAAGGCTCTTCGGTGCTCACGGGGGAGGAGAGGGGTGGCGGTATTTGTAGTATAACGGACAGCAAGGAAGAGAAATGTAAGTGGTCCTATGGTGTATGTTAGAAGGCACATGGCAATAATTCAATTTTGTGTCACTGTTGCAATATATCGATTCATAAACGATATAGTGCAGTACAAGGAAGTCTGTGTAATGGCAACCAGTCGTTCATCTGCAGGTGCTGTAAGGCAGATAGACCAATTAAAGATGGACTTAATACTGATATGCTTGTTGATATTGGCGCTGGGGTATTGCTGGAAAAAGGAAAAAAGTAATGTTTTTTCGTTTCTGAGAAAACCACAGATTTCGGAAACGTTTTTCGCTCCTTTCCTGTTCTTGTAGATTTGTGATTTTGTATTGATGCAAAAACATGTATCGATATGCGGCAGAAATATGTAAAACATTGACAATTCTGCATTAGATGTGTTTTTACTGACTTTGAAGATTCTTGAATAATGTGTACAAGCTCAGCTGGAGAAGTCTTTTGTTTAGCTAAAAATATACAGCAATATATCTTGGTACAATTGTTAGAGATGAGATCATATGTGCTGCATTTGTTGTTTTTGACAGGCTGATGACGCTGAGAGTGGCAGCCATGGAACTGTTGGTCAGTAGCAACTAATAATACGTTACATACGATAAATGAGTACTATATGCAGCAGAAAATATGTGCTGTGTTAGTTAATGTACTGTATCTTTAAATATAGTTAGTCGTTTGTAGTTGATGAATGGTAATTGGGTACGTATTCATGGGAGTTGGGTATGTGGTGGCGTAGATGTACACTGTGGTTCCAAATAACGCGCCAACTTTGGCGGACTATAACTACGACCGAGTTCAGTCGATTTTAATAATTTTTAGCAAGCTGTTTGCTAACGATCATAAAAGTTGTCTGGTGGTAAAATTATCCACCTCACCGCGCATATGTTGCCGCTATACCTTGTGAAACACAATGTTCTATTTTGGACTAAATACCCTGCTTATTGGCAAAAATTGCGCCAACTTCGGATCACCATAACTTCATTAAGCATTAAAGAATTTTAATAATATTTGCTACGCAATATGGGCATATCCTTAGAATAACAGCTGCAGTGTGGTATAGTGATACTATCTGCTTTCGCTAAGATACATTACAAGCTAACTCTAAGCCTATACTGCACACCGGTAACGTGTTTTCTTCGGGAGAATGTGGGTGTCTCTGAAAAGAGAGCCGGTTGTGATGTGGGTCGGGTGGCTCTGAAAAGAACCGGTTACTTACTGGAGCAGTCGATTACCGCATTTGGGGCCTGATGCAGCAGCGTCTGTACAAGACGCCGGTCCGTGACACAATCGACTTGAAGAAGCGCCATCGTTGACACATGGCCAGCATCTCGCAGTGCGCGTCGTCGACGAAGCCGTTGACCAGAGGACAGCACGGCTACGCGCGTGCGTGAAGGCAAAAGGTCGTCAGTTCGAACATCTGCTCCAGTAATTAACCGGTTCTTTTCAGAGCCACCCGAAGAAAACAGTATTTTTTGCGCTAAGCAGTGTAATTAGTGCATAATAGAGCATTGTGTTTCACAAGGTATAGAGGCAACATATGTGCGGAGAGGTGGAAAATTTTACCACCGGACAACTTTTATGATCGTTAGCAAACAGCATGCTAACAGTAAGTAAGTAAGTAAGTAAGTAACTATATTAAAGTGCGCCCAAAAGCCACCAGAGCTGGCTTGGTCTGCCGCACTGACTAATATTTTCAACGCCAGAGACTTACGTATACATGCAGGATAAAAACCGTGAAATCAGTCCGTTAGGGAGAGAGGAAGGTTACGGGGGAAAGGATCTGGAGAAAA
>Ga0049107_10000588_pt1 | contig 11350 bp, 5 predicted proteins | sample WorMetilPIANOSA1_FD_61187 | JGI IMG/M metagenome (GOLD analysis project Ga0049107, IMG submission 61187) | Marine gutless worms symbiont microbial communities from Max Planck institute for Marine Microbiology, Germany - Olavius ilvae PIANOSA.1 | ecosystem: Host-associated > Annelida > Digestive... | reverse complement strand
AGTCAGATCTGCTTGGAAAAAGTTTCGTGAATACCTACCCATTCTAACTGGAAAAGGATTCTCGTTAAAACTGAAAGGCAAGGTATATGCTACTTGTGTGAGGAGTTGTCTGATGCATGGTAGTGAGACCTAGCCTATGAAAGTAGAGCATGAATTGAAGATGAATCACACTGAAATGAGTATGATCAGATGGATGTGTGGGGTTAAGATGAATGAGAGGAAGAAAAGTGAAGAACTCAGAGAACTCTTAGGATTGGAACCAGTCAGTTTGATGATCGAAAAGAATAGGTTGAGATGGTTTGGACATGTTGAACGAAAAGATGTTAATGACTGGGTCAAACATTGTATAACGCGGGAAGTTGAAGGAATTAGACAGAGAGGACGCCCGAAAAAGACCTGGTGGGATTGTGTTAAGAATGACATGGAAAGTTTAGGTCTGTTCCAAAAGGATGCGCAGTCCAGGAATAAATGGAGAAGGAGAATTAAGGCGGCAACTGGCTAACCCAGGTTCACCTGGAAAAATGGCCGTTAAAACGGAGTGTGTGTGTGTGTGCGTGTGCAATCAGACATTGCATTGTTGGTCCAGAATTCTGTTAAAATCCGACATTGTTTGTCAGAGTTATGACAATGTATGCAGGGGGTTACTTTTTTCCTGGACACAGTGTAGATTACAGCAAACAGTATCTTGAGGTAACTACAAAATTATAAAACAAATAAAATACTAACAGATTCTGCTCCTTATGCCATCATACCAGGTTGAAGTAATAGTGCACCTGCATATAATCATCAACAGTAGACACAAAGAATATCATTTATCACTTACTCTTGGTTGAATCAATCGTGGCTGCTGATGCTGCTGATGGGTAGCTTGAATGAGCATCTACTACAACAGACAGCAGATCAGCAAAACTGCACTGCAGAGAACATTCATTTTCATTTTCAGCATCAGCAGTATTGTACTCATCAACACCCACCTCAGCTGACGTTTAACTACTGTCTCAGTGGGAAAAAGGCAAGATCAGTTAATAACTAGCATTTCAATAAAGAAAAACTGAACTGTTTTGCAGTCAGGCATATATTCACTGTCTCAAGGAAAACAGGACCCCAAGATATTAGAGAACAACCTCACACAGACACCAAAACATCAGTTAGCAATCATCTGTGGCAGAGAAGATCATTACTCATTTGCCTACTAATTGTAGGTGAAAAGTTTGATACGGGTCAAGAACCATCTGCAAGATTTCCATACAAACAGTAGGACAGTGTGTCAGCTCAGCTCACATGTACACTTGCATCAGGACACACCTCGCTTTATGTTGCAGGAATTACGGCCGTCTAACAGTCATGATTTGGGGCTGCATTCAGGACAGCGTGTACAAGAAGCCACTACGTGACTTGGCTCAACTGAAGCAGTGACTGGCGGAGGTCTGGACTGACTTCAAGCAGTGACTGGCGGAGGTCTGGACTGACTTCCAACAGATCACTGTGATGTCGTGCATTGTTTGAACAGACACATTGTTTTAAATGACTGCTATTTACAATCACCAGTACGGTAGCTGTTATCTATTAGCTGTTGGTCTCAGCAGGTACCCTGAAAATGTAATCAAGTAACTCACCCTGCCCACTCTTAAAATGGTTACAAAAATTATGCACTACTTGTTACAGAAAATGTCACTGGTTTTGATCTCAGTGAGCAATCTTTCACTGTCCTATAAGGAATAAGCAGAACTGACAACAATACTGTGCAATTAGAGAAAATTTCAAATAAGAAATAATGTATCAAAAAGTATTAAAGAAATTCATATTCTTCTTCAAAAATTTCTTAACTGTACTTGAATACTATGTTAAAACAAAATACACATGGATCTTGCTACAATGACATCACAAGATCAATAATAATAATAAGAACCATAACAAGAAACTCAGATGTTACTGATAAATCGTGTGACACATCTGTGCAAAATGCAATGGCATGGCTTCCAAAAAACGCACCCCTCCGCATATGTGTCACCATGCCGAATTTGGTTGTTCTAACTCTAACCGTGTACGCGTAAGTAGCAGAGAACCGGGAAAATGGGGTCTCTAGGGCCACGCTGCCTTGGTATTGGAGGACATGGCTGACTGATTAAAAACAAGCCTCTGCCAATCAATATGTGTGTTATCATACCCATTTTGGTCGTTCTTCGTTAAAGAGTGTAATCATTGACAGAGAACTCCAGAAACTAGGGAGTGCTGGGGCTCCACCCCTAAAAACAAGCCCCCTCCTCAACTTTGGTAGTTCTGCATCTACGGGTGTTCGCATAAATATAAGGAAAACCCCAAACTGGGCAGTGCTGGGCCTTGCCCCTTTGGCGTGGGCATGTGGCTGACTCCCTAAAAACAAGCATATATATTACCACGTCAAATTTGGTAGTTCTGCGTCAAAGGGTGTATGCATAAATAGAAGGGAACCCCCAAAATTGGGGAGCTCCGGGGCCTTGCCCCTTTGCAGTGGGGGCGTGGCTGATCCCTAAAAATATGCCCCTCCTCCCCATGCGGGATCCTGCCGAATTTGGTCATTCTAGGTCGAAGGCTACGAGCGTTATTAATAAAGGAGATCTTGTGTGGAAAATTTGACCCCTCGTGTTCCGCCTTTCAAGGTCACTTAAGATCATTGGAACTGACATGGATCGATCTGCCACCTATCATTTCCCACTGACGTTCCATAGCAACTATCCCATACCATTTTCGAGATAAATGGCGATTTCAGTCAAAAATTGCAAATTTTTCCCAAAATGTCACTGGTTTTGATCTCAGTGAGCAAAGACCTCCCACATATTCAGTGCCCGCACTTAAGGAGTTCCCCTTGGAATTGGGTACTGTGTGTGGGGTCAAAAAAACTAGAGTGATGGGGCTACCGGGCTGAAAAAGAAGTTGTCGATATCTTCAGCCATCTGGATACAACAAATGAACGTTACGGACAGATGGACAGACAGACACCAGCCGACAGTGAAGACCATGCTTACGCATAGCGTCGTGCGGTAAAAAAACTGCAGACACACTGCTCAGATTCACAGACAATTGGCAAAAACAGACTGAAATAAATAATTAAAACAAAGAATTAGTATACATCACACTGCTCAATCAATGACAGTACTAATGAGAATGCAAGCACTTAGTCAAAAGTCTCTTGACAAACGTTCTTGTTTACCACATCACAATAACAAAACAAATGTAGCCAGCGATCTGGGCAATTTGTAATGCTGTTAGCTCATAGACGTTACTTACTGTCGTATAACTACATGCACAATAAAACATCCATATTTCTTAACAATTTGTTAACATTTATAACTATCAGTCAAGCTAACGCAAATTTAATCACCACTGTACTGTACAGTCATGACACAATTTCTATCATGTTTAGTGTGATTTTCCACCTTTTTGTGCAACTTATTACTTATGCAAATATTCAGTGCAATTTTGTGGTGGAGTGTGATCAAAATACTGCCACACATTGCTTGGAGAACTATTTTATAACAAAACTAGTACAGCATGTGTTCTAACAGAGACCAAGCAATCACTTACATGACGATTCAGGAACGGAAGCCATGAAAGTTGGTGTGCTACTTGCAGGAATTCCTGTTACTGATGGCGGTGGTCCTAGTCGACCATACATTGCACGGACTGCTTCAGTGTGTGCAACCCACGCTGACGGATCAATTGGTCGGACAGGTTCTTGCCGAGGTGATAAATAGCTCTTTGGCATTGGGTCCCAACACTTGGCTACAACCAGTGTTACTGGCCTGCAAGTAACAGTGACAGCCTGTGCTCTCTTCACAAATATTGTTAAACAAGGTTATCTACCGTAAACAGGTCGGGTGTCAGCATTCGTGTCACAAAATTTTTTTGGCCAAGGCAGGGAATGGTCAACCATATAAAAACTATCCCCACATCTAGTTTGATCACCATACAAAATTTTATTACTGTTTCTCATACCATGTGCATGCATGTAAAAGGTATAAAAATTTGGGGAATGCTGGGGTCCCGTCCCCATTAGAATAGGGAGGTGGCTGACCCCTTACAAACATGCCCCTCCCCACGTGTTACCATACCACATCTGGACACTCTAGATCAACTGGTATGAGTGTAATGACAAGAGATCTGCAGTAAGAATCTGACCTTCACATCCCACCTTTCAAGGTCACTCAACGTCACTGGAACTGTCACAGATCGATCAGCTACCAATAACTTCCCATTTGTGATCCACAGTAACCATCAGCCTATCTCATCGTGTTTGTGAGATAAACAGCAATTTTGGTTGAAAATCACAGATTCTCCCACCTCCAAGTATTTAATGCCCGTGCTGAAGGCAGTTCACACTAGAATTTTGTAAAGTCACTGGGGATCAGAAAAACTAGAATTACATCTCTACTAGAATGTCAGAAAAGTGTGACGATATCTGCATTCATTTAGACATAATACTGGCATTGGACAGACAGACAGACAGACAGACAAGACTGGTAAAACACACAGTGATCAGCAACTCCTGTGTTATGCAAGTGCACATTACCATCAACTGCTGTTTCACTAACTGAAAATGTGACGTGCAATGTTGGCATAAAGCATGTTGCAATGAAAGCATGTCTACTGCATCTTTACATATACCAGTTAGTGGTGGATCCATGTTTGTATATGCTGCGTCTGATTTAAAATGATTTTAAACAAGAGGGTTAGCTACTGCAAACAGATTGCCCATCAGCATTCACAGCTGACCGAGTTAAAATTTTCTTCACATCTACCCTTGTCTCAAAATGGTGTGCCAATTTTATTTTCATGATAACTTTGGCAATAGTGGATCAATTTTCATAATTTTTTCATTGTTAAATTCAGAGAGGATCTGCGGAGGAAGCTGGAATTAAAACTATCACCTCCCCTTAAATCTGTTGCCGCACTACCTTGCGAAATGTAAGTGATCAACTATACACCTTTACACTCATATTATGGGATTGGGGCGTGGCTGACGTCCTAGAAACATGCATCTGCCCCACATGTGTCACCAATCACCATACCAAATTTCATCGCTCTAGGTCAAACACAATGACATGTCCATTCGTTTAGACACAGTCCGGCACTGGATAGCCGGACAGACAGACAGACATACAGATGGATTTGCCATAACAATATCATGCTCTGCATGCACTGTGTTCTGGCGCATGATAAAAACCATGGAATTTTTACTTTCATTATAAGTGCATGCACTCAACACAACATTATGCATCTTTGACAATATTTACTGCACCAGAAATAATGGCCATTAAAACAGTGGGTGCACATGCAAGTATAATTTTTTTGGACATCTGACCTCATGAATATAATAATATACAATCTTTAAAGATAAATGGCAAACAATTCATCGACTGATCAGATATCACAGTTGTGTTAGCAAGGCTGAGCAAGGCAGACTACTACTGTAAGCAGGAGATGTCAAGCCACTATTCAGTCTTTTGCAGAGAGCATTGCCAGTTTTCAGTTTAACCAATCATTGCCTGCAATTGGCCACTCTGACAATGCAACAGCCTACAGGCCTACAAGTGTAAAAAAGGTAAAGTGTGCGGTACTCGGTACTAGCATATGTGCCTGAATTCACTTGACCTAATTTTGCACCCTGGCCTGGATTCGAACCCGGGCCAGTACTGCTGATCATGCCAGCAAGCACATACTTAGCCCAGCAGTCACACACTCTACTGCTATGCTAAGTAGGCAGTCCCTACAAGTATAGCTAATACATTACAGTCTATGACAACAGTGACGTGGCTTAGTGGTTAAGCTGACTGATTTTCACCCAGTGAACCTGAGTTCTAGCAACCATGTGACTCAGTCGTAGCATCACAAAGGGCATCCCACTAACACTGCTCCAGTGTGATGCGTGCATCAGATTTTCTTTGAAGTCCTAGCCTTCCCAATGAGGGAACACAACGCAAGCAACGTTAGAAAGTATCATCCTCTGGCAGCAATCAACATCAATATAAAACAATATATGAAGATTTGTTAAAAACTGCCAAGTCTACCACAATAAGCCAAAACAGAAGCTTAAAGAAAAAAGACAACTTCAGAAAAAACTGAGTGATGATTGTAATAAAACAAACAGGTCAGTGGAGCATTAAGGCAGTCTGATAGGACACGAGCAGTTTAAGCAGAGAAAGATTGACTTACCCAGGTCGCTGTGCTGCAAACCTCAGAGTCTGCACGGCTTTATCATTCGTCATATCTTCAAAACTAATGCCATTTACTTCTAAAATCATATCTCCAGGTTCAATGCGACCATCTTGGGCTACAGCTCCACTACAATGACAAATAAATTTTGCTCAATAACGACGCTCATTTAATGACCATTCTTCGGGACAACACAGGTAGGGCAATTCCAGAATGTCTCCATTCTGGATTTTATGTGGAGCTAAGGATGATGGTGGTGGCACTGACACTTGGAGCTATATTACATGAAAAGTTCCAGTCAAATCATCACCACCAACAAACCAACACCCAGCTTTTTACAGATCGGATGCCCTTCCTATCACCCAAACAACAGTGTCAGACCACTGAAAAGAGAAAATTTTGCCCAATAAGGAGAATAATGTTATGCAATGGCATTATTTGTAACTGTTTTTTTTTATTCTCAGCAAAAATTCATGTAAAAAAGGACATGTCAAGGGCACAGATGTATAGAGATGCAAGAGTAGTGAAACTTACTTATGGTATGTACTTCGCTAAAGTAAGTTTTAGACAGACGACCTTCCTCATGCTACTAACGACTCAATGGAAATTAAAGCTGGGTCACAATACCTTCATCACTGAGCTAATGCTGCTTTTCACTATAGTCCATGCAACAGTAAAACAGTTAATTTTGTATGTTACTATTACTACACCCAACAAGTCCAAAAAAACAGGACACTCTACTCTTACCCATGACTACTGTTTTCCTTTCAAATGAATTTCATTTTTCAAATTTAGTGTAGCAAAAACTGGCCATAAAATGTGGATGCTAGCACAGATGAAAAGCAGAAAACATGTCCATGGATGAGTGAGCGAATAAGTATAGCTTAACATCCCATTCATTCACAGTAACAAAGTACCACGCCATATAAAGAGGAGACAGACCTTAGATTGTACTAAATGTATTGCACATCTGGTAATAACTGAGGTCAGAAGATAAACCATACTGCATTACGTGACTTCTGACGGACTGATGCATACATACACGTGCACAAACACGTACACAGACAATATTTTTATAAAATACATTAAACATTAATTCACACTGGATTTACTAAGTGAAGTCACTAACCCTTTCATAATGGAACCAACATAAATACCACCATCTCCACCTTTGTTTGTCTGTCCGACAATACTGATACCAAGGAAGTTGACTGTATCTGCAGTACAAAATTATATTATAAACATTGTAAATTTACGTAACAAATGTTTACTGCACAAAATGTTATTTTTGTCATTTATTCTACATAAATTAAAACATTTACTTCTACTTCAACTTACTTAAAAATGGGATGCTTTCAGTGCTTTGACACTGACAAGAAGGGCATCCAGTGTGTAAATAATCTCACACCAGTAATGAGCAACCCAAAGGTTCTTCAATTGGCAGACTTCAGGGACGTGGCCTGATGTGGAGTGATCTCCAGACAAATAAGCCAGTTAAGCAAGGACCAAATGTAACTGTAGTCACAGCTGTTGTTGACGAACATAATCATCAGCACTGAATGTCTTGACAAAACAGGACATCTGTGTTCTACAGCAAAGGCTGAAACACTGAGAATCACATTTTCTGGTGACACAACATTTCAATTTTATAATGACACTACTTTGCCAACGTTAAACAGCAGTAATCACTCACCCATATTTAGCGTGACTGTCATGACGTTCAACGACATGGTCGAGTCTGTAATGCTGCTCACTGACGATGCCTAATTCAACCACACCAACAATTTAATTCACGACTTGTAGACAAACTGCAATAGTTTACAGAATGAATCATCAATGCAATTAAACTTCATACAGACAGAAAGCATACACTTTCCTACCTGACTAATAGGAGGCATTCGATGACAAAACCTTTTCTTTCGAATTCTGCCACATGCTGAAGACTGATTTGTTGTACCAGTGACACCAGAAAACCTTCAGTTGACACAGTACATTGCAGACTGACCAGCACACAGCAACCAAGATTTACATCCTTTATCATCCTCTCTGCAGCAGTCTATTTTAGGCCACACAGTTTCAGTGCAGTTTGTGCATGAGGCATCCTACAGACTTTTTCTCCTGCCTAACAGTAATATCAAATAACAGTTATCCACATCATTCTGACCACTTAAGCAACAACTTCACACCATGACTAAAATGTAGTATTATAAACTGTGGATGTTTGTCATATCTTTGAACTGCTTTTGTTTGTGATCAAATAAGTTACTTAATTTCTTGGTACACTGCATACAGCAAAACAGCTTTTAACACAGTGCACCAGTCACTTGTATGGCTGCCAGGTAGACCTGGGTTAGCCAGTACCAGAGTGTCTCCATTCTGAACTTTATTGGAGCTAAGGGTGATTGAAGTGGTAATGACAACCGGAGCTATAACATGTGCAAAGCTCCAGTCAAACTGTCAACACTAACCAACACCCAACTTATCACAGACCGGATGCCCTTCCCGTCGCCCAACCAACAGCGTCAAAGCACTGAAGGAAACAATCGTTCATTCATTCACAAGTTTATTTCACATATAATAAGTTGCCCGCAAAACCATTAAGCCAAAGCTGCTCCTACATAACTGTACAATAAAAAGGTGCAGACCCAATCCTCAGGTAGTACATAAGGACTCTGGACTGATAATTTGAAACACCACATTTGTGATAACGGGACTTTGTCTACTCTACACTGTGTCTAAAAGAAGTGTCGCCTGTTTGAGAGTCTATAACTTGAAGAAACCGGAATCAATAATCATAGTTTTTGGCACACACTATCACATGTCACTGCTACATTTGTAAACATGCCGTCTAATAAAGAATACTGTATTCTGATTAAAATTCGAAAGAAAAAAATTAAAGGAGCAGCTGTAGCTCAGTGGTTAAGGTGGCAGACTTGCATCCAGCGAGCCTCGATTCAATTCCCACAGATACCCACGTCAGTCACTCGTCGCAACCCACGTCAGTCACTCGTCGCAACAGCAACAGCATCTAGCCAAAATTTCTCCTGCATGCCAGTTAAAGTCCTACCTCAGTAGGCATGTCCGAGCTTCAGCAATGGAGCGAACAACCATAGACGCTGATTAAAATTTGAAACTGCTTAAAGAATACACTGTAGGAAGTTACTGAAAAAAATTCCAAGTAACAATAGGAACGAGCAAAGTCTTTGGTAGCTACTACAACAACTTAAGATACTGGTTCAATTGTCAGGCTTCCAGGTGACGTCAGACCAAGAACTGTGCATATTGCGGAGAATGTGATGTTGTTGGTGACCTCAAGTTCACTCAGGAAGGTGCATCAGAGACTCATCAGTCAGCACTTGAAATTTCAAGCAATATTGGAATTCCTCGGTCATCAGCTGGTCGCATCATCCTATAATCTTTTCACAGCCACCCACACAGGAAAAACGTGCCTATCTGCTGGCTAATGTATTCTCAGGTAGTGTAGCAACAAAATTAAAGTGAGGTATGAAATTATGCATGCATTTCAGGATATCGAGCACTAAGAATTATAAACATCGTTTCAAGCTGCTTTTAAGTTACACTGTTTGGAGATACACAACATGGTACAACGAATAAAAGCACACACCCTCATTTAATGGCCAATGTTCCAGGAGAAGCTGGGAAAGCTGATACGAGAATGTCAAACATATCTGGGTTATACTGCAGCAAAAGATGACAGAAGTGGCACTGTGCCAACAAGAACTCCAAGACATGCAGAGCTCCAGTCAGAACACTACCACAAACATGCTCAGTTTTTACAGGCCTGATGCCCTTCCTGCCACCTAACCAACAATGTCAAAGCACTGAAGGTGAAACAATGAATAAAAAGCATACCAACTAATTCTTGCTGAAGAAATCCTTTAAATGTGAGAACATTATGTTCTCAGAGAAATGCCTTCATGATTACGTAATACGGATGACAGTGATCATGCTGGGTCTTCTATTCTTCTATTCTGTATCACTACCATTCCTTAAATATAACTCCACAGCACTGTTTTAAAGAAATCTAGACCTGTCAGTGCACCACCAAAGTTTACTAAAGCAGCTATATGATGAACAGTTACTGTTACACAGTCGTTATGGCCTGCTGACCTGCTGCACGTGTCCTCAGAATCAATGACACTAACAGATTCAATGTCACTGCTCAATACTGACGACGGAGCATCAACACCATACGTCTTGTGTCGTGACTGCATGCCAAGCTGGTGTGCTCCACGTACTCGTGCTGGACAATTACAACATTCACAACAGTCATTAGATACTACTAAAAATAATGCCTAAATGCCCAGTATTTTAATTAATATTTTAAAGACAAACGTAACAAGAAACCAATAACAGGCAATAGTAATGTCATGTTATCAACTAATGTCAGAATACAGCCATATGCTGTGCATATACACGTGTACAGCAGAGCAACTAAGAGCAAGTAACCTATGAAACAGCACATACACTGCTTGGAAGGAAAATAATACATTAAAAGTTACTGCATTCACAATATAAAATTACTGCAACTGTTTGCATGTGGAAAAGTCTTACCTCGTCGAGGGCCGACACAAGATTCATTGGTTGTGTCACAGTTCTGTGTATTAGCAGTTGATGACACACCACTAACAGTAACAACACAAATAGTTAGTATCCACTGCAGCTGTTTATCATATTCAATTCATCTCCACTTCACTGTAAAAAAGAGACACTGTACCTGTCCATTATTTTGGTAAATACAATGTTTAAAAAATTCCTTAACCTGCAAGTCTGACATTAAGACAACGGTAACGCTCAAACCTTGTCAATATACTATCTTGTGAAATATTAATTTTAGAAAACCAGTGACAAGCTAAACAGGCATTTTGTTCAGCAATTAAGTTTAAGGGCTGATACGGTTTTAAAACCAAAAACCACGGTTTTAAGGTGAAACCAAACCACAACCAAACCGCGGTTTTCTGGCGGCCATGAGACGGGTATTCTCGAATTTCAAAAATGACCCAGCCGGGTCACAAACGTCCCCAAACAACAGCCTAATTATCGCCTCAGCCGGACTCCCGCCAGCACCGTTTGAAGTGACCGACTGACTGCCCGGAGTGGAGTTGCCAGACAGCCTAATTACTCGCCGTGACAAGTC
>Ga0049107_10000587_pt1 | contig 11362 bp, 4 predicted proteins | sample WorMetilPIANOSA1_FD_61187 | JGI IMG/M metagenome (GOLD analysis project Ga0049107, IMG submission 61187) | Marine gutless worms symbiont microbial communities from Max Planck institute for Marine Microbiology, Germany - Olavius ilvae PIANOSA.1 | ecosystem: Host-associated > Annelida > Digestive... | reverse complement strand
CCTATATACCAAATTTTATTGAAATCAAAGAAACTGTTTGTGGACGTACGGACGTACGGATGGACAGACATTTTTTGCATTCTAATATTATTAGATCTACTTTTGGAAGTCAACCTAAGAAGGAACAAACTAAGCTGACTGATCACAAATTCGTGAAAAAAATATCAGTAACCAGACTTCAGACTGTCCATTCATTTCTAAATATCCTAGATTTCCAAGATGCAGGTAAATACCATTCACAATTTATTTATTTTGTCATCAATTTGTCAGTGCTCCAAAGCTTATTCAAAAACTCCAACAGTCACTCGAGCTTTGTTTAACTGTCTACGTTCTCATATCACCATAGAAATGGTCCTCCATGTTTTTCAAGTAATGGTTTTCAGGTTCCTCGAGAGAAATTTTTTTTGTAACCCGTACGTCTTTAATGTGTGCACAACTGATACATGCAATTTTATCCAAATGTTAAACTGATACAACCAGTAGCATAATGCACTGACTGTCAATGAGTGTGATCAGTATGTTATTTTGTCAACAGACATGATTCGTGCCAAAGCATTGCATTATATCATCATTTCACACTTACTCATCAAGCTACTGCAATCATTACAATAATTTACACAGATTGCATAAGTGATTCAGTGCTCTGCCAATGTATGTCGAATGATAAGAACAGCATCCAACCTGTAAAACATCCTGGTTAAACAATCACAAGCAGTGGCGTATTTAGGGGGGGGCCCTTGTGCGAAGGCCCCCCCCTCTTTGGCCGCACCGCCGTGATTTTTGTAACTATTTTGGGATTAATTTTAGCGCTGTTTAGAGACAAAATTGCTACCACCAGTGACCAGATGAATTTTTTTGACCGGAAAATGCTCTAAAATGCGTTTGCGGCCGGGGCTCCGCTCCGGACCCCGCTGGAGGAGCTTGCAGCGCCCCCAGCGCTGACAACCTGTTTACTGTTGACTCATGTTGCGTTGTGCCAGCGCGTTAGAGGCGTGATCGCAAGGGCGCGCTATATAAATGTACTGACTTTAATGACTGACTTACTTACTTACATCAGTAGTATTATAGGTTGTGCAAATTTTAGTCCTGATTGGCCTTTACTTTTTTGAAGTCCACAAAATTTGGTCAGTTGATTCTCAGGAAAATCATTAAAATTGTTGCCACCAGATGCCAGATTTTAACGCTAAAATGCACCAAAATCGATTTCGGCTGGGTCTCTGCCCCAGACCGCGCTGGGGGAGCTTACAGCGCTCCCCCAGAGCCCTTAGCTGGATTTAAGGGGGCCTACTTCTAAGGGGAACGGAGGGGAGGGGAAGGGAGGGAGGAGAGGGAGAGGGAGAGGGAGGGGAGGCGAAGGGAGGGTGAGTTGGAGGGCTCCCCCCCGTTTTGTGAAATCGTAAATACGCCACTAATCACAAGAGGTTCTTTCAGGACTTCCAATACCTGGCATTAACCTGGAGTAATCCTAGTAAAACGGACTGGTTACATAAAAATCTGAAGTAGTGGCAGCCGTAGTAATAGAACCCTGCACAGTTTCAGAATAAACATCGTCACTTAACATAACTTAATGAACACTCTATGTCCACATGTGTCGCTGTAACATTGTGAAATTACAACCTGAAAGTTTCAGCAAATAGTATTAGCAATTGTTCTGATTTCCCATACTAGATGAAGAAAAAACACTTTTTCTGTCGATAATTTCACGACTCGTTACAGATTACATAATGGATGTAATCTGGTTCTGCTTTAAAACAAAATTCTGTTCTTTATTACTCTTTGTGATCCAAGTTTAAACAATGAAATTATACGGTCGACTAATGCAGCTAAAAAATCCAGACACATACCATGAACAGGTGCTTCTGCTCGTGGGTCTGGAAACATCCGTGGCTGAAGTTACTCGAAGTATCAATAAACTTCAGTTCAACCTTCTTCAGTGCTCAACGACTCGTCTGGGTCAGCAGTGACTGTCAGCAGCAAAAGCACACACACTGGATGTGATAAAAAGTAAGTGAGTGAGTGAGTGAATAGGATTTAACATCTCCATCAACACATTACAGATTATTTTAGAGACGAGTCTTTCCAGTCAATCACTTGCACTGGTACTGACAACCTAACAAGAACAACCAAGAGACAGAACACACAAATAACACAAAATAGCACAACGCAGAAAGTGGCCATAATTAACAGCACAGCAGAAAACCTAGACTAAGATACACGACAGACAGAGCCTGGTTTATTCGCCTTCTGCAACATCCGGCCAGGAAATGAAGCGGGTCTATTATTTCAACCCCGGAGCTCAGAAGGGCCAGATCTGATAAAAAAAACTGTAAAAATGCTGCCAGGCTTCTGGTGTCAGACATGTACTTTTGTAAAACGGGACTTGTCTGCAACATGCAAATAACTGTTCTTAGATGCTCTTCCTAATGCCAATCATTACGGATGCTTAAAGGAAAACTGACATCTGTGGGAAAGTGGCTTTAGGTGAGAGACAATATCAAGCAGATAATAATACAACATATCATCGCTAGATGTCATCATATTATAGTAGGTTACAGAGCAAAATTTCAGTCTCAGAATGTTACTTATTTATTGTGTAGAAATGGTCTCATGACGTCACTGGTTATTGTGCTCATGTTCTGCCGAGTTTTGTTTATAAAGTTTGATTATAATTACTGTTATTAGTTTGCTTGAGAAAATTAGTCTTATTTCATTACTTATCCACTTGTTTACCTGTGTTTTGTTACATTTTCTAAAGCTTTTCAGATAATCGTTTCTTTACAGCACCATCAAAACAAACTCCACGGAATCAGTGACGTCATATACATTTTTCGTCACTAGATGTCACCACGCAGCATGGATGGAGAGCGAAATATCGAAAAAATAATTAACGTTTTGATATACAATAATAAGCGAAATTATTAATTGTAATGGATAAAAATAGGTCTACTGATTCTATAATTTTTTTCTACCGATGTCCAGATTCTTTTAAGACTGGAATCCAGGTTTGCTGAGTGATACAATAATTTTGATTCACATTTAAACCTTTCATACACTTATACGCATGCACACACCTTCAGAGCTGGTAAACATCTTAGCAGGAAAATCACGCATATCATATAGTCAGAAATGTGGTAACTGCAATTCCTGATGGCACTATACAGTACTCAGTGTATTAAAAAATATAATTTCAGGATTTTTCAAGAACTTTTTTTTGAAATTTTCAAGAATAATAAACTCACAGTAATGTCAGGCCATTATAGTTCTTCAGAAACATATATACAAATGCAGTCTATTGAATGTTGCTGGCCAACATTATGACTACATAAGATACAATTGACAAATAAAGGACTCTCGTTTCAATAATTTTCCAGACCGTGAAAAGTAGAAAAAATTCATGGACTTTCAGCGAACTGCTAGCACCCTCTGAGTGGAAAATTCTGCCAAAGAGGAAAGGATGGCATTTTACCATTCATCTGAAACAAAATACATGTAATAGCAACATGTAGCTTTCGTAGTATTATTGCACTCAGGCCATGTCACTGGAGGTGTACAAAAGCAGCGTTGTTCACACTCAATTTCTGTCTATTTTTAACAACCATTTTGTATGTGGGCCTGGATTAGCCGATAACACTCAATTTAATAAATGAAATTCACTTACTTTCACTGAACCAAGTCAGGAAGATATTCACAGACTGCTGCAGATGCAATTTTAAATGTTTTTATGTTATTTTTAATCTGCTTGTCTTTACCTATAGTGACTCCTTTTCATCGCCAATTTTGTAAGTAATAAATGTGCTGCACATGTAACCATTTTACCTTTGCTAAAGAGACAACATTTTCATAAGCATTAGTTTGTTACCAGAATTACACAACAGAAACAGCTCAATTGCTTTTCACACAATTTGGTGGAAATGTGCCACATGAGAAATGGAAGAAATCGTTAAATTTTGGTGACAATCCGAATTACATTATAATAAGGCTACATTTAGATGGGAGGGTCAAGTCATAACCCCTGATCACTCAGTATATTAACAATAACAATTCTGCAAGATAGGTTTGATGCTCCAAAGAGCTTCACTCAAACGAACGAGACTCTCAGGCTTTTGGCAGAGATATGCACTTCACAAACGGCTATTCTAATTTTCTTTTGTTTTTAGTCATCAGTACCATACCACCTAAGACGCCGATTGTGCAGAACAACCGTGATCTCGTCTAGATCCAGATTCTGGTGAAGCACAGCCGTGGGTATCTTATCTGTCAGCTTTGCACCGCAGATTCACCTGATCATGGTACGATCATATTTGCGAAGCTGTTGAAGATCGGAAGCGTTTGGGGCCCAGGTCTCACTGTCATGGAGCATAGTTGACCGGACACAAGCTGTGAACACCTTGCTACGTATCTTGAAAGAGATGTGCTTTGAAGTGAGGATTGGCAGCAGCTTTTTGAACTTGCTCCAGGTCGCACAACAGTGAGCAGCAATAGCGCGATCGCAACCACCACCAGCCGAATACATGTCTCCCAGATAGCAGAAGGTGGCTTCCACATTGAGTTGGGTACCGTCCACGTCCAGTCCACATGGGTTACAGGACGACCATCAATTGGACAAGCAACACCTCGACACCTTTGACAAACGAATTCTGGATCAGCTACCAGTCTACTGGTTAGACCACTGCATTTTTTATGGACCCATAGCTTACATTGACTGCACTCAATAGAGTTCACGCCCACACCACTGCGGCAGATGGCGTACGGAAACTCGCTCGAGTCTTGTAAGAGGTTGAGACTTACACCGGAGATCAGGAACTTCGTCTTTTTCATATTGACTCTCAGCCCTTTACTCTCCATCCCAGCTTTCCAGACCCGCAGCTTGGAGATGCACTCCTCCAGAGAGTTTGCGATAACCACAAGGTCGTCGGCAAACAAGAGCTCCCAAGGAACAGCAGTACGGAACTCATGCGACAGCGCCTCCAGCACCAGAATGAAAAGAAGTGGACTGAGAACTGACCCTTGATGGACACCAATACCCACTGCAATCTCTTCGCTGTACTGGCCATTAACACGGACCCGGCTCCGAGCGTTCACGTACATGCCCTGGATGACATGGACAGCCCATTCCTCTACACCAAGACTTCTCAATGTCCACCAGAGCACTTTCCTACGCACACGGTCGAATGCTTTCTCATGATCGACAAACGCGAAGTAGAGAGTCTTCTTCGCTGCAAAGTACTTCTCTTGCAGTTGGCGAGCAATGAAGATGGCGTCTGTGGTGCCTCTGCCAGGCACAAAACCTAATTGAATTTCGTCAATGTCCACCATGTTGCGGATGGAGGAGTCTAACATGCGCTCAAGTAGTTTTATTACTTCATCGGTGAGCTTGAGACCTCGGTAGTTTACGCGGTCAAGAGCCTCTGCCTTACCCTTGTAGAGGTTCAGGAAGAAGCTCTTCTCCCAGTCCTTGGGAATATCACAACTAATGAAGACTGTCTCAGCCAGCAATCTAACCAACTCGACTCCCTCTTCACCAGCCACTTTAAGTATCTCCGCAACGATGTCGGAAGGGCCAGCAGCCTTACCACACTTCATCTTGATAAGAGCCTTACGTACAAGCTCCGCAGACACACTACGAGGAGGACCAGCGATTGGAGAAACCTCAGGGCGTGAGTCACTCGGCCATTCAAATTTAACATTTACAAGCCTGGCATAGTGCTCCACCCAAGCCTTCATCTTCTCTTTGTCACTGAGCGACAGCTTACCAGCATCGTTTGAGACACACTTTTCTCCAACAACATCCTTATTTCTGCGGTTCATTTGTTTGGCTATCCGAAAGACGCCATCAACAGTAGGTGAGATGTCAGCTAATACCCCTCTCTCATCCTCAGACTTGCCTAACCAGATAACGCGCTTGGCAACACGCTTGGCTTCGTTGTATGTAGTTTTTGCTTCCTTGGTCTCGACCACTTTAGCTGCCTTCTTTAGTGTATTGTATGCTTTATAGCGTATCTGTTTCTCTTTGACAGCATCCTCAACCCTATCATTTCACCACCAGGTTTCAAGTCTCCACTGATGGTTCTTGGAAAGGCCACATACCGCGGTAGCAGCGCACAGTAGAGGGTCTTTCAGATTCGACCACGCATTCTTCACCACGTTTCCAGAGTTTTTTTCAGTAGCAGCCCTAGTCATTAGTCACATTGGTCCTGAAGACGTCACAGAACAGACTAGCAATCGCTGGGTCCTTCAGCTTCCATGAGCGTATCCGAGGTTTGAACTTGTGCCTCTTCACCTTTGGTATGCGAACACTGAAATCACAGACCACCAGTTCATGTTGTTGGACGCATTCCTGCGATGGGATAACTTTTACATTATGGACTGCACTTCTGAAACTCTTTTGGTAAAGAAAGTAGTCGATCTGGGTCCTGAGGTTCCTAGAACTGTAAGTGATGAGATGTCAGTCTCTTTTCTTGAATAGGGTGTTACGAACGATGAGGTCATGAGCAACGGCAAATTCCAGGATTCTCTCCCCTTCTGAGTTACGAGCTCCGAAGTCATGACCGCCATACACTTCGTTGTAAGCACTGGCATCAGCTCCAACATGACCATTCCAGTCACCCAGCAGAGTGGAGATTTCAATGAGTGGAACTTTGGTGACAGTGCTTTGCAGCTGGTCGTAAAAGTGTTCTTTTACCGCTTCATGGAGTCCAGACTGAGGTGCATACACGGAAAGGAAGGTAAAAATAGCCTTGCCGATGACTAGACGAAGTACGATGATCCTGTCAGAAATGCGCACGACTTCAAAGAGTTTGTCCACCCAGTGCTCTACTAATAGGATGCCTACACCACCTTGATCTTCCTTATTCCCGCACCAGTAGAACTTGTAGTGGGAGTCCTTACCCTTGATAAAGCAAGTCTGCTTGGGTGTTAGTCCACCAGCCCACCTGTGCTCTTGCACACCACATAGGTTGACTTTTCTCCTAGAGAAAGTTTCAACCATTTCACAGTCATGCTTCTTGAGTGAACCAACATTCCATGTGGCCACTCTAAATCTGGTTGGGTGCTCACTTGATTCGCCGAAATGGCCCGACTGTGCCTCCCGCACCCGAGAGGAGGCCAAGCCGGAGACATTACTGGCCCATATAAAACTGCCGGTACCGCCTATCACAAATTCATTTGTAAGACTTGCAATAATACTAAACCGGGTTTTTTAACAAGATGGTTGCTCTGCCTATCCCCCAACTCAGAACCGTCGGCATCTGAGACTCCGCCGTTCCCGTACTTGGGCTATGTGCCTGCCATTGTCCCTAGAAAAGGGGGATCATCCGCCTAAGCCACGATGACAACTTTGTCAGAACATCAGTCTGTCGATGACTGTCACAGAAGCCTACTGCTTCCCAGGTTGAAGCAGCTCGTAACCCTGAGAAGGGAGGGTTATATTCGGATTTACCTTCTCCTAGATGGAGTTCCTTCAAGAGGCTAAGCGGACTTCATCTGCCCCGATTTGGAATCAGAGTTTTCCTTCTCCTAGACGGATTGCCTGGAAAGGCTAAGCGAACACCATCTGCCCCAGTTTGAAATCAGAGTTTTTCTTCTCCTAGGTGGATTTGCCTGAAGAGGTTAATCGAGTTCCACCTGCCCCAGTTTGGAATCAAAGTTTTCGTTCTCCTAAGGCACTGTTTGTGCGCGGCAACTTCTTTATCCGATGCTACCCTCCTGTCTATTCTCAAGGGTGTTCCCCTATCCGCAATCTGGAGACGCGGGTGGCTGCCGTAGTGCCTCAGATCGCCAGTGGCACTGCTAGTGGCACTGCCACTGCTACTGCCACTGCCACTGACACCTCCAGAAAGATTTGGAGGTTATAAAAGTACAGGTAGATCAGACTGACCTGTCCAACACGATAAATTTTCTTCTTCATTTCGGTGCAATGATGATAGTCCTTCTGACTGGCAACGGCTACCGAGAATGCTACACGAGATGGATGCCACGTACAGATAAATGCCACTTTCCTCAGGCTCTTGTGCGTCTTGCGCTGCAGCTTGTGTGTATGCCAGTGTGACGTCACACCTGGTCAAACACCTTTCTACTGTAGCATGCGGCAACAAAACTCAGCGTTGAATGGGTTCAGCAAATTTCATTGGTAAGGAAAGTCACAGAGGACAAAAATCTAATAGAAAGTCTGGGATACAATCCCGTACAAGACTCTAGAAATTACCGCAGAGAAATGGTGCAGATAGTGAATTACCATCTTTTTTTGCTACTCAACATGGGTTAGGGGTCATCCATAAAGAACATCCACATGGAGGGAGAGGTCTACACCAATGCAGACAAAAGTGGACAAGGGGGAGGGGGTTTAGCAAGTACTGACGTCCGCAACCTGAAGCACTGTATGGTACTCAGTGACAACAACAGTCATAAAGTTACTAGTTGAATAAATCACAGCTTCAACATGTAGACTGAGACGTTCGAGTTATAACCAATAGATAGATAAATAGATAGATAGATAGATATCACCCGTTGACAGCCTACAGCCAGCACTGGGTCCTGCTAGTGTCAACAGCAATCACTCACAGACATCTGGTAATTACTGGATATCCATGAGTCAATGATCACTGCGTATTTAGTCACGTTTGCGGACGTCCACAGAAGGGAAAAAGGGGTATGGACCTATGCGGACAAAAGTGGACAAGGGGGAAGGAACTTCAAAGAGGTGTTGATTTTCACTATATTGTTGCACACGTCCTTTATAGATGACCTCTTACTATAATAAAAGTGCTAATTCGACGGTAACTTAGTTATTGAAATATTGTTTAATGTTACAGGTTCATATCTTGTAGGCTTTCTTCGGTTCAAAAGATAGTGAAATCTGTCACAATAGTCAGGCCAATTTTGCCTTCTTGACTCGAAAATTCAGGAATTTTTATTTTAGAGATCCATGGCAAACATGAGTGCATGTTATATAGACACTAAACCAATTACTTACCCATCTATCTGCCTTATGTCAACATTAATGCAGTACAGTATTTCTGAAGGAACTTTTTGCCAGTTATATTCACTGCCAAAAAGTAACTTGAGTAATACTGGACTATTCTGTCAATATTTTGAACCATCTCATTACAACTGACATATTCACCCACACACACTATTAACGTTAGTTATACCAGTATCGCTTTTTCTAACTGCCAGAGCTTAACATTCAGCAGAGGACAACACACATTACAAATGGCTGCCGAAAACTTATGTTTCTGTTATTATACCCCGTCCTTTAGAGTGGGGCATTAAGTGACGATGAGCATCTCACGTTTGTCGCATACATCGGGCGTAAGTCGAGAACAGAGAGGCCTAGAAAGACTAAAATTGGCACAGAGGTGGCCCATGTCACATGTGACTTTGATACCACTTTCAAGGTCAAAGGTCAACTTGTATGGGTGGTTTGTTTATTTGCTTGCTGTTTAACGGCACTTTCAGCACATAAAGGCTATATTGTGCTATAGTAGTAGGGAATATATCTATATAATGTATGTGTAGGGCGAGTGGAAACACATAGCAACATAAACAAACCAAACGAAAAAAAAATACACACAAACACACTCTTCCACCTGGGCTTTGTGGAGATAATCTCCTCACCTCATGAAGGTATCATCACAGAAATTTTCTATAGCCAATCACTTGGCAAGTTCTGACAACTTAAAACAAATAGCACACATGAATATATAGCAGAATGCAATCACACATACAGATTAAATAAACTCTACTAAGAGACGATATGCAATGAATACACGCAACAAAATCCTAGGATAAATCAACAGCATACACGATAAGATCACGTTCCATGGATCTGCTTACCCCAAGGAGATCTCCCAATAGTGCATTCCCACTACACACACAAAAACAGTGCACTAGTAGAGTGTCCTCCTGGGTGTCTTCCATCCCTCTCTCTAACTACTAAAGGCTCGTGGATCCACCTTGGGGGAAGAGTCGCCAAGCCTCTCATCACCTCTCTGACGCCAGTATACCCTTGCAGGGGATGGGGGCATATAGTACTGGCATCCCGCACAGCTTGTTGTTATTGATGTTTTACAAACCTTCAACATTCTGACCATGCTGAGAGATTGGTAGAAACTACTTTAAATATCTGTCAAGCAATACCAAACCTTTGCCTTGTGAAAGCTCGGAGGAATCTAACCATGGCGACCGTAAAAAAAATTATCACTGATGAAACTAAACACAAGAATGTGCTGACCAACCTTTGAATCCTTTACCCTTGGTGACTCTAATAATGTCAATCATTTCGTCCTTGGTGAACACCTCACTGATGGGAACTGACTTTTCCATGTGTTCTTTTGTCCAGTTCACTTTCTCCGGCACTGTGTCCCCGTTCAGCTGGATCTCCATTATGTGTGCTTTCTTCTGGCACTGTTTCATCAGCCTCATCTGAAGCATCACACAAGTCTTAGATCAGGTTGCACATTAATATCAGCATCGACACCAACAGCGTTAATAAAAGAACATTAACACGTTGACCACGATGGGCAAGTTAACACGTCCCTCGCACGGTTAATGCAGATGCAATAGATGTGTATAAACATGCCTCATACTGCCACATAGGGCGTCACTCCAGCGTCGTATGAGTAATGTTGCCTGCCGCACCTCAAGCATAAACTACAGATACTGTCACCTGGTGAATGAAAATAAAACAATCATGCAGTTGTTATATGGTGATGTCCACATTTGGCAGCTAGTGTAGGAGTTTTGAGTTTGACAAGGGCAGCCGTGTCAGACCCAAAATGGTGGCCGCAGTCAACGTGTTAATACGTAAGACAAAAATATTGTACATACAGGAATCAAGGAATCAAAATGCTGCAGGTCAAAATACAGGCAAATACAAAGCTAAATAAAAGAAATTCGAGCAATTAACAGACTTGTTGTCAAGACCCATTTGTTCAAGACCAAGACCAACACCAAGACTCAGGGGTCCCAAGACCAAGACCAAGACCTAGACTCAGGGGTTCCAAGACCAAGACCAAGACTCAGGGGTTCCAAGACTGAGACTGAGATTCCGAAGTGCGAAAACCAAGGCCACAAACTCCGTATCTGATATTTGAAGAAATAATCATTTCTACTGCTCACTATTTAGTACTCACCTAATGGAGAGGTGTAGCCATGAAAATGACGATGTAACTATACTTATCATCATTCAACACACAACATAGACCATTAAACACGGATTCATCGACAGCAATCGCGGCGAATTGCCTTATACAAGTCAAAACATCAAAATGTTCATGTCAAACCATAACACAAAATTGTTTGTTCTGTTATAGATGCTTATATGCCCAGTGCCAATCATAATGTAGAATTGCATCTGAGATAC
>Ga0049107_10000586_pt1 | contig 11362 bp, 4 predicted proteins | sample WorMetilPIANOSA1_FD_61187 | JGI IMG/M metagenome (GOLD analysis project Ga0049107, IMG submission 61187) | Marine gutless worms symbiont microbial communities from Max Planck institute for Marine Microbiology, Germany - Olavius ilvae PIANOSA.1 | ecosystem: Host-associated > Annelida > Digestive... | reverse complement strand
AAATATCACATTCCATGGACTTGCTTACCCCAAGCTCACCTGGGGGTCTTCCAACTTTGTCTCTGACCACTAATAGCTCCTGGTTACCTTGGGGGAGGGTTGCCATGCCTCTCATCAGCTTTCTGATGCCAGTAGCCCATAAACTGCAACTTCAATTGGAAAAAGTAAACTAAATGTTCAAAGCTCTTACCGTTTCCATGGCAGCAATGTTGGAAACGTCATGAATCAAGTGAATGTTTACAAGATCGAATATCCTACAACGGCAATACACATATACAATCATTCAATTGTAAGCACTGTGATCACCACATATTTGCTCTACTAAATACTGACCTCACACCAACAACACTTGTTTAATGACCCAGGCGAGCTTGTTGTGGCAAGTCTCTGGAATGTGGTACTTTTTCCCTTCAGTGCTTTGACTGTCGGTTGATGTTGGTTGGACGACAGAAAGAGCATCGGCCTGTCAAAAGTTGGGTGTTGGACTGTTGGTAGTGACGATTTGACTGGAGCTTTGCATGTTGTATAGCTTCAGTTGTCACCACTACTTCCATCATCCTTAGCTCCAATAAAACCGGCTAAACCCAGGTTCACCTGGAAAAAGCCGTTAAAACAGAGAGATAAACAGAGATCAGACTTTGGGCGTTACTGCTGAATCACATCCTCTATCTGCATCCAACACATCTCCTAAATAACGGAATTTATCTATCTTTTGCCAGTGATGAACATCCGATTTCCAATCAGTAATGACCCCCATCTGTGATCCGCCTATCTAGCTTACAGCTTCTGCAGACAAACGATTGGCCTGCGAGTGCGTGTATACTGAAAATGTGTATAAATAAATTAACTGCACTCACGTTCCGTACAAGTTCCATCGTGTTCTGATGAAGCCTTTGCGTGACCAGACAAACTGTACAACAAACGGTCAAACACCAACAAGCTGAAATAATAAAATGCGGCCGCCACTGCTACTACTACTGCTACTGTACATGTAACAGGATGTGCAGTGGAGTGGAATGGCCGCCAGGATATGCATATCTTCCTGTGGATAAGCACTACAGTGGCATCTGTTGTGGAGGCTGGTTAATCGTAACATAAGCATGGTGGGTGGGGCAGGTAATGCAAAAACTGTACTCTGCCGTTCTGTTGGCCGCCCTCGACACATCATCATACTGCTGTGTATGAATTGCGTGAAATAATGTGGCACAGATTCAAAAATACAGACAGACCAGGAGACTGTGACCTTTGACCTTTCGCCCCCAAAAAAAGATCAAGTTGTTAGTTACACATGCGAGAGAATACATACACCAAATCTAAAGTTTCTATGATAGTCTTTTCAGGAATTATCGACCCGAATCGAATAGACAGACAGACATACAGACAGTGCCATTCTGCAATATGGCCCAACAAGAAGGCTGTACAATTACTGTACAGCCTTCCTGTAGGGCCCTATTACAGAATGGTGATGTCCATGTGTCTGTTCCATTCGGGCCGATAATTCATGAAAAAAACTGCCATAATACAGAAATGATCTACACTGGAGACACAGGATGATTTCGTACGTCTGGAAAGAATTCCTGAGCAAACTTGACTTTCTCCTTGGTCGACACATGCTCGATGTTGCCAGACAAAACCTACCAACAACCAGAGCAGCTGCCATCATTTATCTCTTGAAGCAGCGGATGGTCTTTTTTTAGTTCCACACTCCATTCTGTCACTCATTGTCAGTCTTGCTATACTTAGTATTCGTATTGGTACTTGCACCCCAAAACTGATATTTGCACTCATATTTGAACCCCAAATATACTTTATCGTCGCACTTTTTTCTGCTGTATGTAAATGCATAATCCTCTTTCTGACAGTTTCTGTTTTAACTTATGTGTGGTTGACTTCTCTGCAGGATCATATAGCTCATCATCATAGTTCAACCACAAAAACACAAACACAGTATGTAACCAAATACGAAGCCAAAGACCGCTATATTCAGGCCCATCCATAGCAGTTAAGTAAGTTAAAGCTAACAAGATAAAGAATCAGGGCATGTAGCCAGCAGCAAATGACTGCACCATCTAGTGAATGTCAACAAAGTGCAGTGATGCTATAGGCATAGATAGGCAGTCGGACACTTTTGATCTATGTTTTGACCTTGACCATTCACCTTTAGAACCAAAAACCTAAGGTCAGCAAATATGGAGATTTCAGCTACAATCGTTTTATGACCGCCGGGTACCTAATTATGAATAATAACCATAATCAAGATCTTCGCATATATGGACAATACTCCTATACCAGACCAGTAATTACGTCATCAATATTAATTTCTTTAACCGCTATAACTGGAGTGCCCTTTATGTCAGGATACTATTCTAAGCATCTAATCATAGAATGATCTTATAAAACCCCTATCAATATATTTATAATATTAACACTACTTGTAACAATTTTACTAACAAGTATATATAGCTTACGATTAATATTATTTACAACAATTATTCCGGCCCTATGCCCAAAAATATTTAAACATTATTTCTCATATAATAATACACTATCATTAATAACTATGACTATCTAGAATTATTTTAGGTACAACCCTAAACTGATTATTACCACATTACCCTTCAAGTTATATACTAGCACAAAATATTAACAAATTGAACGCAAACTATATAATAATTCTAGCTATCGCTATAACTACACTAATAATTACACTTAAAAAATCACCTATACCTGGACTGCCTTCTCGGACTATAACTGGACCGGACTTATTCTGCTCAGCAGTTTTTCATTTTTAGTTATTTTTCTGTCTTTTTATTTCGGGTCGTGCGGTAGACTAAGCTGGCGTAACTGCTAGCTTTGGAGCGCACGTTAATACAGGATCATGCGATAGTAAGCGGTGTCCTTGCTACGGCAACGTGTCTGTCTGGGTGGCTGGCTGGGTGTCTGAAACAGCCAGCATTGTATCTTAAAACTTTTTTGACTGTCTGGTAGCCCCATCATAAAAGTATTCGGGACCCCTTGCGCCGATACCAAATTCCAAGGGAAACCCCTTCATCGGGGGCATTTAACACATGGGGGATGGGAAAATTGGCGATTTTTGTGCAATTTTCGACGGAAATCGCCGTTTATCTCGGAAACAGTGCGAGATAGGCCGATGGTTACTATGGAACGTTAATAGGAAGTCGTGGGTGCCAGATCTAGTGGTATAATTTTCGATGACCTTGAGTGACCCTTGACTCGGGTTTCAAGGTCACGAGATACTTAAAAGTCGAATATCTCGCAGACGGTGCGAGAGTTTTCAATTGTACAAAGCACAGTTGTAGACCACCAGGGGCTCTACCGAAAACGTGTAAAAAACTGGGGGTCGTCGTTGAAAATTTTGTGCAAGAAGGGCGGAAATTTTCCTGCCTTCGCTACGGTGGTGGCTGGATCGCATGCAGCGTAGGCTAGTTGCGAATATGCTCGCCAGACGGCACTAGCGATATCTTGCCGTACAGCGGTTATGTCTAATGAATAACATACATGCACGTGTTTTAACGAATTGTTTGTTACCGCTCATGTCGACGATATTCTTAATACTGACAGCAATGAATAGTATTGTGTAACTGTGACATACAGTATTCAAAAGAATGTATTTAACAAGGTACATAGGGCGTTCGAACTAACTGTTCAAGTGGCATAATGGTATAGAGTTTGCTTTGCGCATAGGAGGCCTCGGGTTTGAATCCCGTCTGTTACTTTTTATTTCTTTTTATTTTTTTTAATTTTTATTTTTTTGGTTTTAATTAAGCTATATTATTTTACTTGGAACGCAAACCGAGCCGTCGCGCGGGTATGTCAGCATCAGCTGAGCTACTTGTTTAATTATTACTTGCCAAGACTTAAGTTACACACCATGGTATTTAGATATAGATGGCTGGGATTGGAAAAAAGCCGACACTATTTGCATGTCAAAAAGCCACAGAAGTGAACAGGGGGAAATAATCGCAAACAATACAAACAAACCTCTTTGCCTTCAACTGGCACAAATTTGGAAGCTACAAAGTAATAAAACATACAAAACGATTGTAAGAATATTCCACACTAACAGCACAACTACTGTATCAAGCATTAATAAGTCTGATTCATTATTGGCAATGTGTTCTACAACAAACGCGACCAACAATCATTTAACGTCCAGTGTGCAGGACAATCTGGATAAGCCTGTTTACCCAGGTTGACCAGTATGTTACAATGAGTACTGTTGTTGTGTTACTTAAACGATTATTGCTGTTACCCTAGTAACTCTGCTTGGGATCAGAGGGCTGATGAGAGGCTTTCCAAGCCCTCCTCAAGGTAACCAGGAACCTTTAGTGGTCAAAGACTAAAGTCGCACAAGACACCCACGTCAGCTTGGGGTGATCAAGTCCACGGAGTGTGACATTTTTCCTCCTCTGCTCGGACATTTAGGCGACAGGAAGGGCATCCGGCCTGTAAAAAAATGGGTATTGGTTTGTTGGTGGTGATGATTTGACTGGAGCTTTACACATTTTACAGCTCCAGTAATTGTCACTACCACCTCCATCATCCTTAGCTCCAATAAAATCCAGAATGGAAACACTGTGGTACCGGCTAACCCAGGTCCACCTGGAAAAATGGCCGTTAAAACAGAGAGAGAGAGAGAGACTCTAGTAACTCGGCTACTCGTCACATCCTGTCAGTATTCTGTAAGCAAACTACCATTGAACATCAATAATTCCTGTCTGACTCCAAGATTCAACGAAGCATTTCTATTCACTGACCGTGAAAGTCGAACATTTCAACGGCAGCAACAGAATGGTGAATAAAGTACAAGGACCCCAGTGCCTGCACACACATTAAGTAAGTAAGTAAGTAAGTAAGTAAGTAAGTGAATTTATGTCTGTGCAACTATTTACAGCCTAAACTGTCACGAAGGCGCTATGTTAAGTACAATATGCTCGGCGAAACAGAAAAGTCTTCAGATGTGTGCAGAACTGTGTCATTGTCAGAGATGGGTCACGAACAGACAGCAGCAACAAGTTCCACGGTGGCGGACCAGAGACGGAAAAGCTTCTTTGTCCGTAAGTCGTCCTTTGAGATCGAGGTACCGCCAAATCGCCGCGTGCTGCAGAACGGAGATGACTTCCGCTAGCGGAGGCAGAAACCGGGTCCCTAATCACTGTAAGGTAACCATGAACGCCGGTAACAATGGCCGCCAGGCCGAGCCGAGTGTACAATCCAGAAAAACTTGTAGTGACTTGAAATAGACATATGAGCTTTCCGTTTACATTCATACATCACTACCAGCTACACATTACTACCTAGAATCTCCCGTCGCTGCTGGCAACTATTATCCAGATCCAGACCAGACTACACTGTAACCTCCCTTATAACGCGGTGGATACCGATGTATACAGTATTATGGCCCACTAAATGATCTGATGCAGACACACTCAGGCTATTCCACTCAGTCCAGGAATGTAGTCTATAGATCTAATTGTAATATACAACAGCACAGCACGCAAGGTACGGTGGAGGGGTAGGTTAGCTGGTGGACGAACTGCTTAGACATTCTCCCTCCACCTTATGCTCAGTGGGGTACGCGAACGATACTGACATCTGATACTCCCAACCAACGACCTACAGACCTACAGCGTGCACATAATGCTTAGCAGACCTGCAGTCATTAGTAGACAATCCGTGGATAATGTCGGGTGGGTCGTGGTTTCCAAGATCTAAAGCTTTCATTTCAGTATAACCGCGGTCCTCATTATAACGCGGAAGACAACCAGTAAGCCACGCTACCCTATAAGGCCCCCGAGAGCGAGAGTGACTTAGAATGACAACACGACACGACACGACACATGACATAAGAGAGAGGAGGACTAACACCGCGACAGCGACAGTGCCGGATTACCGCAACGGTCTGGTGTAACTACTAACTGCTACTTCTGAAAGTTTTTATGTATAAAATAAACCATGTTCCAAAGTGAGTGAGTGAGTGAGTACCCTCTATGATCCGCATCAACACATCATAGGTCACTTCAGAGTCACTTCAGAGACAAGTCTTTCCAGTCAATTGCTTGCACTGGTACTGACAACTTAACAAGAACAACCAAGCGACAGAACACATAAATAACACAGAGCCTATAACCATAAATAACAAAAATATAACACAACATAAAAAGAGGCCCTAGTTAACAGCACAACACACATACTCAAAAGAAACCTAGGCTAAGAGACAGGACAGACAGAGCCTGGTTTAGTCGCCTTGTAAGACATCAGGCCAGGAAACGGAGCGGATGACCGCGGAGCCCGCACAGGGCAACCATGTTCCGGAAAAAAACCCTTATATTTTTTTCCTACAGCTTCAATAAATAAATGTGTTGCAATGTTTACAATTATGGGCAGAAATCTTCCTCAGCTATCCTTCAGTATAACAGCATAAAAATGCATAACTAGGACTAAACACTGCAGCAACTAGGTTCTATTTAACTGGATGATAAAATATTCACATACTGGCATGACTGTATCCAATAATCGTGCTAACAGACCAAATAATTACAATTTATACTCAAAAGTCAAAACATGCATATACGGTGATACATCATTCGGATTAAATTAGTCACATGTTCAACTTGTCACAGTTGATAGTCTGTGTGCGTGGTTCATGATGACTGCTACCAGGTTGGAAAGCAAAGGAAACTGTGGAAATAATCTTTTTCAGATCTCCAAGCCTTAAGGGTTCATCTTAGATGAGTAATATCTCTAGCAATTTCTTTGTGTCATTATGTTTGCGTTGTACCAAGCTCCACACTCCATTCTGTCAGTTAATGTCAGTCTAGTTGTCAGTACTACTAACTGCTACTTCTAAAAGTTTTTAAGTATAAAATAAACCACGTTCCGGAGTGAGTGAGTGAGTGAGTAGGGTCTACCATCCCCATCAACACATCATAGGTCACTTCAGAGACAAGTCTTTCCAGTCAATTGCTTGCACTGGTACTGATGACATAACAAGAACAACCAAGAGCGGGAACACATAAATAACATAGATGTAATCATAAATAACACAAATATAACACAACATAAAAAGAGGCCCTAGTTAACAGCACAACACACATACTTAAAAGAAACCTAGGCTAAGAGACAGGACAGACAGAGCCTGGTTTAGTCGCCTTGTACAATATCCGGCCAGGAAATGGAGCGATTGACAGTCAACGTGATTGACTGGAAAGACTCGTCTCCGAAATGACCTGTAATGTGTTGATGGGGACGTTAAACCCTACTCACTCACTCACTCACTTATTGTCAGTCTAGTTGTACTTAGTATTGGCATTGGTCCATAGTTGGGTCTGAGGCTCACATGGGCCGGGGCATCCACTCCCTGATGCTGATATAAATGCAATAGCCCTAAATGTGACTCAACTTGTTGACCTCTGCCTTGCATGCCTTGTGTTCAGTTAGCGACTTACCAGTGTACTTATGCACCATTTACAGGTGTGCTCAAAAATTTCAGGACATCTGCAAAAAATTCAGGACATGGAGTAGATTGCAGGACAATTTCCAGGCTTTGAACATAACCTACTTTAAGAAGGTAATAATCATTGTAATCCAATTATCTTGCATACTGTCAGAAATCAGACACAAGATGCTTTTATAATATCTGTCCGAGTAGCTGTTCATGATGATAATGCTGAATGACTGCAATAATTATCTCAACTAACTGTGAATTTCTCGACAGCTGTAAAATCCTCGTCAAGAAAAACACGGGCTCGGTCGAACTGTTGCATCGATTCATTTGACAGCAGCATCCTGATAAAATACACACACACACACATACAACAAACGTTTCTCGACTTTTCCTACGTAAAATATCTACATGGATCACCCAGGGTTTCCTGGAAAATGATCACCACCACCGATAGTGTTCAGTGGCGTAACTTCAAATTCTGCCCCACCCCTCCCCCACCCCACAGAAGACACCATATGCCCCCCGCCCCGGCGACATCTTTTGTAAAGTTGTTTGTTGTTGTTTTTATTACATTAAATAATAATAATAATACCAGGACGATATTTATAGTGTTGTCATCATGACCGCAGGCCATTGCGAGAGTTCACTAGGTTCATTTGATGAATTGCAGAACAGCGCCAAGCAGCCTTCGACCCTCAGACCAAGCCACGTGACTTGGGCTGTGAGTCCTCCTGCAGGCAGCTATCGTCTACAACCACCATCGCCATTTATTACTATTACTCAGCCCGAAAAGCTGATACTCATTTACCGCACCACGTAGGGTAGAAGGCTGAGTTGACCTAGGCACTGCACACAGCCCGTGCCCAAGGCTGTAAATCGCAGTTTACGATAAACATAACTGCCCACAGCACAATCGCTACCGCTACCGCTAGACCACTGTGACCTGCATTCATGTTATCGGTATATTTTAGGTGACATTTCTTCTATTAACATAGCCTCGTTTTACTTGATGGATAAGGATTTAATGACCTGCGCTGGTAGTGCCTAGTGCTACAATTTTTTTCCCAGAGGCAAAGGGCCCCCTTGATCCTTCGGTCCCCCGCACTGTGGGGTCTGCTGAGGCTATGGTTACGCCCCTGATAGTGTTGACTGAGATGTCTGCTCGTTCCCTCTACCAGCTCATCCAGGTTGTCCTGGAAAAGGGGTCACAAAAATGGTTGTTGTTGTTGTTGTTGTCATTGTCTGTACTGTCTGTAAAATTCCCACACGGTCTCAACATGGCTCATTTGCAACTCAATACGCCGATGTATTGATAAAAATTCCGGGCTCAGTCCATCTCTAGACACGTGACAGGACCGCAGCAGCGAGTGATAAATTACACGTTCAGTGCCAGTCGTCAGCTCAGCATCCTGCTGTGAGGCGTAAATCCAACAAAAACCAGACCTCAACGTACAGCAGCCATGCACTGGGTCTGATCCAGACGGTACTAATCACATCGTCAACGCTGCCTGTGTACAGCATGTTCGAAAGACAGGAAGGTGAGCTGCCACAAAGAGACCCATGTGCGTCAGCGTTCGTGGCATAAAACTTGTGGCCAGGGCAGGGCAGGGGGGGGGGCACTGTAAACTCGTCGACCCCGTAAAAATTTTCCTCTCGTCCACAACCATCACAGAACTATTTGTTATTACAGGATATGTGATATAGGATATATATAGGATATAGGATGTGTGCTGCACTTGAACAACAAAACTCCATCAAATTATTATGCCCCGCCCCTAATAGGCGGGGGCATTAAGCTATGCTTTTGTCTGACGTCTGTCTGTCACGTACACGGGCCTAAGTCGAGAACAGAGAGGTTTAGGAATATCAAAATTGATACAGAGGTAGCCAACGTCACACGTGACTCAGACACCACTTTCAAGGTCAAAAGGTCAAAGGTCAAGGTCACCAGGCCGCTTTACTCAGAGCGGCCTTAACGCGTAAGGCGTCTGCAGCGGTCAGCGTGGGAACTTATTCGGCGTGGGAAAGTACTGCTACGTTGCGTCTGCTCGGCGGCGCGCGAGGCGCTTGGGCGCCCACGGGGAAGGAGAGGGGCGGGGGCATATTGTGTCGACACGCGCACAGCTTGTTATTTTATTTTCACCTGTCCTTAAATTTCAGATTGTATATTTACAAAATGCTCCAGCTTCTGGGGGACTCTGTCCCCAGAATTCTCCAACTTCCCCAAATTCTAGCTTCTGGGTGCGCCCTTGAATTAAAAAATTGGCCTTCACTTGCCAAAGTTATCACAAAAATAGTAGCGAACGTTTTTATTGACGCACGGTGTATATTTACGAACAAAAACTGCCAGGAGCCTTTAACAACAGCGTGTGGGCAGTACACGGGTGGTATGGTAAACTGGTGGCAAATGCACACAGCCACTGACTGAACTGAAGGCTGAGAATTCCACACCAGATAATTATTAGTCCAGCCCGGCGTATTTTTAGAGTAGTAACAGCAGCAGCGGCAGCAACAATATTACAAACACTGACAGGGAATCATCAATTATCGGCTGCAGATGCGGCGGCCAATGCGTTACAGTGGCACTTAGTATACGGCACCATAGGACTTACCATGCATGCAGCGTGTGCACAGCAAATGCCTCCTAGCACGAACTATTTGTGTGCTTTTCCTGTCCGACTGGCAGGCACGGTTGCGCCGTCGGCGATCTGATGCCGTTAGTGGCTGTACGCCAGCAAAGGCACAGTTGGGACAGTTGGTACGACTCGCCCGTTGGAAATGACCTCGTCCGTCCGTCGACAATGCACCCGTGCGAATAGCCCCAGGGCCTCCGTTTAGCGTCACCGAGCGGAATAACGTTAACCCGTTAGTGCCCACAGTTCCCGAAAAAGGAGCACTACAAGAAAAAAATCATATAAGAAGGCCATTTGCCAGTAGAATGAAAATTTGTTTCAACGCATTCACCAGAGGTCCTTAGCAACATTTGCTAAGGACCTCTGGTTTCACGTTGAAAACAAAACTCGGGCATCAACGGGTTCAGGTGGGTTAACGACCGGCGTGGTTCTTCACTGACACTGCGAGAGCCGTGGATATTATCGCTATAATGCCGACGTTAACAATGCGAGGTATTTACTACAGTATGTACATTACATTTAAGTAAGTAAGTAAGTAAGACTACATTAAAGTGCGCCCAAAAGCCAGCCGTGCTGGCTAAATCTGCCGCACTGACCAATGTTTTCAACACCAGAGACTTCCGTACACGTGCTGGATAAAAACCGTGAAATCAGTCCGTTAGAGAGAGAGGAAGGGGGAAAGGATCTGGAGAAAAGGTGAGTTTTAAGACGATAATGGAAAACGCTGTGACTGTGGAGACACGCCAACCACCGATTTAGGAGCAGAGTCGGAGCCTGGCGATGGAGGAGCGCACTCTGAGGTGGCCGACTTACAGGGAACGCGAAGAGATGGAGGAAGTTTGTTTACAGCAACGCCGACATCATCTTCCACACATCTCAAGAGTACTTGAGAGTACACCTACGCATGAGAAGAAGAAGAAGAATATTTATTTCGCCAAAAGCAAAAGCAGAATCTCAGTACAAACGTAATCAAACACAAAGGCGGATTACCACAAGGGCACACGCCCATCGTGCTGGACACCCTTAGCAGTGCTGAAAATCGTACATCAGATACTATTTTTTTTTAAAGAAAAAGAACAGTAAACTATACATTACAGGAGCACGTTAATGAGTCTTGACGCACAGCATTCTTGACTGGCCGCACTTCCTTGCGTGTCTCTCCCTAAAGCATCTACACGACCCCCCCCCCCCCCCCCCCCCCCCCCCCCCCCCCCCCCCCCCCCCCCCCCCCCCCCCCCCCCCCCCCCACCCCCCCCCCCCC
>Ga0049107_10000585_pt1 | contig 11363 bp, 7 predicted proteins | sample WorMetilPIANOSA1_FD_61187 | JGI IMG/M metagenome (GOLD analysis project Ga0049107, IMG submission 61187) | Marine gutless worms symbiont microbial communities from Max Planck institute for Marine Microbiology, Germany - Olavius ilvae PIANOSA.1 | ecosystem: Host-associated > Annelida > Digestive... | reverse complement strand
GGATGCCCTTCCTGTCACCCAACCAACAGTGTCGAAGCACTGAAGGGAAAAATATCGCATTCCATGGACTTGCTTACCCCAAGCTCACCTGGGGTCTTCCAACTTTGTCTCTGACCACTGATAGCTCCTGGTTAGTTTGTTAAAGAAAATAATTGTGAGAATGAAACTAAAACAGAAAATGATCTCAGTTTCATTTTTCAACCACTAGTTTCAATTGATTAATCTCGAGTGAACCTGTTTTACATACAATTTTAATTATCATTTTAATTTACATGCGCAAAAGAACAGTAACTAATACGGATATATCATTGATAGAGTTGTGTTACTGACTGTGAAACATTATTTATAACATGATAATGACATTTAATAATGTTGAAGTTTAGATATAAAAATAAGCTGTGAATGTGCAGCCAATGATGTGAAACTGAAGTAAAACTATGACTGGTGGCCAGTGAAGGACAAATGTATTTCCAGATACATTTCCTGTAATTTTGCTAGAGACCAAATGCAAAAGGCTGTAATTTGTACTTACTGTCGGCATCGTTGACTCTGTCCATTATGTTTTATTGTAATTACCAGAGATATAGTATACGAATGTGAAAGGCAAAATTATTCAGGGGATAAACAACTGTAGGTATAGCTTTCTTTGTACATGTGTATTTGATGTTGTTTATAGGATCAGTGTGCATGGGCAATAGGAAATCTTGCCGGTGGCAGTGATACATGTCGTGAACTGCTGTGTGCACAGGGTGCTCTTGTGCCATTAGTAAATTTATTAAAGGTATGTAGAATCTTATTTTTGTCTGACCTTTGTTTGTTTTCTGTAATTACCGGCAGGATGCCGCGTGGCAAACTGCCGGTATTAAATTTACTCACAGTCCAAAAATCTGGTTTTTCGTCCCGCAGGGGCGACTCGTTGCACCGATTCACGTCAAACTTGGCAGGGCCGACGGGCACGTGGGTCCGCTTGACTATGCAAAATTTCATCTCAATCGCCACAGGGGGGTGGGAACGCGGCCCCAAAGTATCAAAAATTTCCACTTTTTGGTAAAGAGTCGCCCCGCAGGGGCGACTCCCTTGACCGATTTCGAAAATTTTTAAGGGTTTTTATACGCCCACCTATCCTACATTAGTGTTTCAAATTTCATGTGATTAGCATCACAGGTTACGGAGTTATTGCTGCGAAACCGCGCATCCATCAGTTAGGCCAAATGTTTCCATGCACCCTGTAGGAAAAAACTATGCGTTGGATCAAAAAATGGATCACACCTTTTTGATGGCCTCGACGAGCTCTATCACCGTGCAAAGTTTGGGCAAGATTGCACAATGCACTCTGGCTGTAAGTGTGAAAATGTGGTGTTTGTTTTTTTGCCATGCTCTGAGTTCGGAGCACAGTGCGTCCGAGGGGTGCATAGTTCAAACAAGCATTGCATTGCTGTTTTATTGCCTGATTGTGACGCGGTTTTCAGCATTTTTTTCACAAGGGATTGCTCTTTCAGAAGCACTACTTAGTTCGCGTATTCATTGCTAGATGGTGCCACAATTTTCGCAAAATTGCGGTCAAAAATGGCGAAAAGTCCAAAAGTCGGAAAAGTTTGTGCGCACCACTTCGTATAGATAGCTGAAGGATTTGAAAAATTCTACTGCAGTAGTTTATGGCCGAGACTGTAGATGTGCACCTATATAAAAAAAAATTTTCCGCACGTCACTACATAGCGCTGACAGCAACTGTCAAATTTCGTATGGATAGTCCAAAAATGGCTCAGAATGAACAAGTTTGTGCGCACCAAAAGTTCTACAGGAAGTAAATTTTCCCAGATCTTTTTTGAGCAGTTGTATACAGGATGGAGTGTAGTTGTGCACGTATATTACAGTTTTTCTCTGTGGCATCAGATGGCACCACAACAGAGCGCCAAATTTAGAACCGTATTTTTTGGTCAATTTCGTACCAGTTTGAGGAAGGATAGCATCGCCAATTATGCATCGATTTGGACGCTGTTTTCGAGATCTGCTATGGGACCAGATGTACTTTGCAATGCACTAAACATTTCGCATATCCGTCTGTAGGTGGCACCACAAGATTCGCAAAATTGCGGTCAAGATTTTGCAAAGCGTAAACAATTGGATGCGTAGTTTGCGGGAAATACTACGCATGGTTATTATTGACAGAGTAATTAACACCCTTCTCGATGGACTGCCGGTATGCATTGTCGTTCATGGGTCGATCGCATAATCGCACAGCGCCTCTAATGTGCTCAATGCACCAGGTATTGTTGAAATAGAAACGTCTTCAAGTTGTGTCGTCATTGTCTTTTTTTAATAAATACTTTTATGAATGTAGATTCCAGTCAGAGTAGGTGCTGCACTATTAATGACAGCAGCTCATGTATATGAAATTAGAGTTTTGGAAAAGAAGTCCCCTATGTGATTCAAGTCCCCTATGTGATTCAGGGGCATAGCCCACTTTTAGATTTTTATATTCACATTTTGAACTAATTTCTGTGTGTTTTGCGTGACACGTTTATCAAGTCAACAATCAAAATGTGAAAATGAAAATACACTGTGGGCCAAACGTTTTGCTGTGTATGTCATATAGGAACTAGCACCAGTGTTTACTGTTTAGTGCTGATCAAGACACTTGTTCGGCTTTGTAGGCACTTTTTGTACATTCAGTTATGCCTTTAGTGCTTCAGCATTGTTGGTTGAGCGTAAGGAACAACATCTGGAGAGCTATGCAGCAATTCTACAGACATGCTGGGGACCTGGCCTGATCTCTGATTTGTATGTAAAAAGAGGCTGGTTAAACAAAAAGCAGAGAATTGTAATATGTGTATATTTATTGATTACTGCGTGCTTCTTCCTGATTGATTTAAGCGGTGCAATTTGGTGTGTCACAGAGTCCAGTGGCGTGTGTCGTACAATCAGCTGCATTTGCATTGTCAAACCTTGCCCGTAGCAAGCAGACTCACCAGTCAGTTTTTGATTTCACTTCTTATTTCACTTTTTTCATTTACCTGAACACAAGTTGTGCATTCTCGTGACATTGTTTTTTGGAGACACTGTAGTCACTTTTTTACTTATCACTTATTACTGCATGTTTGTAATTTGTTATGTGAAACTGTAGAGTTATGATAGACAATGGAATTATCTCTCACATTGCCAGTCATCTTGTGTATGATGCTGACAAGCGAAATGTCATGTCCGAAGTTGCTTGGCTGACAACGTACTTGGCTGCCAGGTTTGATGTGTCAAGACATTATACTGTCTGCACTGTATTTGTGTTATTGTGGGATAATCGTTAACAACAGTATTGATATCTGTGAACAGTATTCGCCAGCGTCCCTTCAGTGCTTTGAAGCTGTTGGTTTGTGATAGAAAGGACATGTGTTGTAAAAATAAAATCGTTCCAACACTGTCTAGCATTTTAGTCAGTCTTTTGAGAGACATTTGACGGACACAAAGTGATCTGTAATATCTGGAGAAGTCGGCCAATAAGACAAAACCGAAAGCAACAGTAGAATGTGCGTCATATGTTTAATCTGAACTGAAACTGATCTGTCTGACTGGCAGTAGACAGTAAATAATGGCCATTTTGACCGAGTTGTCAGAAGGACTCCAAGGAAACTGTGAGAGATTGCTACATGCCATTGTGCCCTTCCCGTCACAAAACCAACAGTTTCAAAGACTTGAACCATCAGTAACAAAAGTCAAATGTTATTTCTCGTTTTTTTATTTGTACAATGGACTAACAGCTATACAGTTGTTTGCAAAGACATGTAAATTATATTGATTGGTAGATGCAGTTGGAATGGTTTTTGAGTAGAGCCAAAACGTTGCATTTCGTAAAGGTTTCTCATGCCATGTAATTGTGATGACACGTGACAGCTGTTGTCAATATCAGGTCAACTCCATCTACTCCAGCACTCCATCACCAGAGCTGTGCATCAGTTAAACAGTTAAATACATGCATGCCAACATTCCACTTTTGGGGGAATTCTACCACTCTGATCATATACTGCTTTTATCTCATCAATGTTCTTTGCTTTTTAGATATCTGTTATTTCCATTTTCACGAGCAAAAGATGAACTTTTAAAGCTAGAACACATCAAAATGCATTTGTCAGCTGGACCGGCTGTCAGAGCTCACGATCAGCTTGGGAGGGGACACCCCTCCCCATTTCCTCCCCCTCAATGCCTTCAGCATCTTAAACTCAGCACATCTTCCATGCCTCGACCACAATAATGCTGTGTAAGTGAGAAAAACTAATAATAATAAAAAGAACCTGAGATAATTACTTGAGGGCATAGAAGAGTGAAATAATCGTATAGTCTAATCACTGGGGACGCTGAAGAAAATAGCATGCTTGTGGCTGTTAAGCCTGCTATGAAACAATGTGTGCAAATTTGTATTGTGTATTATGCACAGTGGTGAGTACAGTAATGAGCTACATGCTGCCAGCATTCCAAGCTCCTTGACATCACTAGTGATAGAACTAGGCAGTCAGGAATCTCAGGATACTGACTGTGTACAGGTATGCAATGCTGATTAGAACATTTCACCTGTAACTTATTGTCTTGGTCAGTATTTTAGTCATTTAAATTGTCACATTTGCTCGTGAAAAAAATATTGTGATTTAATTCATTATTAGCCTCATGTTTATGAAGCATGTAAATGTGTGTCAGTTCAGTCTTGTCAATCATGCAGCCTGCAGGCACTTGTGGCCCATGCAAACTGCATCGTGTCCTACCTGATCTCTATGCATATCCTTAAAATTGAGGTAGAGTTAATTATTTTCGTTTCTGTTTACCAACCAGCTATTTGTCTCAACATATTTTGGTAGTAACGTGCTTTGTTTCCCATTACTTTTCTTATTCTTAGCTTCAGTAAAGCAGGCTTAAACGACTGTCCTCGTAGATGTGGGGGTACTGGCGTCAGAAGGCTGACGAGAGGCTTGGCGACCCTCCCCCAAGGTATCCAGAAGCTTTTAATGGTCAAAGACAGGGATGGAAGACCCCAAAAGGACCACCGGCAGTGCACTGCTTCTGTGTGTGTAGTGGAGTGCACTGTTGGGAGATCTCTTGGAGTAAGCATATCTGTGAAATGTGACTGTCCCGTCTTATCCTGGGTGTTTCTTTAGCATTTATTATACCATAACATATCTTTTATTAGGGTCGTCTTATTATATTGTATTGTATAATTGTTTTCTGCATGTTCATTGTGTTGGTTTAGTTGTCAGTACTTGCCAAGTGATTGGCTAGAAAGACCCGAGGAGGCCTATTAGTTGAAGAGATTATCTCCACAAAGACAGAGAAATTTTGTGTTGATTCAGTTTATTATTTTGTGTTTGTCCCCAGCCCTATACAATATTGTTCATACGTCCATGGCATGATATAGCCTATTTGTGCCGAAAGTGCCAACTAACCTATCCTTTTAGATGTAATGGCGTGAGATGTGATGAATATTTTTGTATTTACAGTGTGACTGACTAATTGCTAAATGCATCATTATTATAGGCCAGAATAATCTTCACTTTCAAACTATAGTTTAAAATTAATTTAATCTGAACGGTGAAGTCACGTGATGTATGTTCTGTGATTTGATTGTGAACAGATGATAACGCCGTTGATACGTTGTGTTGGAAACATCGTCTGTGGTGCATCTGATGACCAGCTCGAGTTTCTGAAGCAGAACAAGAACTTGTTTCAGGTGTTCTGTACACTCCTTGCTTCTCAACACCTTCACCTTCGCAAGGAAACATTGTGGGTCCTGTCCAATATAACAGGTGTTTGTATTTTGTCATTTGTTGTTTTGCAGTGGTTTCAGTTAATTTTCTACAAATGTGCATAATTGTTACAGTTATAATGTTATTGTAGTTGTTCGACTTCATTCGTTGGTCTCTCTCTCCCTCCGTTTTAACGGCCATTTTCTAGGTGAACCTGGGTTAGCCGGTGTTTATTGAAGCAAAGAATGATGGAGGTGATGGTGACAACTGGACTACTGGAGCTGTTTAAGTCGTGCAAAGCTCCAGTCAAATCATCACCACCAACAAAACCAACTTCCATTCATTGGTGTATCAGTATTAATTTATTTTTCAGAGTTATGTTGATTTCATTATTCGTTTTATTATTGTATAACATGTTTCAGCATTAAAGTTTGCCTGCATGATGGTCATTGAAGCTGGAGCTGTGCCTCATATTGCAGCACTTCTGTCGGACGTATTTGACATACGCAGAGAGGTAATATTGTTCAACAACATACCTTTGTGTTGCCAGTCACTACACAGACTAGATAGTGAACCGGTGAAAAAGTCTGTCACAATATCCGATGTTCTTGATATCAGTCTTCTGTGCAGCCTTGAGACTAAAGCTGGGCTGCATCAAATGGGGAGTTGAAACTGTTTAACCAAATACAAATAGTGGTACCAACTATTTGGCACCACCACTTAAGTAGGCACATAGTCTACCTTTGGTATTGATATTTTTTTACCTTTGACAATGGTGCCCACTGGCCATTGAAAGTCCTTGAACATTCTCCAGTTTTTTGAGACCTGGAAAGTCTTTGAAAACGAACACATCCAATCCATGCTTTCAAAAATGCCCCCAAAGGTTCTTGATTTTTGTACACTAGATTTGTAACTATACAGCTATCAGCACATATGTAACTGTCAGGTTATGGTACCATAATATTACCTTGTATCGACCTTAATTATTATTTGAATATGTGAACATTTGACTTATTGCTAATGTGGCTGCATCAGAAACGAGAACAGAACTGTGCAACATTATTGTCAGTCAATGCTGTTTGCAAATTTTAATAGAAATCCTGGAAGGTCCTGAAAAAATTGCACAAGAGTGACCCCGGGCAAGTTGTTTTCACATGTGCCCACTGCCTCTGAAGTTACAATCATATGTGTTATATATAAATTTGGTAAATAAACATTAAAAGTCGCTGAACGTAATCTTGAAAATAGAGCGGAATGCTGACCTGTATTGTTTGACATTGAGCTACCAAATTTTGCAAGATGTTCATTTAGAGGAGAGAATGGTTTTAGATGCTTGACCACATCCCTGAAACCAAGAGGGCAGGGACTGTGGGAATCATAAAGAACTTTAGGACCTCTATATACCGTTTGACTTGCCGCAACCACTGCATTTTTTAACAGTTAATTTTCCAGTATGACCCTGGTTTCCCAGGAACAGAATATCAAATCATTCTGGTTTTAAGCACAACAGGACAGATGATGGAGGTGGTGTTGAAGGCAGCTGGAATTCTGAAACGCATGCAAATTATTTGTACCTGGCTTCAGTCAGGCTATTTGTGAAAATTATGTGATGGTAGATTCTGTATATAAGAGTCTGATTGGTCGTTTTGTGGAGAATATTTGCATGATAACACACTGTGGTTGTGTTGCTGTAGGCTACTCTGTGCCTGTGTAATATTGCATCAAACGGAGATGAGTGCTGCCACCTACTGTACGAACGTAACGTGTTGGTTGCCGTGATACCAATACTTCACTTGTCCGATGCCGAGATCGTGCACATGGCATTGTGCTTAGTCGAGATGATTTTGCACGCTTGTCCAGAGGCAGGTTTTGCAATTAATTGAAGGGCTCCGTGAAAGAACCGAATATGTTCCACAACTATGAAATTGAGAAAATCACTCGTAAAGCAGAATATATCGAGTTGTTCGGTTCTTCTGCCCGAGATCGTCATGTAGGATGCATTTAATGTTATTATCTTAACGTCCGCCGATATATGCATCGTGCATGACGATCTCTGGTGGAAAAACCGAACAAACGCGTTATAATTGCAGGTTTTCTGCTGCATCACTGGCTTTACTAGTGATTTTCTCGGGCGGAACAACCGAACAACACGTTATAATAGGTTTTGGAGAGCTGGCTGCAGTCAATTAGAATACATAGACATTCGCTCAGTATATTAACTGAATAATTAATATTTAATTACTAATATTTTAAAACACTAAAATCTGACACTCCCACCAGTAAACAGAACATCGAAAATAGAACACCATTGAGTGACGGGTGGAAAAAGAAATATATAGAGATGTTCAGTTCTTTCAAGGATCCCTTCAGTTGTCCACTCCATTTCTCACATTTATGTACTTTGAGATGCTTCTCTTCCACGTTGTATTCTGTTACTTAATATGTATGTGCATTATGACACCACTGCTCGTTGTAATGTCTGGTGTCCAGGACACCCCGGATAAGCTGGTATGAGTATCAAAAACCATTGTGGATTTTGCTGCAGCAAGAGATGGTGGAAGAGGTAGGTGGTGGTGACAGCCAAAACTTGATTAATTCATGTAAACCTCAAGTCGGATCATCAACTACATACTGGCAATCAGCTTTTTTGGCCTTTCCTGTCACCCAACTAACAATGGCAAAACATGGAATGCATAAGCTAGTAGGCATCAGCATCAACAAAACAACCTTTTATTCTCTGTGCATAAATAATAAGGTATGAAATTCCTTAGAAGACCGTTTCAAATGGACTTGCGAATTTGATGAAATCATAATTTTTCCAGTTTTGTTTGGTGTACTTGTCTGTCGGCATTGTTAGCTAAGATAATGGTTCTTAAAACTGTTCACTGCATTACATTTTTGTGATGTGGGACATTGTTTTTAGCAGTATAACTGCCCCAAAAGGGCTGACAGCACGACGTGAAACACTGATAACTAGTGAAATTTTAAAAGTTAAGGGTGTTTTGTCACACTGTTTATAGTGGTATATGAGTTAGAGTTCACTTATCAATAAATAAGTTGCTATCTGCAATGGCCCTTGTTCATCTAAAATGGTATTAGCTGGTGTACAGATGATTTACATCAGCTAATACCATTTTAGATGAACAAGGGCCATTGCAGATAGCAACTTACTTACAGATTTACATCCCTATGACAGTGAAACCATTGCTAGAAACGTCGTGTGTCATATACATAACATTGGTTTTGTTCTGATGGAGATGGAAGTTCAGTTGATTACTTTGAGCTGTGTGTGTTGGTATGTAGGGCAGTCAACAGTTTGAAGAGAATCGTGGCCTTGATGCACTGGAAGTTCACGAGTACAGCAACAACGAAACTCTGCGCAGAGTCACGTGCAATATTCTGGAGAATTATTTTTACAAGGACGACTGAAGAATTTGTACGTAGGCACGTAGGCAGATATTACTTTCGGTGATGAGCCAGGGTGCAATGTGGTGTGACAAGCTGCATTCACAGTTCAGAGCAGCATCAGCACTGGTTGCGTCTTAACAGTGATTTGTTTTTACCAGGTGACATTGCCACGTCAGCTGTGTCTGTCTGTCCGACCGTGCCGATGCTAATGGCAGCCTGATGTTGACAAGTTTCTGTTATGTCAGTTTTATTTCAATATCACGTACAAGGACCAGCTGTGACGCGGTGGTTGAGGTGCTCGACTTTCACCCAGTGAACTTTGGTTTAATTCCCGCTGGCACCACCCCGTGTGGGCTCCGGGGTCGAAAGAATAGACCCGCTCCGTTTCCTGGCTGGATGTCGTAAAAAGCAACTAAGCTAGCCTCTGTCGGTCCTGTCTCTTAGCCTAAGTTTTTTGAGTGTCTGTTGTGCTGTTTAGGGTCAATTTTTGCATTATTATGCCCCGCCCAGGGGCATTAAGCGATGATGCGGTCTGACGTCTGTCGCGTACATCCAGTGGGTGGCCGGCCGGCCGGCTGGATGTATGGCTGATCGGACCCGGCTCAGCCAGCCTGGCTCAAGGCTGCCGCTGCGCGCTTCTGTTGCAGGCCTGGGCGGGGACATATCGTGGCGGCCGCCCCCCTACACCTTGTGTTATTTATGTGTTCTGTCTCTTGGTTGTTCTTGTTAGGTTGGCAGTACAAGTGACTGACTGGAAAGACTTGTCTTCGAAATGACCTGTAATGTGTTGATGGGGACGTTATACCCTACTCACTCACTCACTTCCCGCTAGCACCAAGTGAGTCATTAGTAGCATCAGGAAGTGTGTTGAGCCAAAGTTATTCTTGTGCACAAGAGAAGTTGCACTTTACATGTATATGTCAGCTCAGTGTCCAATACAATCAGTAACATATTCTGGAATAAATGTTATTTTTGATGCAGCATAATCTGTGTCCATAAGAACTGACTACATACGAATGTATACTGTAACTGATGCACTAGTAAAGTCAAATTCTAGTCCTGTGGTTATTTATGCTTAACATACTGAGTTGCAAGATTGTTTTTCAGTGAGGCCCTTACAATGCCAAAGCAGTTTCTACTGTGTTACCGTACTACTGGACTAAGCATTGGATTAAAAACATAGTTCAGTTGTCTGCAGCTGTGATGTTCTTAAGAGCTGGCCTAATGCACGACAATGCTTGACACAGACGCCGCTAGCACTTCCACCCACTGAATTGCCTGCAGGTGCGGCGTGCGTGAACGGTAGGTGATGAAATGCTGGTTGTTGACGGCCACCTGTAAACAGCAGCACACAGCAATGTCTCTTTATTTGGTAAAACTAGCTCAACTGTTGAAAGCATTTAAGTAATAATAATAATAATAATATACATTTGTTATGACATGACAGTCGCACATCAGTACAGTACGTTGAAGAACGAAAAATTACACGCAATATCGTACACAGTTAAAACAATCAGTACACAATCTTACATTGCAGTACAATTCAGTATATGTGAGCATATGTGGAGACAAATGCCTACGTTGGCTTTGTGACATACAGCTTATGGGCATATTAGACAGACTGGAAAAGTAACCGGTTTATGAATGTTGTTCTGAAGTATGTTGTACTGAGGGTGGGTAGAAGGAACGGGTGACCCCGTTTTTGTAATGAATATTGAGTTGGTCTGTGTGCAGGTAATAACTGGTACAAATGGTGAGCAGGGTTCCCAACAATGGCCTTAAAAAGCTTAATGTCTGCCTCTGCCCCCAATTCTTCTATAGTAAAGGTACGGTCTAAACTGCCACCAGTGTGCCTTGCAAAACACTGCGTTCGCCGTTAATACGACCAATGTCAGCCTGTAATAAATGACCATACCAAGCTGGCAGTGCGTAAGAAACGCGACACAACAATAGCCTGAAATATTACTGTCAGCGCTTTCAAATAGCAGTAACAGTTTTTGTAAGCCACACCCATTCAGTTTGGGGCTGGACAAATGTCTGGCATTTTATTCGTTTATTTTCTGACAGTTCAAACACTAGTTTCTATGGAAACTGGCTATTTGAAACGTTGTTGAATGGAGAAAAAACTTGCCTCTCTTGACAAATTCACCCAGTCTAGAGTTAACAAGGAGGTTAGCCTTGCAAACAATGAAGAGTAAGCATCACTGGGGTGACCTTTTAAGGTCGCTGAAG
>Ga0049107_10000584_pt1 | contig 11365 bp, 11 predicted proteins | sample WorMetilPIANOSA1_FD_61187 | JGI IMG/M metagenome (GOLD analysis project Ga0049107, IMG submission 61187) | Marine gutless worms symbiont microbial communities from Max Planck institute for Marine Microbiology, Germany - Olavius ilvae PIANOSA.1 | ecosystem: Host-associated > Annelida > Digestive... | reverse complement strand
CAGCCTCCGTCAGCCTCACCTCTCCCTTGGACAGTTCCGACGGGCGCTAAAAACGCATTTATTTGACTGTGTCTGCAGGGCCTAGTGACTTTTTGTTTTTAGGCGCTGACTATAAATAATAATCTTACTTACTTACTTACTTACTTACTTACTTCACCACAGATAAGGCCATTCAGTGCCATTTACGGTGTATGTGTTAGAGTGTCCAGAATCAGCAGTCAGTTGAATCCTGTGTTGTCAGCAGTAAACCAAACCTTCCCAACCACGGGAAATCACCACCGTGTGGTCAGTATCGCACTAGCTGCTTGACGACAGAGGCAGCATGGTGTCACAAACTTGCCTAAGGTTTGTCCAGCAGAGAGAATTGTACCATGCAGTACATAACATAAGTCTCGACATTTTATCATTACACCAGCACGCCACCAATGACAGTGAAAACACATTATGTCAACTGCCAGTCAAAACTTAACTAAAAACAAGAGTACCCGGACAGCACAAACCTCAGCTCTAAACCTAACCTAACCCTAACTAATGTAATGTGATCTGGATCACCAAATCTAATCAGTTCCTGCTAGTCACAAAATTTGTCAACAACAATTAACAGACAGACAAATGCCACGTATTACATATCCTCCCTAGCTGAGAAATTGTCCATGTTTCAAATGGTGATGTACTAATTAAAATTTTGAAATTTCAATACGTCGCATGAAATTTTGACAAAAAAATTGTTAGAAAGAATTGTTAAAACTGAGGAAATATTTCACACTTAGTTCAACACTGTTAGTTTCAGTTTCTTTGATTTTGTTATTTTTTTGATGTTGGGTGCGTATGTTAGCGACTTGCTACTCATTAGAGGACTGTATGGGGTTGGGGTTGGTAGGGTACCCGTGGGTATCCGCAGATTTGGGTCCATATATGCAGAACCCATGGGGTTAAGTGTTACGTTGCACAAACCCCACAAGATTGGAATTGCAAAGTCGTAGGAAACACGCAGATTCTGGTTGTGACTGTGATAGATCACATGCAGGAGCTCCACGGAGTTGACAGGCCTATGTATTTTCTTTCATGTCAGTTGATGAGCAATAAAGCTGTAAACACTCCTCACATACCGGTACGCGGCTTCTGACGTAGTCATTTACGGTTACTCTTAGCAGGACTGCATAAATAACTTACAGACAGGCTGCACGAGTCAGTAAGTAGGAGACGGTTGGGGGAAAGTTTTGACAAATAGCGGAGTTGGGACAAAATTTGTGGGTAGGTGTGTGGTTGGGGATAAACAACAAATTTCGGGGTTGGGACGGACTTGCGATAAAATATATGGGAATGGGTGGGTTAGGGAAACATCGTTAACCCCATGCAGGCCTCTATAACTCATTTTTGAGTGCACATTAATGTCATTATATCATATCAAATATGACATCTTTCATACACCCATCAAGTTCCACAGACAAACTCACGAGAAGTCGCTGAAGTCGCTGTGATTCGGAGACTGCCGTTGACTGAGAAATGTCCGACAAACTCGTCTCGCTCTGACTGATGACAGCGTCGATGTCGTCAAGTGTGTCATTCAGCTTGTCAAATGTACGACGCCAATGCTCCAGATCTCCCACCAACTGTGCCACTCCTACATCAACCAGATGATTTTTATCAAAGACACCCTGGACATGATCATTCGTCTCCAAGATAGGGTCTGGAGCTCAGTAGAAATGTGCGAAGTGTCCTTCCTGATGGTACTGGCATCAGACAGTTGACGAGAGGTTTGGCGACCCTCACCCAAAGTGCGACCAGGAGCCATCTGTGGTGAAAGTAAAGGAAGAAAACCGCCGACAGATCAGGTGTTAGTACTGCATAGAGTTGTCATGTGCCTTGTGTGTATAAAACCCATTTTGTGTGGCTGAGCCGCAGTGCAATTTTGACCTGAAAAGTTCTTGTTTTAAACCGTGGTAGCATTTTGTGGTTAGCACATAAGAGGTTTTGTAACGCAATCATGAGATATAAATCCACAATAAATTACTTACTGATGTCACCAATAACTCATATCGTCTCAGCAGAAATCGAACACGGGTCTCACTGCCTCAACCACTGAACTACGGCTGATATATTTATACAACTACAATCTATCATGACGGACATTTGTGAATAATTAACAAATAACCTTGAAACGTTCACAGACATACGTACGCTGACTAAGCATTGTCCAGCGGTGATCAATGCTGCCAATCTGCTGCTCAATGCCGCTGCGATCTGTGTCTGCAACTTCCAGGAGTTGGCATCCGGCATCAGTGACCTCATCGATGCTTCGCTTCTGTCGCTCTACGTCAGCAGCCAATGACTGGGCAGTGTTCAGCTGCTGTGCCACATTACCGGCCGACTGAACTGCTCCGTCCAGCCAGCCACAGCGATCTTCTGCCAGTTCGAGCCATGCTGCGAGACTCGTCATACCGTGGTGGAAGGATTCGGAGACCGGAAGCAGCTGTTTGAGGCGAGTGGAGACGTCACCGGCTGATTGGCGGAGAGACGTCCAGCGTCTGTTGACTGAGTCCAGCAGTTCAGCAGTTGTGGCAACATCATCAGACACGAGCCGAGCTTGATCCAGCAGATGTCGACCTTCGACCAATACGGAACTCACTCTTTCGGCTTCCACCACTATGTCGTGCTGCAATGCCTAAAAACAAATATCCACGGCAGATGTACATATGCGGTGCCCCAGAAAACTCCAGAAAAATATCCATACAGTTCTTTATCAATATTTCTGCACCGGGTTCAGACTTCTTACGGCAATTTTTTCAAGATGTTTCATCGGACATAAGCATGCAAGCCAATCCCTACAGTATATTTCATTTCTTTGTCAAAGAACAATCACATGTACTTGCAATTTTCAACAACATGTTTTCATCATCATGTACTAACGTCAGACTGGCAGAAGAGAATGCAGTTTAGCACAGATCATGCAGTTCATATTTCTTTACATTAGAAAATTCATCAGCAGCCCGGTGCCGCTTACCATACCACAATTAATGCATCAAAAACTTCTGGTATCACAATTCAGTAATCCCCATCATCACAATCACTAATGCATCATCATCTTCAGCATCATCAATCAATCATAGAACTGTACAGCCATCTTTATACCTTATCCAGTATGGGCAAACATGACCACACACACTCAACAGAACTCATTGAGTGAGTGAGTGAGTGAGTGAGTGTGAGTGAGTGACTAGTTTCACGGCACTTCAGCACAGATAAGGACATTCAGTGCCACTTATGGCTTATACTTTGGAAATTATGGGCAGAAGAAGAATAAATGATTAATATAAACTGGATAAAGTGTTAAAAGTACGATAAAATCAAGGCTACATAGCTACTAAAAATTTAACAACATCATAACTTGTTGTAAAAATGAGTTTGTTTGATAAAAATCAACGTAACTCATTAACCTACCTCACACAAAGCTGACTGCTGGCCAAGTCGCTCAAAGTCACACGACAACTGCTGAAGACCAATCACAATGGCTTCCTTCGACGTCAGCCATTCATCAACTTGCTCGAACGACGAACGCCAATGGCTGTTATTTTTGGCTGCTGACTTAAGTGACAACTGCCGCTCGGCTAAACATTTACACATATTTGTTAGTATCTAATCTATTACTAATTTATGATAACTATTACACGTTTACATAAATAAACATGATCAACATAGCCAATATTTGTGCAGTCACCATGACCAGGCCTCCCAACAAGGGAAGATTTAAACATGTTTGTATCTACACATTCCACACAAGACAGTATCAAACATTAAGGGCCCCACAGAACTTGTCAAATACAATTCAAGTTAAGTAAAGTATCAGCTTTTGGAGCTGGCACTGAGTCACAGTCACTCTCTGACTTTTACCTTCAATGCAGCCGACAGGCAGACTCACATCCCAAGTCAGGTGACTTGGTCTGAGGGTCAGTGGCCACTTGGTGCTCTTCAACATTCATCAAATGAACTGAGTGAACTCTCACAATGACCTTGTGGTCATGATGACAGTACTATCTATAAATATCGTCCTGGTTATTATTATTATTATTATTATTATTATTCAATACTGTGGAACACCATCAGGCTTGAAAAATATCCTCAAGCAATTTCAGTTTTGCTGAAGCAAAGACTTCAACACTTATCGTAGACACAACGAAATCAAACACAGAGTCCGAAGACAGTGAACACACCAAGTTCGGAGTCGATGTGCTGGAGAGATGACTGCAGACGATGAAGTTTCTGCCTAATGCTCGACTTGGTTGGCGAATCCTTCACAACACTCAGCATAGACTGCGACAGTCCCAACAGTTCATCAACTTGATGTCGTGTATCTGTCGCACTCTCTTTTAACTCCTGCACAAAGTAACCACATGCGTACAAATTGGATTAGTTTTCTGATAAGTACCTTGAAATCTGTCCCTCAAGATAGTCGTTATTTATCTAGCATTTTCAAGAACAGTGAAACGTGAAAGCTTTTTCCACAAACAGTTCTGACACAGTAGTATTGGTGTTTACAGGGTCAAAGAGTGATATAATGCTAAAATATGGTAACATGAGGCTTTGTGTGCAAATGTATTCCAAGCAAGTAACTACAATTAATAATAATTAAAAAGTATAACCCAAATATTTATTTGTACTTAATATTTTACATTGCTTACAGTTTAAAATGCACTCCATTAAAAAGCGTCAATATTGAGATTATCTGTTTTAACGGCCATTTTTCAGGTGGACCTGGGTTAGCCGGTATCAGAACGTCTCCATTCTGGATTCCATTGGAATGGGTGATGGAGGTGGTGGTAACAACTGGAGCTATAAGACATGCAAAGCTACAGTCAAATTGTCACCACCAACAAACCAACACCCAGTTGTTTACAGGCAGGATGCCCTTCCTGTCACCCAACCAACAATGTTAAAGCATTCTAAAGAAAGTAAATTCTACTTTTGATGGTAGTGGCAGGTAATGATTAACGAGTGGAAGATAAACAAGAGTGGCCTGTATATGTATGTATATCGCTGCATTTAGCCACCCACACTACTATTTTCTATGAATAAACTTTAAATACAAAAATAACGGAGAAAACAAGCGTCGCTCGGTATTGTAATGGTTAGGGCGATGAACTTGCAATCAACAGGTCGCGGGTTCGACTCGTGGCCCCCGCATTGCCGAGTAGTGACCCTAGGCAAATTGTTCACATGTGCCCAGCGCCTCTGAAGTTTTAAAATTTAAAAAAAGATTCGAACCCTGATGACGAGGTTCTGTTCAGTGAACCAGCTGGGCTGAAAGCCGACAGCGGCCGGCAAATGCAGCAGCTGATCACCGAGTGATGTCACAGTTGTCGACAGCGTTGCCAGGTCGTCGCTGAACCTCTGCATGGTGTCGACTAGTGATGTCAGCGACGATTCCAACTCACTCAGTGTCGACTGCAGTCTGTCGGTGGTGTCGCGCACCTCCGACATCTGTCTGGCGACTCGCTCCCTGACAACTCTGTCCACCTGCCCATCACTGGCAATGCTCTGTCCTAGCTGGATGAAGTCGGCCTGCATCTGTCGGCTGCTTGACAACTCTTCTTGTAGCAACTGTATCAACAGATTAGCGTACTTGAACTTTCTCCATTTTGTTAAACAGGGTTATTTTTCCACAGTTACGCTACGTCCTTCACAGGTCTTTCTATGAAACGCTGGGGTTTGCTAAAGCAAGAACTTTTTACAGGCCTAATGCCATTGCTGATGCCCAACAGTGATATTTGAGTTTAGAAATTCATTTTAGTTTTAGTTTTTATAAGTTTTATAAGCAATCATTCTTATTGTTATATTATTACAGTTTTTTTCAGTATAAGTATTTCGGTTTTTATAAGTTTGCAAGTTTTCATTTTTATATTTATTTTATTATAGTTTTGTCAAATACAATCATTTTTGTTTGTATGTCCTTTTTATGCAATGAACACTGAATCAAAAATCATTAGGTTTTGTTTAATGTGACTTGTCTACCTGGCTAACACAGGCTCACAAACAGTGCCACAGAGACTGTCACAATGCAATACAGTCTGTGTAGTAACACTGGCCAATAGACGGTACACAAATCCGGAATCTCTCAGCATCTTGCCATATAGTTTGTGGCACATACGCATTTCTAGTGTCTTGTTCATGCGACTGCAGTGCCCTGATGTCAACAACCCAAGACGGAAAAGATTCTTTCCATGTTCACCTGAGACGCCGTGCCGACAGTAGATCTTGGAAAACGTATAGCTAATTTGCTGCAAAATGTTTCCGCTGCTGCTAATAGTCCAATATGTCTATAGGAGTAGCACTTCTGCTGCTATGGAATCTGATGATGTATGTGTCCACATGTCTCTTTAGATAGGATTCGGCAGAAAGTCGAACATGTGACCATAGATAAATGCACGGGACAATTCAGTTACAGAGAAATGAACTAATAGTTTTCATTATAGTAATCATTTACATTATCTTTTCGTTTTCTTTAAAAACGTTCTCGTTTTTATATGTTATATAAAACATCATTTTTATTTTTATATTATTTTCGTTTTGAAAATTAACGTCGTTTTCGTTTTCATTTCCATTAACAACGGTCAAAGTATTTCTGTTCTTGTAATCGTTACAGTTACTGAAATATCACTGATGCCCAACCAAATTTTAGAGTCTGTGAAATCAGCCCATTTCTCATGGCTATTGGCAGGCCATTTTGTGATTTCAACAGAATAACTGCAGGTCAACTGAACTCAACCAGAACATACTTCCGCGAGTAGATCCAGTGAAAGCTGGGAATGACAGACCGGGAAATCAGCACCAATCACCATGTAGACCGGGAAGGACCACAGATGTGCACACTACAATGTAACTGTATGTAGACAACTCACGTGCTATATGCATACATGAAACCAGTCGATGCCTCTAGAGGCCCTGTATCATTCCCACAAGTCAGCAAATTAAATATTAATAATTAATATTAAATATTTGTTGGGGCTATCACCATCAAACCACCGTTACCCAGCCAACAGAAGCATTCATCATTACTGATGAAAAGTAATGTGTGGAACTTTTGATGTCTCAGTTGCTATGGTCTATTACCATTTCAACACTCACATGACCTCTGAACTTCAAATTCACAATTGCAATACTCTAAGAGAACAGACTTAAAACAATTTTAATACGGACTTAAAAATACCGGCTCTATGAAAATAAGGACCGTTTCCGGTTTGAGTGCTTATACAAATACAAATTCGGACTTGTAGAGCGTGGCTCACAAATTGTCCAAGGGCGCTAACAATATGTCAAAAAGCAACATGAAATAAATGAGACTTGAGAAGCTGTTTAAATCTATTAGTGTCAGTAGTGAGCTTGATGCTATGAGGTAGAGAACCTCATTATCTTCAAGTAAACTGGTAATCAGAGACAAAACTACAATACTACTGTCAGTATACAGATTCATTTGGTTGGTGAACATTTCATATTAAAAATTTATCAAAACACAACCAATTTTTATTACATGTTGACGTTTCAATCTTTGATCAGAGACCTTCACCAGAAGAAGAAGCTGGTACTAGTTCTACCGGTTCTTGATACGACAACACAGGTCGTCTTACCAGGGTGATCAAAGAGGCGATACACATCGGCACGTAAGGTCCAAAAGCCATGAATCGCGATGAAGGCAGCTATCAATTCAGTCACGCACACGAATACGACTGCTTTCTTGGCATGTCAAGTTCTTGTCTTGTCAAGAACCAGAAGAACAAGTACCAGCTTCTTCTTCTGATGAAGGTTTCTGATAGAGACCGAAACGTCAACAAAGTAAAAATAATTGGCTGTGTTTTGACAAATTTTTAATATGTACTCTACTACTTTCAGCTTCTGTTTGCCCAGCCTAGAAATTAAAAAAAATGCATTTCAGAGCACAAATAAGTAGTGACTGACCCTCGTCTGCATCAGCTGGTTGCTAAGTACCGGCAACTCGCAGCCGACTGGCACCAGCAGAGAAGCCATCTTCTCCTTCTGCATCAGCCACGACATGATCCTCTCGTAGCTAGTGTTGAACTCCAGCAGGTCATTCCTTGCTGGCCAACTCGACTTGCTACTGCTCAGCCGCGTCTTCAGTGCCGACAGACACTCGTCTACAGAACCACATCAACGTTCACAACAGTGAGTGAGTGAGTGAGTGAGTGAGTAAGTAGGATTAACGTCCCCATCAACACATTACAAGTTATTCTGGAGACCAGTCTTGCACTGGTACTGACAATCAAACCAGAACGACCAAGAGACAGAACACGAAAAATAAAACACAAAATAGCGCTATTACCGAACACAATCACCGCTTCCAAGTGAAGAGCACAACACATTCAAAAGAAACCCAGGATGAACCAGAGGACTGGCAGCCAGGAAACAGATTGGGCTTACTCTTTCAACCCCGGAACCCGCATGCAGTGACATTCACAACACAGCTGGAAATCAGTAATGGTTTATCATCCAGCTATCGGCTGGGAGTGAAAGCATCTGTGACTTGGTGGTTAAGACTTCCACCTTCTGAGATCAGGAGATCCAATGTCCTTCACATGAGTCACTGGTGCAGCCAGAAAGGTATCTGAATGTTCCCATGAATAAAGTTGGACTTGATTGGAATACAGGAGCAGTTTTGGCCTGTCGACGCACTTCCTTACGTCATCAATCAATAACTCATAGACAGAGAGTCAGCAGGATTGAACCCGGGTCTGCTGGAAAGAGTCCACTGCTTCTTTTAGTATCACAGAAAATTATTACTACCCTTACTGCTAAAATCACTCCTATCCTACTTCTACTCCTACCACTACCACTACTACCACTCCCACTACCACCACCACTACTACTACTATTACTACTACTACTACTACTACTCCTAGTCCCGCTGCAACTCATCCTCCCACTAGTTCATTCAGTTATTATTCAGCCTGTTTTTTTTTTCAGAGTATGGGTATTTCCAGTGCAACATTTCTTACAGGCCAAATGCCCTTATTGTCACCAAATCAAAGCACTGAAGGAAGATTCTCGGAGAAAGAAACTAATTAATATCACATTTAACAATTATTAAAGCGTGCACGGTACCAAGTTGCTGCAGCTGTTGTCTCAAGTCGTTATAACCGACGGCTTCTTCGTGACTACGCATCAGCTGCAGAGCTTTCGCTTTCAACGCCGTTGTTTCACCTTCCTTCTTCAGCAGCTCCTCATACAGCGCCATCTGTATTACAGAACAGCATACTTAAATAACGAAAGCTGGACACTACTAAGCACAAAGTCCCACACCGTCATCACCTCCAAGGTTATGCAATCCGGCCAATTTATGTTTGTATGTGTGCAGGGCAACTCAAAAAAGTTGTAAATGGATTTCAAAAAAAATTTCTAGGGTTTACAGCCTGTGCTCTTTCACGGTTCACTATCTGTGGTAACGCATGCCCCCTTTCATGCGTCAATGCTGAGGCCTGCCTCACAGGTTGGCCCAATGGATGAGTCCGCAGGGGTGGGGAAAGTTACATATTGATGCGCTGCTCTCATTAATTAATGAGGCATGTGTAACTATCGTCGGCCCCATTTGTGTGCAGGCATGATCGAGTAACCCGAGACGGCAGGGCGTGTAGGCCTAATGAGAAGGGATCGGGGAGGAGAGATATTGAGTGATGTTGTACCTGTTTATTTATACTGCCCGGCTTTTAGTGTCAGTGTTTCTGTAGGTGTTTAATCCAGGCATGCATGCCGACAGGCCGCCCAGCCACTCAGCACACCTTGCACCGTCAGCCCAGGCCAAACTTAGCAGTGCGTGCGGACAGGGCCTATAGACAGCCAACCAACATGCAGCCCGGCACCTTCTGTTATCACTGACTAAGCAGTGGCTAATTACTGAGCGTCACTTAACCCAATATTAGCCAACAGTCACAGATTACAGAGGACACCGTCGAACCCTCTTTGTCTGCCCGAGAAATTAATCTCAAAGCATGAGCCCTTGAAATGTGAACACAATTTTTACCACTGTAATGAAGTTTGTATGTGTGTGGATGTATAGGGATTCAGCAGCGAGGGTCTGCTCCTTTGACAGACCGTCCTGGTTGGTGCGCACTGTGTCTCAGTCACCTGAGCCACTGAGGCAGGTGCCTGTGCTCTTTGCGCTCCACTGATCACCTTCATTTGCATCTTTTTATTCAATTTTTTTGATTTGTGAGTTAAATAAAGAAACATAACGTTATGCGATAAACAGCATAGCACTCTGAGCGACCACCTTAGTTATACAAAGCAGTAATAAACCGTCTCCAATTTTCACAGAAAAGCAACAAAATATTTTATCTACATACTTGGCCACTTTCATCCGAGTCTTCAGCACGTTCGTTGAGCTGATGTTCAGTGCAGTGCAACCAGAGAAGTATTCGCTCGAAATCCTCATTAAATGACGCGACTCCGAGCATCATGAACTGCAGCTCCCTCTGGTGGTCGGAGAGCGACTCACCCAGCTGGTCATACTGGCGATTGATGCCCTGAATCTGCTGCTGACTCTCCGACATTTCTGCAAAGAAACAACAAGTGAGCAGCATGGGAGACAAATATATGTGCAGCAGGCTTTCATTTCACCTATTTTCCATGCCACTCTCTCTCCGTTTTAATGGCCATTTTCCAGGTGGATCTCGGTTGGCTGGTTTTATCAGAGCTAACGGATGATGGAGATGGTAATGACAACTGGAGCTATAAGACGTGCAAAGCTGCGATCAAATGTCACCACCAACAAACCAACAACCAATTTTTTACAGGCCGGATGCCCTTCCTGTTGCCCAACTAACAGTGTCAGAGCACTGAAGGGAAGAATATCACACATTCCATGGACTTGCTCACCTCAAGCTCACCTGTGGGTCTTCCAACTTTGTCTGTGACCATTAAAGGCTCCTGATGACCTTAGTGAAGGGTTGCCATGTCTTTCGTCAGCCCTCTGACTCCAGTACTCTGTTTTCTTTCCATGCCACTGCAACACTTTATTCTTGCATTTCGTCTTGCTTCTTTGCAGTTACTCCTGTCTATAGCGGCTTTCAATTTACGTTATATCTTATAAACTTCTCTTTGTTCCACCGTCATGTTTCATGATGCCTTGGCGGTCCTTCTGTCCACCCGCACACTTGATCTGTTGCCTTTAGCCAAACATCTTTTCATAGTTTTCCGTTTTTCTTCCATATTCTGAACTTCAGATACTTCTTTCTTGCAGTCTACTGCCATCCTAGCAAACCCCCTGAATCATGCTGAACACAAAACAAATGTTATCAAATCATGCTGTGCTGACAGTGCATATTTATAATTTATTAAAATTATTTTTTTTGTTTTTTTT
>Ga0049107_10000583_pt1 | contig 11368 bp, 8 predicted proteins | sample WorMetilPIANOSA1_FD_61187 | JGI IMG/M metagenome (GOLD analysis project Ga0049107, IMG submission 61187) | Marine gutless worms symbiont microbial communities from Max Planck institute for Marine Microbiology, Germany - Olavius ilvae PIANOSA.1 | ecosystem: Host-associated > Annelida > Digestive... | reverse complement strand
AAATGGAGTGACGTTCAAAGCCGTAACATGCAACACATGGAATGGTATCATGTTTGTTGACCTCGACTGACCGCTAAACGCGTCGATCCTGTTGTCAGCATCAGCTGAGCTTCTTGTTACCTGCACGACGTAGTAAGCGCGGTATATACTACGGCAACATGGCTGGCTGGCTGGCTGGCTGTGTGTCTGTCCATCACATGCCAGTATTGTATCAAAACGGCTAAACCTATCCTAAAACTTTTCGACCATCTGGTAGCCGTATAATTCTAGTTTCTTCAGACCACTGCGCCGACACACAATTCCACGGGGAACCCCTTCAGCGGGGGCGTTAAATACATGGGGGTCGGAAAATTGGCGATTTTTGTGTGATTTTCGACGGATATCGCCGTTTATCTCGGAAACGGTGCGAAATAGGCTGATGGTTACTATTGAACGTTAATAGGAAGTCATGGGTGCCGGATTGAATGGTATAATTTTTGATGACCTTGAGTGACCCCAACCCGGGTTTCAAGGTCACTGTATACTTAGAAGTTGAATATCTCAAAAATGGTGCGTTTTAGGGACAGAGTTACTAAAGAACACTAATAGGAAACCATACATGATCTACCGAATGGTACAACCTTCAATGACCTTGAGTGACCTCAGATCCCGATTTAAAGGTCACGACATTTTTTGACATTGAATGTCTCAGAAACGACACGAGATAGAGCCATAGTTACTATAGAACGTCAATAGGAAGTCATATGTGCTCTATCACATGGTGATATTTCCAATGACCTTGACGGACCCCTAACCCAGTTTTCAAGGTCACGGCATTTTTGAAGTCGAATATCTCAAAAACGGTGCATTTTAGGGACAAAGTTACTAAAGAACATTAATAGGAAATCATACACAATCTATCGAATAGTAACACTTTCAATGACCTTGAGTGACCTTTGACCCCAATTTCAAGGTTACAACATTTTTCGACATTGAATATCTCAGAAGTGACACGAGATAGAGCCATGGTTACTATAGAAAGTCAGAAAGTCGTATGCACTCTATCGCATGGTGACATTTCCAATGACCTTGGCAGACCCGTAACCCAGTTTTCAAGGTCACAGCATTTTTGAAGTGGAATATCTCAAAAACGGTGCGTTTTAGGGACAAAGTTACTAAAGAACACTAATAGAAAACTGTACACAATCTATCGAATGGTGCCACTTTCAATGACCTTGAGTGACCTCTTACCCCGATTTCAAGGTCATGACATTTTTTGAAGTCGAATATCGTCTTAGAGACAAAGTTACTATTGCACAATAGGCAACTATACCTAATGTATGGAATGGTACTATGTTTGATGACCTTGACTGACCTATAAATGTGTCGCGCAGGTTTGTCAGCATCAGCTGAGCTTCTTGTTGATAATGCTTTTGACAAACTTACAGATAAATTATGCTATTCATCAGTAATATGTGTCTGATGTATTCAATTCACTGTCTGCTCTGTAAATTTTGTGTAATTTTCCGAACGATTGCCAATAATTTGCACGTTTTGCTGCTGGGATATTTTAATTAGGCAACCCTGTAGATAAGCTGTACAGTACTGTAAGTGGCACTGTGGGTATACCTGTAGTGCAGTGAAGGGTTATGATGGCATCGCCCACCTGGCCGCATGAGCTGCTAAGTGTCATGACACTTAAACTGTGCCTTTCCCCGCACCCATCCCTGGCAGTGCACTAGGTCGTCCGTGCATTGGTCACCAGCATACCACATCCCAGGCTCTCACCATCTGTGTCTCAGCAGCAGTCTGTGATGGGCCTAGTGCAGTGCTGTCATATAGTACAGAGCCACTGCCACGCCAGCATCTGCAGAACAGTGCCGTTAGCCCACTAGCATCTGAATTCCGGGAACAGTTGTCTGTTCCAATTAATACAACTAGCATGGGCCATCCTGATCACCTGCAGCTGTTCAGTTTACATGCTTGCTGGTGTCACAGTACACTGAACAGTCCAAGGTGGTCATCTCACTGACAATTGTCTGTGCTGTGTTAAAGGTTATACCGATGATCGCCTCTTGTATTCAACCTCAAACGTTCATCTTTGGAGTATATGACACTGTTGCAGAGTAGGGGTGTGTGACCACAGAAAAACAGACCCATTAAACAAATGCCATGATTGGACTCTTGCTTATTTCATTAGCAGGTTTAGTGCATGTACCTTGAAACTGTTGGTTGGGCATCAGCAATCACCAATCTGCAAGAGGTTATTCTTGTGAAGGCCCTTTTGACCAGTTAAACTAAAGCAGAGAGAGAGTTTTAAATCAGATAGTGGTATGGAAGAAGTAGATTTAGTAGTTTTAGTATGGCTGATATGCAGGTGATCAACGCAGGAAGACACATTTGCTGAGTGCAAGAGACCGTGTGTTGCAACTGTATAGCCAGCTGACTGACATTGTAGCATTACTGGCTGAGCTTGTCCGACGTCAGAAACTTACTGATGATATATTGCTACAGGTACAACAAAGCCTGACACTTTGTAAATGCAGTGTATGTTTCAACTTTTTAACTACCACTATGGGTAAAAAAACGGAGTATGAAGAAACTGAATGACAGAAATTGGTCTTGACTACACTGCAAATACGACGACTTGAAGGGTTTTGATCACAGACTTTAAAAGTCTTTATTTCAGAAATTTACAGACACTATTATTCTTAATTGTCACTTTAATCTTTATGCAGTACTAGCCGTCAGCCGGTGTCCATCTGTGCATCAGTCCGTTTTCATTTATGCTGTAAGTTATGAATAGCAGACAGTGCTATGCAGTTTTAATCTTGCGTAGCAGTTTACCAAAAATGTGTAGCAGTTTTTCCGGGACAATATCATGGCATGTTAGAAACAAGCTATAGGCGGGCAGCCGCCACAATATGCCCCCACCCCTCTCCTTCCTCTGTGGGCGCCGAAGCACCTTGCGCCACCGAGCTGACCGTGCCTTCAGACCGCAACGTAGCAGTAGGTTCCCACTGTCAATACATTCCCACAGTTACTGCTGCAGCTGCCTGACGCATTAATGCCACAGTGAGTAAAGCGGCCTGGTGACCTTTTGACCTTGAAAGTGGTGTCCGAGTCACGTGGGTCCCTATTAGGGGCGGGAGCATAATAATGCAAATCTTATCGTACTCTAGCAAATTATAATAAACTAAGCGGTTCAGTGCATTTAAAGCAGTTTATTACTAATGTGAAGAACCATAAAATTAAAGTGACACACTGAACCAAAACCTTTTCATTTTCTCATTGTATTTCTGACAAAAAACTTAGCTGTCACTGACTAACACCGCACAATGCATTTGTGCAAATGCAATGGCGTGGTTAACCTCCTAGAAGCACCCGCTCCCCGTACGTGTTACCACGCCCAATTTGGTCGTTTTTCTTCAAAGAGTGTACTCAAAAATTGGGGAGCGCTGGGGCCCGCACCCTTGCGGTGGGGTGTAGTTGACCCCTTAGAAATATGGCACAGTACAGGCAACGATCGCCTGACACCAACAAGCGCGAGACCCAACAGTCACACGTGGTTGCGTCGGCCTGCACTAGCTCTATTATGTGGACCAGACTGCTGTTGCCGGAACGCAGACGCTAGTGCACTAATGTAATTCTTCCGATGATGCTCAGACAGCGGCAGTGGCTGTGTGTTGCATGAGAGTTCTAGGCCTATCACAGACTTACGCCAGGTCACAGATGTGGCACGCTGGTGACCGACGCAAGGTTAGACTAATAGCGCGACTCCCGTTCATGCCGAGCACGTCGTCCGATACCTGTTAAATTATGCCCTGGGACTCTGTATCAACATATTTTTTCTCATACTGGTAGCAAGCTGCATCAGTCTAGCTTTTTGACTCCATCTGCGTTACACAATTCCAAGGGGAACTCTCTCAGTGGGTGCATTTAATACATGAGGTGGGAAAATTGTGATTTTCGACAGAAATCACTGTTCATCTCAGAAACGGTACAAAAATAGGCCCATGGTTACTGTGGATCACTAACAGAAAGTCGTAGATGGCCGATTGATTCACGTTGGTTCTGATGACCTTGAGTGACCTTGAAAGGCACGCCGAGATGGGCGTATTTTTCAGGCAGATCTCTGAAGACTTGGAACGACCAAATTTTCAGGGTAACATGGGGATGGGCGTACTTCTAGGGGGTTGGCCATGCCCCCATCCCAAGGGTGGAGCTTAGCATCCATAGAATATTTGGGACCCTCTACCTATGCTCATATGGTTTGACCCTCCAAACAAATTTGGCTAGGTAACATGTGGAGAATGGCATATTTCTGGGGTTCAGCCACGCCTCTCATCCCAAGGGGCAGGACCCAAGCACTGCCCAGTTTTGGGGGTTCCGTCCTATTCATGCCTACGCCTGTTGACATAGAACGACCAGATTTGGTGTGGTAACACATGGGAAGGGGTGTCGCACGGTATATATAACTGATAGCTGAGTTTCTTGTTTAAAATTGATAATTGTGACTTGCGTTACAAAATAATTAGAGTGAGTGCATGGTGTAATGTATGCATTCTGTGACACACTCACTGAGCAGCGTGTCGACTGACTATGCCAGGGCAGACGGTATACAGAGGTCCCGGGCTACACCCAGAGTGCAGAATTTGATTCATTGCCAGTCTCTCTCCACTGCAGCGGATCACAGTTAAATCGCCTCTTAATTAGTTATGGCCATGAGTCACAGATTAAAAAGGACACTGACAGACCCTCTGTGCTTGCCTGGGAAATTAATCCAATAGTGTATGTGAAATGCAGGCATACTAGCCAGCCCAGTCTGGGAATTCTAGGTGGTTCTGTTTGGGCTGTTGCCTGGAGTGTGTGCACTGTCATCATTCGAGTACAAGGGCAGGCTACAGTGTAGATACACCCACTCCATTTTAACTGCCATTTTCCAGGTGAACCTCGGTAAGTTGGTTGCCCCGTCCTTCCTTCTCCGTTTATTCCTAAACTGTGCATATTGTGTGAACAGGCCTAAATTTTCCATGTCGTTCTTAACACAGTCCCGCCAGGTCTTCCTCGGGTATCCTGTCTGTCTCATTTCTTCAGTTTCCTGTGTCATACAACCAGTGAGTATCGTCTTTGTGTTCAACATGTCCAAATCATCTCAACGTATTCTTCTTGGTCATCGGACTGACTGGTTCCAAATCCTGACAGTTCTATGAGTTCTTCACTTTTCTTTCTTTTATTTAGTTTAACCCTCCACATCCATCTAATCATACTCATTTCAGTGAGATTTAACTTCAGTTCATGCTCTGCTTTCGTAAGCCTGGTCTCAATACCGTACATCAGACAGCTGTTATCACACAAGTAGCATATAGCTTGCCTTTCAGTTTTAATGAAAACCCTTTTTCAGTTAGAATGGGTAAGTGTTCACAAAACTTTTTCCATGCAAATCTGGCTCTGCCTGTTACTGCAGACTCACATCCACCTGCATCCAACGTGCCTCCTAAATAACAGAATTTATTTACCTTTTCTGTTGAGATATGCTAGATGCTAATGAAGCATGCCAGTCGGCAGTAACAATGAGAGTCAGAGCAGCTTGGAAAAAGTTCCGTCAGTATTTACTAATGTTGACTGGTAAAATATTTTTTCAGCTTGTGTACACTCACGCCTTCGGTCGGTTCTTCATGTTTTACAACTTATGCAGTAAAACTGAGTCCTCCATTTGTTCAGTTTTTACTCAGAAATTCAACCAGTAGCCAGCGTGAACCACATCCTGTAAAAATGTGCAGCATAAAACTGCTGCCATAATGTTCGGGATACGTATAAGCTATATGAAGAGTTGTTTGATACATGGCAGTGACTCTGATTCCGTAAGAATCCGTCGCCTCCGCGCCGAAGGCTTCCAGGTCGTTGAGTGCACTCGTCCACGTTCACGTCAAGCTGAAGCATCACTGACCGTCAATTACTGAGGCGTCACCGTCGTCGCTGCTGCTGGTTGGTACTCAGCTGATGGTGGTCGACGTTGACCAACAACCGACGACGTTCGAATTCGTCGCTGCCCGAGTGTCGTCTGGACCATCGTCATGCATCGCGGCTGTTATCTACCGTCCGGGCTCATCACCTGTGACCGACGCCTTTTTCACTGAGCTTGCGAAGTTACGTATGTTGAATTGTTGATCCGATTGTGCTCGCCGGTGATGCTAACATCCGGCTTGAGCGTGCTATCGATCCTCATGCTGCTGGGTTCTGTGATCTCATCACAAGCTACGGCTTTGCCCAGCGAGTGCATGATATAACTCATGCTGCTGGCGGGACACTTCACATTATCTGCACGCATAATGATCTTCTGCCGCTGACAGTCGATGTCATCGACATCGGCCTTTCGGACTATCGTCTGCTGCGCTGGCAGTCAAGCCTGCTACGTCCGCCGCCAGTGTACGTTACAGTTACTCGTCGGCTCTGGACATCTTTTGATAACAGTATCTTTCAAGCCAACCTGCTGGCGTCAAATGAAGCTGTACGATGACACTGTCGCCGCACTACTGGATAAACAGTTTAGAATTGTCGCCGTTGACCGTCCAACTTCGATGACGAATGCCGGATAGCAAAACGTTTGTTGCGGTCACTTGAGCGCACTGCACGTTGTTCCGCGTAATTGTCGGACACCACACATCTGGCCGTACAGGCGTGGTGCGCTGAATGCCGATGTTATCTCAGCTTCACAGAACACAAGCGTACAACATTTTGGACGAATCGTGTTGATGCAGACCAAGTGCATCCTCAGCGTCTGTGGTGGTCCTTTAACCAGCTGCTCTGCCGAGGACGTGAGCCGCCAGCTGACATTGACGTGTCCATCCTCCATCGCTTCTTTGACACCAAAGTCGCCGGTGTTCGTGCATGCACTGGTGGTGCTCCAGCGCTGCAGTTCTCTTCTGCACCTGTCGGTTGTGAGTTACATGTGTTCTCGCCTGTGACACCGCATGACATAGCTGCCATGGTTCGGGCACTACCCAACAAACAGTGTTTCTCAGATCCACTCCTATGCGGTTGCTGAAGGCTAACATTGATTTACTGGCACCATTTCTCAGCCATCTCTTCTGCTGGTCTCTGCAGCATGGTGTTGTGCCGTCTCTAATGAAATATGCTTATTTGACGCCGATAATAAATAAGGCAGACACAGATTCATTGGACCCAAAGTCATCATCCAATCTCAAATCCTGTCTATGCTGCTTGAGCGCTTAGTTTTTGAACAGCTTGTGAAGTACTTGACAGAACTACCTTCTCCCTGAACGCTGAGAAGACAGAATCACTGTGGGCTGGGTTTAGGTTCAGTGCCGAAGCTCAGCTTGGCAGCAAAGGTCTGTCGGTACAGTTTGGCACAGAAACTGTCTCAGCAAGTGATCATATCCTTGTTCTAGGAGTGTCTTTTTCGTCTGACCTCTCGGTGGACATGCACGTTGCCAGTGTTTTCTCATCGGGCTTTCACTGTAATGTAATGTAAACGTGATGATTTGTAAAGCGCAGTAGGTGGTACAAACTGCTACAAGAGCGCTAACATAGTCTTGCACGTTGTTGTTGTTGTCACAAAGAAAAATATTGTCCAAACAAGAATGATTTCAAATGTCTTTCGAAGGAACTGTATGACGTTGAGGGCGAACGCAGAACACAGGTTGTGTTCCACGCTTGCGGACCAGTGACAGTGAAATGAGTGAATGCTCGGTCGCCGATAGTTGAGCGACGTGTGGATGGCATGACAAGGTCGGCAGATGACGCAGAGCACAAACGACGACTGGCAGTGCTGCCGACAGACACTGTCAGATCAGTCATGTATCTCGGCACTGTGCCGTTCAGACAGCGATGCACGAGTACACACAACTTGTATTGAACTCGTTGCAGTACTCGTAACCAGTGTAGCTCCTTCAGAAGTGGCGTCACATGGTCGTATTGGCAGGCATCTGCCATGAGGCGAGCAGCTGCATTGATGACAGACTGCACTCGGTCCAGGTCACATTGTGGTAGACCTGCCAGAGCAACATTGCAGTAGTCCACCTGTGTAGTAATGAACGAGTGACTAAAGTCATCAATGCTGAACATGTCAGCGACCAGCGAATGCTGCGCAATTGCCGTAGGACGCCGTAGCGCGAACGAACCAGCTGCATGATCGTGTGCATTGACATGTCACTATCGACATGTACGCCGAGGTCATGGATCGACATGAGTGGAGCAACTGCAGCTGACTGAATCATCAGTTGGTCAGCTGGGAGATGGTGGCGATGCCATGGCGCACACACCGCATGAATTCCGTCTTTCCGGCGTTCAGCTGCAGACGATTGGAACTCATCCACTGTGCCACACCATCAACACAATCACAGTGATGCAGAGTTTCCAGGTTGGCACCAGCTGTAGAGTTCCATGTCGTCAGTGTACTGGTGCATGTTGAAGCCATACTGTTCCACCGGACGTACTACCTCTGCCGTATACAGCACAAACAGTATCGGGCCAAGGACACTGTCGAGCCTTCTCTGTTGCAGGCCCGACGGTCTGGAACTCTACCAGACAGGCTCCGAGACCCGGCTGTCTGCAGCAGCAATTTCAGGCAATTACTCAAGATGGACTCTTCAACCGTTACTCAGCACACTCAGCGCAGTAGAGATGCTGTATGACTCTGCACTATATAAATATACGATTGACATTGACATTGAGATGAGTTCACTTGGATGGGAAAAATGAAGAAAATGTTGGGATCGGAAAATTGCTAGGACTTGAGCCAGTCAGTTTGAACCAGGGCAGACTTAAGCTGGTTGTATCTGTTGTATAAAATGATGTACAACGTTGGAGGTTGAGGGAACTAGGTGGAGGGCACGTGTGACAAAGAGCAGGTGAGACCAGGTGGGATTGTATGAAGAATGAAATATGGAAAGTTTTGGCCTTTCCTGAGACGGTGCACAGCATAGGAACAAATGGAGAAGGAAAATAAAAACGGAGCAGCTGCCTAACCCAGGTTTACCTTGAAAAATGGCCATTACAGTGATATGTATGCTTTCGTATGTGTGAGTACGTGTGTATACATGCTTTCACTACTGCAAGACAGATCTCTGAAATGACCTATACTGTGTCGAGTGGGACGGTAAACTCTATTATACCGTACCATTCCTCCTCAGGCATTGAAGACCTTGTTTTATGGCATGTAGTCAACCGGGGGTTCTCAAGCTGACTTGAGGAACTGATGGTCCTCAAGAACAGAATTTTCTGATTATTATAATTATCTGCAACTAGATGCAGTGTAATTGTTTCTCTTGCAGATTTCCTCAATGGCAGTGGCATCATTCTTTGTTGAAGACATTCACGAATTACAGCTAAGTTCTTTGAAACTGATCACTTTGGTACGGCCAATTTACATCTTAAAAAACTATGAACATACAATTTGCATTTAAATGAAAGTTTTTAAAATTGTTTTTATGTTATTAGTTAGTTACACTTTTGCTTAAGCAGTTGTAAAAGATGTATGACCTGATTTATAATTGATATTGATTCATTTATTATCAGTTTCGAAACTCAAACAAGTTGACTGAAATTTGTTTAATCAGCAGAAGCCACCATTGTTCTGTATATGCAGGTGTTTAGTCGTTACGATGCTCATAGGCAGTTAATTTTGGAAGATATTTTGACATCACTTGCCAGTCTGCCGTCCAGCAAGAAAAATGCACGGACATATCGGTAACAGTTCTGGTCATAGTGCATGCATGACTTTGACAGTTTTATTAATTTTTTTTACCTCTGTTCCACATAGTTGTTTTAGTTCTGTTTTTTTCACAGGCTGTCCTTTACAATTTTTATGCCGTTGTCTATTTAAATTTTTTTTATCCATTTTGATATCTGATTTTATAGCATATTAGCTTGTTCTGAATTGGCAACATTTTAAAAGCTAATTGCTTACTTCACGTCATTGACATTTTATAGTTGTACACACCTGCAAGACAGTCACAGAGGCAAAAGTTAAAGTTGAGAAAGTCATAAACAGTGAGGCAGTTATGTGGGTGTACCAGTAAAAAAACTATATAGTAATTAGATGACAGGGTCTTGCCTGAGTACTCTCAGGTGATGGAACTGAGAACAGTTGCATGTATCGGCATAAGTGAAGCAGGGCTAGTGGAGTCGCATTTGCCAGGGGATGGAGTAAGACATTCTCAGTTAATGTCCAGCGAAATCCTTATAATAAGATTCAGAAGGAAGAAGTTTCCTCTGAAAGTAGCCATGTTGGAATGCTACCCTTGCTACGAAAGGGAAATTTGCAAACATAAAGCAGGAAATGGCTCGGTTAGGAATAAATGTTCTGGGATTAAGTGAGACAGGATGGCCTGGAGAGGATGACTGTAAGTGTGATGATTCTGAATAATTAATTCAGGAGGAGATGAAAGCCACCGAGGAATAGCAGCAATATTAGCCAACTGTGAAGCAAAAGTCTGGTATGAAGGTGACTGACAGAACATAGTGTGGAAGAAGTTGATGACATGGTAAGAGAAAACAGGACAACTCTTACATACTGAGACCATAGGTAAGGATTATACTAAAGTCATGGGAGTTTTCAGTGCTGTTGTGAGAGAACGTAAGTGTATGAATATGTCAGACATTATCGTTTGGGAAGTCATAATGATCATGGACAGATGTTACCAGTAGTAGATTTTTGCAAAAGAAGACATGTATATCATTAATACCTGGTTTCCTCAGGATAGAAGATACATACGCATGGACAAAGCCTGAAGACACAGGAAGTATATGAAATAGTGTATGTAATGCGAAGTCTTATCCAGGTGCCGACATTGACTCCTATCATAATGTCGTGAGAATATAGCTACAGAAAGTCCTAAAGGCTAAAGTAAGGCATAGTGTGTAATAGTGTATACGAAATCCAATTTCAAGATTCTTATGGGATTATTATGCCCCGTCCCATGTGGAGCCGGGGCATAATAATCCCATAAGAATCTTGAAATTGGATTTCGTATACACTGCCTTGGATTATACCCATGAGTCAAAAAACAGGACACTGTATTCGTTCCCATAACTTTAACAAATGTTGACCGATTTTCAAAATTCTTTCACCGTCAAACTCGGCAGTGATTGTGAAATGAATTTATCAGTAAAGATCCCAACACACCTTAAACGCATTGCTACACTACCTTGCAAAACCGTAGTCAAAAATTTGTCTAATTAGCACATAGCGAGCTTATAAACAGGATTATTGGTATCCTCAGACATCTGAAGCGATTTCGTTATATACAGGGTGGGCCAGCTAAAGTGAAGCCACTTACATTTTTGTTTGTAAAATTTGAATGGATAGATAAAATTCAATGATTTTTGGTGAATGCGATAATAGTTCACTCACACACCTTGGGAA
>Ga0049107_10000582_pt1 | contig 11376 bp, 10 predicted proteins | sample WorMetilPIANOSA1_FD_61187 | JGI IMG/M metagenome (GOLD analysis project Ga0049107, IMG submission 61187) | Marine gutless worms symbiont microbial communities from Max Planck institute for Marine Microbiology, Germany - Olavius ilvae PIANOSA.1 | ecosystem: Host-associated > Annelida > Digestive... | reverse complement strand
CACTGTGTGCGCCGCGGTATACTGCAGTCATTGCCAGTCAGCTGCCACTTCCGAGGTTGTAAAGTGCCGCTGTTCAGGATTGTAAGCGGCGCTATATCAAGTGAGCTAGCTTTACCTTTTCTTTACCTTTAATGATGGGGGTAAGGACACAGGAGCAGTGCTTGAGAAGTGATGTTGGGAGGGCATCGAGACCACACTGTTTGTTGGGACGATCAAGAATCAATTTGGGTTTAAGAAACAACACTCCACTGCTGACTGTACGTTTGTGATTAAAAGAACTGTTGGATAGTATAGACATAAGGGCAGCCATGTATTCGCCATGTATCATTGTCATTGAGATATTTAGTGATCTGAGCAACCATGCAATGCTCTAACAGCTTGGACACGAATGATAGGTTGGATACTGGTCTATAGTTGGCAAGCTGAGCAGGGTCCAACGATGACTTCTTCAGTATTGGTTTTACCCCTGCATGCTTGTGTGAAGCAGGGAACTGACTGGTACGGAGTGAAGAAATAATCATGTTGGCCACACCCGAGTCTGGCCAACATGATTATTTCTTCAATGTTCCATTAAGTGACTTAATGAGCAACGTTGGTGCTGGATCGAGGGTACACTGACTGCAGGGACACCGTTTGAAGACATTATCAAAAGCTTTATTAAAATCAATAAAACCAGCAAATACATGGCTGCCCTTACGTCTATAATATCCAACACTTCTTTTAAGCACAAACATACAGTCAGCAGTGGAGTGTTGTTTCTTAAACCCAAATTGAGCATCATCCACAGCATCCTCACTGGCAATGAAGTTAAACAATATATGTTCTAATGTCAGGTGAATGGCCAGATGACTTTTTGGATTCAGTGATAATCCCAGTGGAGAAAAAGCGTGGAGCTCAAGGCTGTGTCGATTTCAGAACCATTAGTTTAGTGTCGCATGCATCAAAGATAGTGTTGAAGATTTTAACCCGCAGGCTAGAATCTACTGCAGAGTCATACCTTGGGAAGGATCAGTTTGGTTTTAGGAAAGGTCGTGGCACAAGAGATGCAATTGCAGCACTGCGCGTATTGTATGAAAGAAACCTGGAACACGACAATAAAGTCTATGGCTGCTGTGTTGACTATGAAAAAGCTTTTGATCGTGTAGACTGGACCAAACTAATGATGATACTTGTTTCTTCAGTTACGTCACTTCAAACGTCATCGTAAACGCTTAGGCCTAAGTAAGATGCTGCATTGACAGATGGATGCCGCATAGCCTCTCAATAGAGTTAACTTGCGTCATCTACCGTACTATGGGTTGGTTGGTTAATAATATTTTATAATGAATTATAAAGTATTACTAACTAACCAGCCAATTCATAATTATTATTATTATTTATTATTATTATTTGGATTTTTTTAAATGTCAAAATGACGTGTTTTGGTGCATCCCGAGCAGCAGTTTTCAATCGAAATGTAAAACATTAGTGAGGCTAGAAGCACAGACATCGTATACAATACGATTAACGCTTGCGACATGTTCTGTGAATACGTCGTATCGTACCTGCGACGCAGGTCGTACGATAGCTGTTCTATCGTACGTACGATCTGCTTTCGTGAATAGCTACCCTGGGACATGTGCTTTGATATTAATTTCTTGGGCAGACAGTGTCCTCTATAATCTGTGACAGTTGACTAATATTGAGTTAAGTGACGCTCAGTAATTAGCCACTGCTCAGTCAGTGATAACAGAAGGTGCCGGGTTGCATGTTGGAGGACCTATATTCTCTATCCGCACGCACCGCTAAGTCCAGCCTGGGCCGACGGCGGGAGGATGGTGGCCTGTCACCATGCATCTCTGGATTCAACGCCTATAGAAACACGGACTTTAGGCCGGGTAGTATAAGCAATTCAGGTACAACGTCACTCAAAACTCCCTCCCCATTCCATCCCATTAGGCCTCCACGACCTACCTCTCAGGTCACTTGATCAGGCTTGCCCGCGAGCTGACGAGTTCATTTGAGAGGACGGTAGCACACCATATACTCACTCAGGCCTCATCAATGAGAGCAGCGCAGCAGTAATTAACTGACCTACCCTGGTATTACGCAATGGGCCAGCTCATGTGGCAGGCCTAAGCATTGACGCGTGAAAAAGTGAAAAGGGGCACACGTCATTCCATTTGGTGAACCATAAACTATTACTGCTCATTAATTTTAAAGTTTATTTAAATAGTTACATTACATTACTGCTAAACAACTAAATGGTGTATAAGCGTCAGCTTGAACAAAGGAGAGAACAGGTAGGTTGTGAGTCCATTCCAGAAAACAGCGAGAGTTGGAGCTGATGTGACTACGTGCGGCAGACTTTTCCAAGAGATAGCTTCCAGCCACCGGAAAGACACAGTCACCCACTGTTATGAGTTGTGTTCGTCGGATCAGTAATGACGATGATGACGATGAACGAAGACATCGGCGATTGTAACTGGCGACACGGTGGAAATAATTGGAGAGATAGCGAGAAGCGAGACTGTACAGGCATCGATGAATAAGCACGGCTAACTTGAAATCGATACGCTCCCGAGACCGCAACCAATGGAGCTCTCGGACTAACGGTGTAACGTGCTCATGACGAGATGATCTGTGTATCAGCTGAGCTGCAGCATTGAGAACTGACTGAAGTTGACGATGCTGGAATGTAATCCCAGCGAGTGTTGCGCTGCTGTAGTAGAGGTGTGGCATGACCACAGTATAAACAATAGAACAGTGGAACAACTCCCAATGGCGGGTTCGCGTCCGTCTCTCGGCTGCCGTGCTTTTATACCGTGGTCTCAGTTCCTCTACGCATTCTGGGTAGCAATGAACTTGTAATGAGAGTAATGGAGGTAGGTTCATCATACACATAATCATACCCCTCCAAGAGTACCTAACAGCAATGTACTGATGTGGAAAACAATATTGTTATAATTAACTTTATCCAAGGTGTTGTTCTGATAATAATTTAATTAACTGCAACATTTAGTAATACTGCAACATTGACAGTATACACGTTATGCCATTACTAACCATAACTCTAATCCTAAGCCTAACTGTGCTATAATTAACGAAAACATGGTGTTATGCCCTTCTTTATGTACACTCAAAATCATTTATATAGCATAAAACAAACAATTATTTAGCGTAAATGGACAAAACTGTTAACTGACTCACAGAAAACGTCAAACAGCAAAGTTTGCTGATGGATCATACCTAAATACAAAAGTCCCGGATATACTCCAATAAAAAACATTTCTGGTCGCGGATTTTGGCCGAAGTTGAACAACTGTTTTATTAGGTAAACTGTGGGCATGACCAACGCGACGACCAACGACTGGAACAAGGAGTCGGGCAGTGAACGTCTGATGTTGCGGAGCTGCCGTAGCATAAATGGACAAAACACCTGGACACGGTCTTTGTAACATGAGACCGCATTGTGACGTCGTTGTCGATGAAGATGCTTAAGTCGTGAACCTTTCTAGAGGGTATCACGTGGTCTACTCTGTCACAAACAGGAGCTGATGGAGGACAGTGTTTGCGACGTGGGTCGTGCACCAGAGGATCTCTGTCTTTGATGTATTTAGCTGTAGACTATTTGTTCGTATCCAGTCCGACATGTCATCAAGACAGGAAGACAGGGTGGACTGGAGCTGAACGGCAGACCCAGGTGACAAGAGCCATGGATCTGCACGTCATCTGCATACATGTGAGGGCGACGACCGTGACTCTCAATGAGGTCGATCAATGCAGCGGTGTACAAGATGAAAAGGAGGCCAAGGACGGACACCTGCGGTACTCCAAACTAAACTGTTGGCGCTGACTGGTCTGAGCAGCGTCTGAGACACACAACATTATTAGTGAGGTCGGATTGAAACCAGTCCAGTGCACACCCCACACCGTAGGAGACCCTAAGTCGTGTCAGCGGAATGGAGTGGTCATTGGTGTCGAAGGCAGAGGACCAGTAAAGGAGGGCTAAGACGGAGAGATCATCATCTAAGGCATAAATAATGACCGCGGGTACTTTCAGTACAGCTGTCTCAGTTGAATGAGGTGCCAGGTATGCAGACTGCAGATGGGGCAGAAGGTTAGCACTGGACAGGTAGTCGTACAGCTGCCTAAAGACAATGCCCTCACGGAGCTTGGACACTGCCATCAGGTCGGGAATCGGTCTGTATGACCGCAGATCTGCGGAGTCAAGATCAGGTTTCTCGCGCAAAGGCGCAATAAGAGCCGACTTAAACGCTGATGGTATGATGCCAGCAGACAGCGAACGGTTAAGGAGCTCCGTCATGAACGGAGCAATAAGGTCAGCAGCCAGCTTCAGCTGGGGGACTGGAAATGTGTCAGCAGCACAGCTCTTGTTTGGCAGCGGGTGTATGACGTCAACCAAGGCGGTTTATAGTTCGGTCAGCGATGTAGTGGTTGGTGCATCCAGAATAGTCGGTGGTGAACCTCCGGTGGTGGCAGAATGGACTACCTCGACTTTGACAATGAAGAATCTGTGAAACTCATTGACGCTGATGGCGGAGCTTGCTGGTGCACGACCTCTACCTAGCAGCAGGTCAGCTGAAGGCCACAACTGCTGCGGCGACGACTGGTTGGCGGCGACGGTCTTTAACCAGAATGCGTCGCACTTTTGGTTATGCAAAGTACGGTACGACCACCGCTGGGTTTGTCAGGCCTGGTTGGCACTGGCGGCGACTGAGGCATCCGACCTCACGCAGCAACCGCAGCAGCAGCACGTTCCAGTCGTCGTGTCAGACGCTTGGAATGGCTGTGACGGCACTCCTCGTCATCATGACGTCATCTGCAAGTGCGTGCAGTCAATGTATGCCATTAAACTTCATTATCACGGAATGAATGACGAATACGAAGAAAAATTTACAGGGCAGTCATCCCTGCCAAGCTCCTGTACACATCGCAAGCCTTGTGTGTAATGTTCACAGGTGCAGAAGAACAGCTCAATGAAGCATTTGTTCAATGCGCAGTGGGGCTCGGTCTATACCGAGTTAGTGACCCAACACTGATGGAACTTGCCGACAATGGCGGCAAAAACCTTTTGAGCAGCCTCCCAAAGGTCAGTCAGGTGTTCCCAAGCGGCTACTTACTAACAGAACTAACCATTAGTATAACCGCAGACATTGCCGTCATGATTTGAAGGCTGATGCTAGAAAATTGTTGTCATGTCGTCAGACTAGCGTTTAGAAACATATATTAAGTCTGACTTTGATTTCTACATACATATATGTACCAAATATGAAGTTTCTATCTTAACCATTTTTAAGGTACAGAGATGGTCCCAAAATTTTAAAATGGGTCACGTGACCCAAACCACGCCCATTTGTGGGTAATTTTTTCATCCGCAGACAAACAGCTTCACATAACGATTTTGCACACCAAATTTGGAGCACATAGATTTATCCATTCCAAAGTTACAGATGGGGTCCCAAATGGGGACTACAAGCCATCCTGTATACAACTGATCAAAAAAGATTTGGGAAAATTTGGAAATTTTACTTCCTGTAACACTTTTGGTCACGTGACCTGACCACGCCCACTGTAGTGGGTAATTTATCATGCTATGTCTAGTACATGTTATATCCAATGTGTGCACCCAATACGAAGTTTCTATCTTTAACCGTTCCGAAGATATGAAGGGGATCCTAAAATTTCGCAATAGGTCACGTGACCCAAGCCACGCCCCTTCAGGGGTAAATTTTTCATCAGCATACAAAGAGCTTCATGTAAGCATACAAAATTTGGAGCGCATAGCTTTATCCGTTTATCTGTTAGTATCTGTTAGCTTTATCCGTTCAAAAGTTATAGAGGGGTCAATAAAGGCCTATTTACAGTGCTTCCATGACCTACTTGCAGCAGCCGAGCTAGCCACTACGGGGGCAAAATATGTCTACAGGGGCGGATTTAGAGGGGCCCAGCTGGCTCCAGCCCACAGGTCAGAGGATCGGACGACTCCCTCCAGTTACCAGGCCGAGGTCACAAATTGTTGCTGGCACCTAAAAGCAGTCCGATTAAATTGCCGGCTTTTAGAGATGACTATTGTCACAACCACATACAAAACTACTTCAGTATGCTTTGTTCTGGTACTTTCTTGTACCAGGTTCAACTATTTGATACTTGTGGCAATTTTTTTGCAATGTTGATGACCTAGCAAATGTTAAAATACGAATGTTAGCTATGCAAGCAGATTGTGCATCAGCATTAGTCTACGTCAGAAGGCATGAGCATAAGAAGTGCAGTCAATTTTTGGCCCCAAGGTCCCGCCTTATGGTAGGATATGTAGAAAGTTATTCCGCACCTAGTTTGGTCACCTTGCAAAATTTGTTTGCTCTCTGTCATACCATGTGGTATATATTAGGGTCCCCCTAAATCTGGGAGCGCATTCACCTGGCCCTTACGTTAGGGAGCATGGCTGATCCCCTAGAAACTTGCCACTCTCCCATGTGGGTTATTATGCCAGATTTGTCCTTCTATGTGAAACGGTATAGGCGTAGGCAGGGTTCCGAAATTGTGAGCACTTACAATGGGGCAGGACTGACGCCCTAAAAGCACGCCTCTCTCTACATGGGTCAACATGCCAACTGGATCGCAGATGGTTAGACAGTACGAGCATATGTACAGAGATCCACCTAAAAAATTGGGCCCCTCGCATTCCACCTTTCAAGTCTTGTCAGTGAAGTACTTATATGGGTTGCGTATTAGTGATCCACATTAACTATGTACCTATCTCGTACCGTTTCCGAGACAAAGAGTAACTTCCGTTGAAAAATGCAAATTTTCCTACTCGTATTTAACGCCCCATTGAGGGTGTTACCATTCAAATCTTGTAAGGGTGTTTGAACTCAACAAACTAAAATGATCGCCAGTTGGCGAAACAAAAGTTTGATGATAAATTGAACCGTCTGGACATGATATTTGACGGACAGATATCAGTATCGTGCTGTCAGCATGCTGACACTGACACACGATAAAAACAGACAGCAACCAAACATTAAAAGCACAGTAAATTTGTTTAATGTGATCACATTCCAGCTTGACAAAATTCATGCCTTGATGGAGGCTTCCGTCCCGTTACTTCTGAGACGTCAACCGATTTTAATAAAATCTGACTTGCAATACAAAACTCGGTTGACGTCCTACAGAGTTATTCAGAAAATAAAATGGTGATATTTAAATTTTGAAACATAATGTATAATTATTAATAAAATATGTTTGTAACCTATTGTCACCTGGCCTTAAATACATGTACAATGCTGCACATCTAAGAAAATGCTCCAGCTTCCATCCCCAGACCTCCTGCAGGGGCCTTGCCTCCAGACCCCACTGGGGGACTTCCGTCCCTCAGGCCCCTTACTTGTCCACATCTAACTAAAACCCGGTCCCCCTTTCTGGAAAATTCTAGATCTGCCAAAACTCTTAACTCTGTCAGTAAACCCTGTTCCATTCCGTTCTGCGGCCTTGTTACAGGCACACCAGTGCTGAGGCCAGACCATAAAGGGTTTTTGGGTCAGCGTGCTGACAAGTAGAAACAGAGGTTTGTGTATCCAGTGTTATGAGTCGTATATGCATTACCTGGTGACCTAATTCACCAGGCGTGTTAGAGTAAAATGGTGCGAGGGAAGGGAGGAGGAATTGAGGGGCCTTTTGCATCATGCTATTATCTTGGCCCTGATTGGCTGGGCACTGCTGTAGAGTCAAAAAGAACAGCCTCAGCATCATCAGCCAAGCGTGACCCTACCGCCTGATGAGGCAGCGTAGGCCGACTACGGTGAATCACCTTCATCAGCGTGTGCATCCCACTCACCAAACCCACTAGCAGGGAGGCCAGAGCAACTCACATAGCACCCTTAAACTTTGCAAATTGCCACCTATAACAGCTTAGAGAGGACACAGGCAAATCCTCTCTGTCCACCCAGGAAACTAATCCTACAACATACCTATTACAAACAGACGACTGAACCAGGATTTGAACTCAGGTCCTGTCGCTGTCCAAGCAAGTATTGTAACTACACAGCCACAAAGGCAGACATCCAGTAAACCCTCAAAATGCACTGATATTTGTGTGACTACTATGAAATATCACAACTTTCTAGATTATTTGTATGCTGTACCTAGTACATATAGTTAGCAGACCTTTGATATATTCCACCAACCATGGCCTCTCTGCAGGTATCCGCATTAACATGCAATCCAGGCCCAGCTGCTTTTGCCATTAGAAGGATCAACAGACCACGAGTTTGCATGCTATGTTCACCATCATAAAAAAGTTTCCTGATAACAACAATAATCAGTATCATTAACACTATGAATATGTACTAAAACTGATCAGCAACATCTTAGTAGCCTCAAATCAAACAAAGTCTTGGTAACAAAACAAAAAGAACGTTAACTACCGCAAGCTGATCGCATACGTGTTGCCAAAAATTTTGGCCAAAGCAGGGGGGCTGGTGTAAAAATTCTCCTCACATCTAGTTTGTTCACCAAGGAAAATTTGGTTGTTGTTTCTCATGCTGTGCGCACATGTGTAGGAAATCCCAAAAATTTTGGCGATGCTGGGCCCCGCCTCTTAGGATGGGACGTTGCTGACCCCCTAGAAACAGGCTTCTCCCCACCTGTGTTACCATGCCAAGCCAAATCCAGTCATTCTAGATCAAACCATACTAGTGTAATTACGGAGATCTGCAAGAAAATTCTGACCCATAAGTCCCGCCTTTCAGTGTCACTCAAGGTCGTTAGAACTTCCATGGATCTATCAGCTACCTACAATTTCGTATTAGTGATCAACAGTAACCACGGACCTATCTTGTACCATTTCGAAGATAAACGGCAATTTCAGTCATATCGCAAATTTTTTCCAACCAACTTATTTAACGACCACGCTCAGGGAGTTCACCTTGGAATTTTATAACGGTGACAGCACTTAGAAAAACTAGTGTCACACGCCGACCAGAAGGTGAACATGCTAACGAATGTCACATGACGAGAATAGCAGTTTTGAAAGTTCAAGATGGCAGATGGCTTCCATTTTGAAAACGATTTTTTCTCAATACATGTATCTTAGCTGCTAATTAACCAATTTCAATGAAATTTTGACTCAAGAATGGTATTGGTCCCATGATGAAAACTCAAAATTTTCCAAATCCAAGAGATGGATGGACGCCATATTGAAAATCATTTTTGGATATTTTCACTCGCCACATTGATTAACGCGAAATTTGGAACGAGGAAGCACAATCACATGCTGACGTTACATGACCTGAGTAGCAAATTTTGAAAATTCAAGATGGCAGATGGCCGCCATGGTTTTCTCTCCATATCCTAGGCATAAATTATCTGATTTCGATGAAATTTAGTACGCAGATGCGAATTCTGATTTTGATAATGATCACGTAACAAAATATCAAAATTGTCAAAATCCAAGATGGTGGACAAATCCCATATTCCAAATTGTTTTCCAGCACCATACTGTACGATGAATGCAATCTTTGGAGTAAGGATGCAGAATTACACTCATAGATATTTACACACTACCAGTAAATGGCAAATTTTGAAAATTCAAGTTGGCAGATGGCCATCATCTCAAAATGGTTATATCTCTATATCTCAGCCGCTAATCAGTCGATTTGGATGAAGTTTGGGCACACAGCACAGTTTTATTAGACAATTTGTCACGTGTGCAATTTTACAATTAGGACTCCTTCATATCTCCACAGTGGGTAAAGCTATGCCCCTCACATTTCACACATAAATTGACTGGCCTCTTTATACCCGTAGTGGACGTGATCCTGTTTTGTGAAATATGGTGCGTGAGTGAGTCAGTAGTTGCTTAACGGCACATCAGCACAATACAGGCTATTCAGTGCCATTAATGGTAGACTGCTGGAATGATTTATATTAAAAGCAATGAATACAACATAACAAATAATTATAATGATAAGGTAACAAGAAGCTCAGCTGATGTTGACAACCGGCGCGACGCGTTTAGCGGTCAGTCGAGGTCAACAAACATGGTACCATTTTGGGTCCATTGCGACTTTTCGCTAAGCATATGACCGCCACCACACGTCACAAGAGTGTAGGCTACCGATACGTCACTTTCATTCTAGCAGTGTGCTGTAGCAGCGATGCAACAGTCTATACATTTTATGCCGTTATCTAACTAACTAACATGCAAAGTAATCTATCTATTACAAGAAATATAAAGCAATCTCTTTAAAATCACGCAAACATGCTAGACATTATGCTACAGACAGGCTATAAATAGACACGGGCAAAGTCTGCCAACGAGCCAATAAGCCACGCCCATCGATGAGTCGCTGCAAATGCCTATTATTCATTGCGCAATTTTTCCACATCTTAGCAAGGTATTTTCACGAGACGTGTGGCTTGCTGAACTTTTTTACCGTCCATAGTTTTAGCCAAAACCTTCCTCTGATAAGCTGTATGTATGCATAGAATTTTCAACGAAGACTGACGCTGTTGTGCTTAATTTCTATGAGTGGTGTAAAACACCTTCCAGCACTTTTAGCAAAAAATTTTCAGCGACGACCCCCAATTTTTTTGCACGTTTTCGGTAGAGCCCCCTAGTGATCTACAACTGTGCTTTGTACAATTGAAAACTCGCACTGTCTGCGAGATATTCGACTTTTAAGTATCCCGTGACCTTGAAACCTGGGTTAGGGGTCACTCAAGGTCACCTGGCACCCATGACTTCCTATTAACACAATGCTGTGCTCCGGATCGTAGTGTACGTGTGGACGCGAAGCAGCAGAAGTAGTAACAGTAGCAGTTGAAAGTACAGGTACATTCAAGTAACCATCGGCCTATCTTGCACCGTTTCCGAGCTATCGGCCATTTCCGTCGGAAATCGTCAATTTTTCCCACCCCCATGTATTAAACGCCCCCAAAGAATGGGTTCCCCTTGGAATTTGGTATCGGAGTAAGTGGTCCTAAATGCTTAAGTGATGGGGCTACCAGACGGTCGAAAAAGTTTTAAGATAGGTTTAGTCGTTTTGATACAATACTGGCTGTGACAGACAGCCACCCAGCCAGCCAGCCACGCTGCCGTAGCTAAGACGCTCTATGCTATCGTGTCGCGCCTAAAAATGATATTAAGATCAAGGCTTTAAGCTTTAAGTGAGCGAGTGTGAGCGAGTAGTTGCTTAACGGCACATCAGCATAATACAGGCTATTCAGTGCCATTAATGATTAAATGCTGGAATGATTTATATTAAAAGCAATGAATACAACATAACAAATAATTATAATGATAAGGTAAAATGATATTAAGATCAAGGCTTTAAGCTAATATAAAATATGTGGTAACAACATTATACAGTGCTA
>Ga0049107_10000581_pt1 | contig 11376 bp, 6 predicted proteins | sample WorMetilPIANOSA1_FD_61187 | JGI IMG/M metagenome (GOLD analysis project Ga0049107, IMG submission 61187) | Marine gutless worms symbiont microbial communities from Max Planck institute for Marine Microbiology, Germany - Olavius ilvae PIANOSA.1 | ecosystem: Host-associated > Annelida > Digestive... | reverse complement strand
ACACCGCCGTCGTAGACCGTACACATCTTATGTGCAGGGCTCGCTACCGCGAGCCCTGCATAAGGTGTGTATGGTGTACGATCGGCGGTGTGTATCGCGCTACTCGGACTTGGCCGTCCTGGGCCGACCACTGCCCTCGGGTGAGCCCAGCCGGGCAGTAACACCGCTAGGTGCCCGCCTAGAGTCACATTAACCTATACGTAGACTCGCGAAGCGGCCTGTGGGAAGGCGCGATCACCAATGGTCGAGCGACGCGTCGTTGTAACCACAGTCTGTCTGTACAGTCTGTACAGACAGACTGAGTCTTCTGTGCAATCTGTACAGTACAGTCTGTCCAGTCTGTACATGTTATGAGCAGGGGCGAATTTATTTTGTAATGACTTGCCCTAACATCATTAATTTTGTACATATATTGCAATCAATTCGCGGCAGTTCCATACCATTTTTGAATTTTCAAATTTTGGAAGACGGTCAGCCCGACAGGCTGGATCCGCCTCTGTGCATTTTAGTAATATATACACTACATTTGGCGAGATGGCTAAAACGAGGATGACTTCGTCGACTGCTTTCACCGCGATGTTCGATATGCAATAATGAGAATGACTGTTTGATCGCGTGCCAAGAACTTTTTGATGCCCTTTCGACAGTGCGCGTGTATGACGGACGGACAGGCAGACAGACAGACAGACAGACAGACAGATCAGTGTGTACACGCTTTGCATGGGGTCGCGCGGTAATGTTTTTAGTGTCAAAGATTGACTACTTTGTCACTGAACACATGTTTTAGCATGACGTAATGAGTGTTACTTACATGTGATACGATTATACCGGCGCCTATACGTAAAACTTCAGAAATATGATATCTTGCTACATACCGTATAACGTAGGCTATATCTCAAACAACATCCAATGATCAGTGATGTGGTCTGAGACCGTCGGTCTTAGGACAAGACCGGTCTGAGAACAAAAAAAAATCGGTCTTAGTCTTGGACTTGCACGCTGGGGTCTTGGTCTTGCAGGTCTGGTGTTGTGTTGTGAAACATGGTCTTGTCACGCTCGTCATCATAATGATCTTGAAGGACACAGCAACTTTTCAAATACTATTTATAGTTTCTCTATTCTGTGCTTGGAACATCACTACTGTGGAGAATGGAGATCAACAGTGGCGTTCACTTACCTGAAAGTTAAATCCGCCAAGTGCCTTTGTTTACTTCCGGTGGTCTTGGTCTTGATCTTGTTATTTTGCTCTTAAGAATTTGGTCTTGTTTACATCACTGCCAATGGTCCAACTCTTTCACTTTTTGAGTAAGTAGACAGTTGAAAAAGTAGGTTTTCCGGCCTGTTTTTGTTGCAACAAACGGTAAAGAGATGTTTTAATCTATGCTGTGTTGCGCTACGTTACAGAAGCAAGTCCGGGTGCCACGGCCGCGGCGGAAGACGTCGAGAAGACAGACAATGACAACGACGACGATAAACAGGCAACAGCGGAAATCGCTGTCGACGACAAACCCAGTGACAGTGATACCGATAAGCCGGAGGAGAAAGTCGCAGTCGACGAATCAGCGGAAAAGGACGAGCCGAAATCGTCTGCGAAGAGTAATCGCAAAACGACCGAGTGCGGAAAACGACAAAAGAAGTCGGCAGATGGCAGCACCAGCAAGGCGAAGTCGACAACTTCCAGAAAGGACACCGATAAAAAGACGGTCAGCGCTGGCAAGGGTGATGCTGGAAACAAGGACAAGACGAACGACAAAAGCGGAAAAGCGAAACACGTGGAGGATGATAAGGGAAAAGCCGCCGGTAAGAAGAAGACGGCTAAAGGCGACGCGAAACGCGACGGCGACCGGAAGTAAAGTCCCGCCTGTGCCACACGACTCTACTTCCGGCCAAGTCCAGTTACTGGCAGGAAAGTCTGCGGACAACTGAAAAAGTTGTCGATGAATTGTGATGAAATTTTCGGAGGGTGGGAGCCCCAAACGATTAGATTATGGAGGTGATCCGGATCACGAAGCGGATTCAGGAACTTTTTCTAGGAATTATTGACAATACTGCAGTGGATAGGGGCAATTGCAGGAATTTTGCTGATAACTTCATAGAAGTTGTTGAAAAATTGTTGTGCAGTTTTTTGGAGGTGTGAGACGTCTCACTAGATACAAACCTGGTGATTTTGGTGCAGATCCGGATCGGGATAGGAGCAATAATTTTGCGTGATCCGCTGCCTTGGCGGAGGTTTGCGGTCTCCGAATGCTTCTAAAGACTAATTCTGAACAAACTTCCGCAAAAGGCGTATCATTATTAAACGATATTTTATATCTGCGAAATTTTCATTATGAAGCTACTCGATTTAGACGCGTGTTGTCATCATTAGTCTCTTTACTGTTTTTAAAATTATTTTTATCAGTTTCTGAATCTAATAGCATTATCGTGTAATTGATAATGTTATTAATAAGTCGTATAATGACAGGTGTTAATTTTTTTCGGTTTACTTACTGATTTTTTCGTTATTAATGATGATAAATGTTAAAAACTTATCAGTTTAAAACTCACTGTAAGGGCGACAGTTAATATCATTTTGCCAGGACTCATGATAAAACAAAGGTGAACGCCTTTACGTCTGCAAGCGAAATATAGTAGGCTATTCAACTTGGATGAAATGAGTTGTTTCAACCAACATAATGCAGTTGAATGAATTTGAATACCATTTTGCTTGCAGACGTAAAGGCGTTCACCTTTGTTTTATCATGAGTCCTGGCAAAATGATATTTGCAGTTTTAGAGCTATTACTGTCGCCCTTACAGTGAGTTTTAAACGGATAAGTTTTTAACATTTATAATTTATCGCGATGATTTCATTAAAATACAATTTGTCCGTTTACTACGTAAGCTAATATTATGCTTAAGCATAAGGCCTAATGTTAGAATAGAGCCTAAGCAAAATGGAACTAGCTGTCGGTAGAAAATAAATAAGATGTTTCTCAGGCGAAAGCTGTCTGCAGATTCCTCTTATTACATTTCTTCTTGCTGTTAGTGCTATGTGTGCAACTGTGCAACCGGTCGAGAGCGGGTAGGCCTATGTTTCGGTATTTAGGCAGATTTTACACGGGTTCTGACTGCGGATTTTGGTTAATTGACCTGTACTTCCTATCGGTTCTTAACGGTAAATTGTATGTTAGTCTTGTCTGGTGTTCGAGATACGACCACGGTATATAATACGCACAGGCCACCTAATAATTAAACTCAATGAAGTAATAATTGACATATTACTGTGGCCTTTCCTGTATGCTCTAGTAGGCTGCACACCAATGACATGCCTGTTTCGTGACAAAATGTGTAGGACAGGCGTTGTGATATCTGCTGATCTGATCTGACATAGACCTATTTACGGGCACTCGTTTATGCTATAGATATCTTCAGTGGCGTAGATCTGTTGTAAAATTAGGGGGTCGGGGTCAGTCGGGTCAAGCCATCAAACTGTTTTATGCGCATCGAAAAATTAGTTTTACCTTCCATTTTTCACACAAGTCTTTCGTCCTTTATGATTTGAAACTTGCAGAGTTATCCAACAACAGTTTTGATTGAAAGGATGTGACATTTTAGGGAGGGGGTCAAAACATACTCTAACCCCTCCTGCATATTTTCAAGGGGTCAAGACCCCAACCCCAGGATCTACGCCCTGGATATCTTTTTGAATTACAGTGCACAGGCCTATCCAATTCATTCATGTGTGGTGTAGTGTAAATTGGTCACACTACAACTTTACCGAACACTCGTCGTTTCATCCACAAACCTGTTACGTCTTCCGTGCCGAATCCGATGGGCCCTTGGGGGCATTATGCATCGATGGCCATCGTCTGTCTGTCCTGTATGCCAGTTAGTCGTCTGTCTGTCTGTCTGTCTGTCCCATGCCTGATCCTAAGTCGAGAATGGGAGGGTGTAGCAAGCTGAAATAGGCAGGAAGGAAGCCCATGACACGGGTGACCCGTGACCCATTTAGAGGTCGAAAGCTCAAACACTTGCAGGGCGCACAGCCTATTTTGGCGGCCGCACTGCAGACCGCACAGGCCTACGTTAACATATGTTGTAACTTGTGGGCTGCTCTGGCGTTTTAAATTCTCTTCCTCGGTGTAGGCTGCAGAGTAGCCTAGCAGCGGCAGGCAGGACAGACTTGCTTTGTGAGTGAATCAAAATTAACCCAGTAGTGCGTAGCGTCCCATTTTTGGGACACTATAAGAAACTTGATGTGAACAACGCTACGGTATTCGATATTCAAATGAAAATTGTCTTATTTCAGTCACTAGAGGTCCTCGGCAACAGAACTAATCACGTTTTACCTTGAAAAAGTCATGCGTTAATGGGTTAACAGTATGTCGTTAAACAGCCTAACAGGTATCACAAAACTGCGGATTTTGGGCTTTTTCGGCAACGTCACTAATCTGGAAACGAGCCACTGAGGTGTGTAGGGCACATCGGACGGCGAATGCCGCCGTGGCCTTTCTTGTCGCGAACTCGAGTGCAGGGATGCAGCAGAAACTGCAGGATGCGGTGACGTCATGCTGTATGTGACGTAACGTATAGATAGACTGCAAGCAGCAGGATTGTCGAAGGATGTAGCGTGGAAAAGACAAGTGGTATATGCTGCGGACGTCTAGCGATGACGTGACACAGTAGTAGAAGATGTACTGTAAGGTTGGCGGATGCGCCGATCGACCCCGCAAGCCGGACGTCAGCATCTTCGACGCGTGGAACGAACGTACGTGAAACGACAATTCTAGATTCGCAACACAGTTATCTCACGCAGCCTAGCCGTAAATCTATTCCAGACTATTCCATTATGATCCTTGACAGGGTTATCAACTCACGAACGCTGGACAGAATTTTACGTTCTGCCTAATAAGCTCCCGAACGCCCGGTTCGGCCCTGTCTGGGCTGCATTAAGTTACTCAGCGCTGCAGTGAAGCGATGTACGTAATAAGCGCTGCATATTACTTAACGCAGCCCTGCATCGATTTGTTTGTAAACAAGTTTTGTAAATAAGTTTAGTTTGTAAGGGAAAATGTTGAGGTTTCTGTTGTCAATCGAAGAAGAGGAAGTAGAAGACAATTTAGCTGACATGGTTGCATGTTCAACTGGCGAAAATTTGTTGCGGACGCCATCTTCGAATGCCACGCCCGCTTGCAGCGAAACTTTGAAGCGCTTTATAGTTATGAAGCGCTGCAGCGATTCATTGAAGCGCTGATTAACTTAACGCGCCCCTGGTCACACCATATGAAACCTAACGTAGACCACTGGCACTTAGCTGTTTAAAACAAGCTGTAGGCGAGCGGCCGCCACGATATGCCCCCGCCCCAAGGTCGACAGGCAGCTGCTCACTCTGAGCGGTAGCGTATAAACTTAGACTATGTTGTCGTCCAAATAAGTTAAGTACTTGAACAGGCAACCAAAGCGGCCTGGTGACCTTGACCTTTGACCTTTTGATCTTGAAAGTGGTGTCCGAGTCACGTGTGACGTTGGCTACCTCTGTGCCCCTCTAGGCCTCTCTGTTATCGACTTAAGCCGGGCCCGATATGCGCGACATACAGATCAGACAGACGTCAGACAGCATCATCGTTTAATGCCCCGACGGGCGCGGCATAACAATTCTTAGTTGAAACTCGTCTGTAACACTTGATGAAAGCATTGAACATCGGTGAGACACATGAAGTTTAGAGGCTCCTGACTGTTTCAGTAGGCCTACCACAGACATAGCAAGTAGATGTGGCATAAAATTACGTAAACGGTTAATTCAGTCAGCATTTGTAATGCTGACTGAATTAAGGCTTACTTAAGTTTATGTTATTTTAGGCCCTACATGTAGGCTACAAAACTTACTGCAGCCAAACTGAAGCGCAGCAAGGCGCTGATTTTCACTACGATTCAATTGCGATTCGACCGCCATTCGACTTCCATTCGACTGCAATTCCATCGCACTACGACCGTTCGACGACCTTCGTCACGACCGTAGGCCTAGATGTTTGTGGGCTGCTACACTGAGGTCTAAATAAATAAACAGGTCAGCGTGACTGCGGCTAGCGGGTCAGCGGCCAGCGATGTGTTACGTCATTGTGACCTTGATGACCTGTGATAAGCAGTCGAACGGTCGTCGATACGAAGTCGAATCGTAGTTGTAACCACCGCATAATTGCATGCATAATGGGTCTACTGGCAGCTTTGAAGTGTGATGCTGCAGATGTCCGTGTTGCGGATGTTCTCACACAATGAACTCCTCCCCTATTATGTCCGCGTTCTGCCTAATTCTCAGCCCCCTTCGTACACGGTCCCTATTCCCTAATATCGGACGTATACTTCATTGCTATATGGAAGACGCGTTGACTGATGTAGTGATAGGTCTGATTCCGGCGTCGTTTGCGGCGTGTGTGGTCATCATTCACATCATCTGGGTGGTCGTCCGCGATCTTATCCAAGAGAACGTCGATTTCAGTTTACTGCTCGGTACGTGCTCCAAATAATAATAATAATAGTAATAGTAATAATAATAAGTGCAGTGTTCAGTGCTGGTGCAGCGTTTCAACGCACTTTTACTATACAACAGTTTGCCGGCCTCTGACTGAATGGACTGATGGTCATACCTAACACGTCATTTTCTTAATTTTTAAACTCCCTCGAGAATATACCTTAGTACCGATGGTAAAAATAATAATAATGATAATAAATACAGCTAGTACAGCGATTCAACGCCGTGCTGCTACACGATTCCTTTGTGTTTGAGGACTGCCCTGAGTAATGGTCACTCTAACAATTTCTTCTATTTTCCAAACCCCTCGGGATCCTCCTTGATACAGAGGGTTTAAAAACAACAACAACAACAACAACAACAACAACGCACAATGTCTACGACATTTAGCTTGCCAAAGGCTAAAGCTTCGAGTACAGGTTACACTGAACGTCTATCTTTGTTTTTCGAACCAGCCTGCAGTTTGTCTGAAGGTCTGTACGGTTCCTGGCAGCCTGCTATACTTAGGCCTCCTGATTTCTTGCATTTTGTTTAAAATGCGAGTTGAGTTGCCATGTGGTTGAATAGATTTCTTTCTTTCGCCGTTATGCAGTGTACTCCGTAATGCCTTTTAATACGCGTAGATTCCAATGCGCAGTTTACGAATAAATGGACAAAAGTCAAAGGGGCAACCGCCTAATCCAGGCTCATCTGGAAAATGGCTGTAAACTCGTAGTTTCGTAGAAGGGAGCGTACAGACGGTATTTTAAAGGCCGAATGCCCAATTAGAGGGGTACTGTAAAATTGTTTAGGCCTACTTACCTCTGAAATTCCATTCAACGCCATGATTTTTGAAAAATTTTGAATGTATTAGGAATACCTAAGGTCCGTTGCCACACTGTTCTGTCAAAAAACTGAACCGCTTTTAATTTTTTTTTGTAATATAGTCTGATGGAATTTTCATATTTAATGTTCATATACTTAATATATATATTAAGTATATGAATTATCAGCATCATTGGACGGTTTGCAAATTCTTGAAAACGTAGTATAGAGGTACAATGCGTGGACAGATAGTGGAATATTGCTTGAAAGTCAAGACGTGCTGCGGCGTAGGCCTATAATGACAATAGCGTCTAAGCGTACATTATTACTGTACCATTGCAATGCTCTTATTGGAGTATGGACTACACACGCAGCTAATGCCCTGCATTCTGTCGAACCATTTAGCTTCATGATTTTGATCATTGTTGAAAATTTTGAATATGTTATGAATGCCTAAGGTTGTTACTACGTGTGCTCAAACAAGAAGCTCAGCTGATGCTGACAAACCCGCGCTACGCACTTGGAGGTTAGTCAAGGTCACCAAACATAGTACCATACCATATGTTAGGTAGTTTTCCTCTTGTGCAATAGTAACTTTGACTTTTCCGATATTCGACTTCTAAAAATGTCGTGACCTTGAAATCCGGGTTACAGGTCAACTCAAGGTCATTGAAAGTGGTACCATTCTAGAGATTTGGTGTGGTTTCCTATTAGTGTTCTGTATAAACACTATCCATAAAACGCACGGTATTTGAGATATTCGACTTCAAAAATGCCGTGACCTTGAAAACCGGGTTAGGGGTCCGTCAAGGTCATTGGAAATGTCACCGTTCGACAGAGCGCATATGACTTCCTATTGACGTTCTATAGTAACTAAGGCTCATCTAGTGTCGTTTCTGAGATATTCAATGTCGAAAAATGTCGTGACCTTGAAATTGGGGTCAGAGGTCACTCAAGTTTATTGAAAGTGGCACATTCGGTAGATCGTGAATGGTTTCCTATTACTATTCGTTAGTAACTTTGTCCCTAAAACGCACCGTTTTGGGGATATTCGACTTGTAAGTACATAGTGACCTTGAAACCCGGGTTATGGGTCACTCAAGGTCATCGAAAATGATACCATTCAATCCGGCACCCATGACTTCCTGTTAACGTTTCATAGTAACCATCAGCCTATCTCGCACCATTTCCGAGATAAACGGCGATTTCCGTCGAAAATCGCCAATTTTTCCCACCCCCGTGTATTTATAACCCCCGCTGAAGGGGTTCCACTTGGAATTGGGTATCAGTGCATGGGTCAGAAGAAACTACAGTGATGGGGCTACCAGATGGTCGAAAAATTTTAAGATAGGTTTTGCTGTTTTGATACAATACCGGCGTGTGACGGACACCCAGCCAGCCACCCAGCCATGTTGCCGTAGCATATACCGCACTTACTACGTCGCGCGGGTAAAAACTGAGCTGCTTTTTATGTTTTGCAATATATTCGGATGAAATATTCAAATTTAATGTTTATATACTTTATACTTATTAGCATCATTGGAGTGTTTGCAACTACTTGAAAACGCAGCACGACGCGTGGCCCTGCAGATAGTGGAATGATGCTTGAAAGTCAAGACGTGTTTCGGAATATAATGATAACAGTGCCTAATAATAATAATAATAATAATCGAATTTCTAAAGCGCCATACGTTCGTAACTTCAGAGGCGCTGGATTCTAAACGTATTCTAAACATGCACTATACATTGCAATGCTGTTATTGGAGTACTGTTAATATCACGCAGCTATTGCCGTGTATTCTGTCGACCCAGTAGAAGATGTGACGTTCCGTTTTGTTTCGAACTAGACGACGATGCAACTTCAGCAACAGTCAGCAACGTCAGCGATGCGTCATCTACACCGACCGACAGCAAGAATCGCATGAGCAGCAGTGTGATGCCGGATACTTACTCTTCAGTGCATTCCCGGCCAAATGCCATCTCGAACTACCAGGCGACTCAAACAGTGGACCCCGCTGCGTCTTATACCGGGCGGAGATGGCTAACAGTCGAGGATGCAGTGTCACAATCGTCGATCGTCCACCCAGACCGTCACACACTTTCGAACACCACGTCTCAGACACCTCACTCAGCGGATCGCACGGCAACTGAGACTGACCGGAAATCTTCAGTCGCGACTACACTTTCGAAGATTGATGCCAGCAAGACGTCCCAGACACCTCAGACAGTGGATCCCAATTCAACTGAGACTGTATGGAAATCTTCAGTCGCGAGTATACTTTCGAATGCCAGCAAGACCTCCCAGACACCTCAAACAGTGGATCGCATGGCAAGTGAGACTGTCCGAAAGTCTTCAGTCGTGAGTAGACTTTCGAATGCCAGCAAGACCTCCCAGACACCTCAAACAGTGGATCGCATAGCAAGTGAGACTGCCCGAAAGTCTTCAGTCGCGAGTATACTTTCGAATGCCAGCAAGACGTCACAGACACCTCAAACAGTGAATAGCATGGCAACTGAGACAATCCGAAAGTCTTCAGTCGCGAGTATACTTTCGAATGCCAGCAAGACGTCACAGACACCTCAAACAGTGGATCGCATGGCAACTGAGGCTGCCCGGAAGTCTTCAGTTGCGGCTATACTTTCGGAGATTGATGCCAGCAAGACCTCCCACTCGACGATCGACCAACCAAGACGTCACACATACACGGAGATTTATGTCGGGACCACCACCCCCAATCAATCACCTCAAACAGTGGATCGCACGGCGTCTCAGAGCGCTCAGAAGTTTTCAGTCGCGAGTACGCTTTCGAAGCATTCCCAGCAAACCAAGTCTACTCAAACAGTGGATCACGCGACGTCTGCGACCTCCCGGAAATTGTCAGTACAGAGCGCGATGTTACAACCGACGGTCGTCCAACCGAAACGTTACACGTCATCACTGCACAGTGCACTGGGCAGAGCAACTACAGCTGAATCACCGCACGTTTCGACTGTATCGGCGTCTCGCGCCGGTGACATCGCTCAGGTTTCCTTCGTTCTTGTAAAGCATTTTATCGTGTATATTATGTACACACACTAAAGAACTACAGGCAAACGTAATACAGCAAAGACTGCTTCGTTGGTCAGCATTCGTAGTCGACCTTGACACCCGGCTTAGAGGCCGCTTAAAGTCATTTAAAGTGGTAGGCCTATACAGTTCAGTAGCTTGTCTATAGTAACCACCTCCTGGTCTACTCATTACTCACGAGGCCTCCCAGTTTCCGAGAGACAACCATTTCACCAACCGGAAAAAATAGCGAACTAAATAAAGTGAGACATCTCACTGTTAAAAGGTGGGCTACTAATACGCAGTGATGTTAACAAGGACTTGGAACCCAAGGACAAGGCCAATTAAGGCCAACAACTTGGTACCCAAGGCCAAGGCCATGGCCAATTGCCACGGACCAAAGATTATATTAAGCTGCAACTATGGCGGCTTATAGGCTCTTTGACACGGACGGACTACACAAAGCCTAAAATAAGATGCAAATTAGAAACACTGCTGAGATGGTAAGTAAGTAATGCCATTACCGTGTACCGCAACATATTGCCACTGCCAGCAGACACCATCATACCAGTGCAGCTGGGAATTTTTGTCACTTGTTGATAAATGTAAGGCTACACAAAAGAAATAATACGGCGTACCCACTCCTGATCAGCATGCAGCAATGTTGTCTTACTTAGATATAGTGTCTTGGGACTACACGTATTGCAAGAATGTGACACTCAGTCGGCTTTTGCTAAGTTTTATCAGTGCATTCTGTATATTCTAGATTACTTCTACCATCTCCACTCAGTTTCCGTTTCTAATCGGGATCCGTATTTCGTTACCCCAGTAATTAAATCGTTATTAAGGAAAAGCTAAGAACCGTCTGATGCGCAGAGGAGCTGCTACTGCTGCTGATTCTATTACACAACGAATTGGCCGGCGTATTGCTGATCAGAATGGTTTCGCATTTGCCGCTGACGTGCGTGGTAGTAAACAAAATGTGGGACCGAGTACGTCTAATCACTGGCAACAAC
>Ga0049107_10000580_pt1 | contig 11380 bp, 8 predicted proteins | sample WorMetilPIANOSA1_FD_61187 | JGI IMG/M metagenome (GOLD analysis project Ga0049107, IMG submission 61187) | Marine gutless worms symbiont microbial communities from Max Planck institute for Marine Microbiology, Germany - Olavius ilvae PIANOSA.1 | ecosystem: Host-associated > Annelida > Digestive... | reverse complement strand
TAATAATAATAATAATAATAATCGAATTTATATAGCGCGTACGGTCATAACTTCAGAGGTGCTGGCAGCAGGTCGGATCAGTGTTCAGTGATAGCCTGAGTGAATACAATTTTTTAAGTCTATATAGATGAAAAATAGACAGACTCATCACATGCAATGACATACATGAGCCAGCACATACATATCGATCCACATACAGACGCTGTTACTGATATGACCATGCTCCACTCCGTGGGTTTGGATAACTGACGTAGATTCAACATGGGGAAAGTAACAGGAGCGGTCACGTACATGGAAACGACGGTCACTGTCGCACAGTCAATATATCTGCACGGTGGACAGTGCGCTGGAAGTTGACGCTTGTGATCAGTAATGTATTCGTTACAGACGCTACTACTCGGCAGCCAGGATTTGACCTACCTCGCCGTTCGTGGTCGCTGCTCAACTAATTCCAGACTGGCCAGGACTGTTGTCTTGCCAACCTGCACAAGTGGGGCCTTGCCACATTGAGCCTCGGTCAGAGTGGCCAGTGAGAACAAGAACCACGTAGCTGACTCATTCCCATTAACAATGCTAAAAGGTGGTCTATTCTCTCTTCATGAGGCGGGTAGTGACGCAATCCAGTGACTGGAGAACAGATAGCTGTCATCAGAGGGGAAAAAGCAACAGGAAGACAACAAATTCACACAGTTGAAAAGAGTGGCGTCCTTAGAGAGTTGAACTTGTCAGTTCAGACAAAGCACACTTAAGATAAGACAAAATTACTGATGAAAATTCATACTTATATCAAAACAGATACGATGCACAACCTGCTGCAAGTTCGCCAGTTCATTTTCTGCTTGCTGTTTGACAGCTGATAAGTCTTGCTCGTGCCAGTTGGTTAAGTCTTGTATGGTCAAACGATGAGTCTCTATCAGCTGCTTCTGCGTCTCTTCAGCATCGAGTCTGAACGTCCTCAGTTTCTCAGAATGCTCTTCTAATAGACGTTTATTCTCGGCTTCAAGTTCATTCACTGTCTGTTCATTATTATACACATTCCATAAGTGCAGTAACAACAGCAACAAACAGCCAAACCGTGTAAACGAAACTCTAACAGGACAACCTGCACGAGTTGGTGCCAGTCACAACTGAAAACTCATCACCCACTGTCACTGTTATATCTCTCTCCGTTTTAACGGCCATTTTTGCAGGTGGACCTGGGTTAGCTAATATCAGAATGTCTCCAGTCTGGATTTTACTGGAGTTAAGGACGATGGAGGTGGCGGTGACAACTGGAGCTATAAGACGTGCAAAGCTCCAGTCAAACTGTCACCACCAACAAACCAACACCCGGCTTTTTACAGGCCGGATGCCCTTCCTGTCGCCCAGCCAACAGTGTCAAAGCACTGAAGGGAAGCTATATCTCACATCTAAGATACTAATAATCATTCTTCTTCACTGGCTGTGATCCATTGCATCAACCTTATGTTACTGCAGAGTGCAGACTCTTCATCTTTACATTATGCAACGATTTTCTTTTCTTTTATTTAACTGTCCCATTGTTTTCCAGGTTAGGCTGAGTTCCTCCAAAGGCCTTCCTTCGGAGGAGAATCTTTGGGCATTGCTGAATTAGGATTTTTTTACATGCAGGATGCTCTTCCTCAGTCACCAACCAACGGTGTCAAAAATGGAAGGCATAAATCGGAAAAAAATTCTAATCATTTCAACATTTGATTTAATAACAATTTAGGCAAAAAAACTTCAATCTCTGTATCTGTCAAGTATTTCTTTGTCAATGCAACGTATGCAATTTTCAACATTTCACAGTAATCAGCTGATGGTTCCATCTCTCTTCAACTACTATCCAATCACTCTTCAAAAGCAGTTAATATGGGAAACTAAACTCATCAACATCGTCATCATCTATCACATGAATGACGTCCAAACTACATCCGAATGTAACGTTGTTGACTCTCCCTTGGGGACATGGCTACTAAGGTAGTAAGGTTGCCGTCCTGACGTACCGTGCTCTGACCGGCGACATACCACAGTATCTGCGGCAATTCGTCCGTGTCGCTGACGTCCTTTCTCGCCACAGACTCCGGTCCTCTACTTCCGACGACCTGATCGTTCCGGCTGTTCGACTGACCTCTATTGGCTCTCGCGCTTTTCCGGTAGCCGGAGCCCGTATTTGGAATACGCTACCACTGCACGTCACCTCTGCCTCATCGTTGACTGCATTTAAACTGCACCTCAAACTTCACCTATTTTCTTTTTCATTCCATGGACTTTCTCCATTATGACTTCTTAGCGGTCCTTGCACTGTCTGTTGCCACTTAGACCACTATAAAAATTTTGATTCATTGATTGATTGATTGATTTAAGGTACCAAGGTAGCACTTTTACCGGCGCACGGGAGCAATTTTGGCCGGATGCCCTTCCTGCGTCCACCAACAATTCAGTGGGAACTGAACACTGGCTCGCTGGGCGCAAGTCCGCCACCGTAACCACCGAGCCATGGCTGCTCCTTCAATCATGCGATTAAGGTGGCATAATACTAAACAGCTTAATCCATTACGAGTACGAAATGAAATGATGATAATGAATCATCAGCTGACGTAAGAAGACAACAGTTAGTTCACCTTTTCTAGTGACCGAAGCCCGAGAGAGTCTGCACTGGATTTGAGACGCAGGTCCGCTTCAAGGGTCTGTTTGTTTTGCTCCACTTCAGCTAAACGCTGTTTCACTGTAACTAATTCCGTATTTAAGTCTTCTATGGTCGCCAAGTGCTGCAGTTTACAAGCCTCCAATTCACCAACTGCAGCTGTGACAACGTGCAAAAACGTCGCATGAACTAACTACTGACCACAGCAATCTCAAACAAAAACTATACAACAACAACAATGAAAACACTTACAACACTCGTTTTAATAGCCAGTTTCCAGGAAAACCTGGGTAGGCCAGTACCATGGCAAACCATTCTGTATCGTGCTGCAGCAAGAGATGACGGAAGTGGTGGTGGCAACAACTGTAACTCTGTGACATGCAAAGCTCCAGTCAAATGACCACCACCACAGTACCAAAACTCGGCTTTCTGTACTAGCCAGATACCCCCTGCCGCCCATCCAACAGCGTCACAGCAATGAAGATATGAAAAGTTTAAGTAACAAATACATCAGATACAAAGAAATGGCTAAAACAATCACATAATTTCTGCAGTTAAAAAAATGCAAAGCATTAGAACTGGAACTTATGATACACAAAATCAGCTTATTGTCGTAATTAACTGAAGCATAACACGCTCATTTATTAAAAGATGTCGATAAAATTACATTTTATGCACAATTTACAGCTTTAATACAGCTTAGTCTTATTCTACTAATGCCACAACAAGGAAAAGAATTAAAATAAACAAAAAAATAATAATTATACTGGTATTACTGACTGAAGTCTGAGAGATTCTACACAGTACTTACACTGAAGCACAACTATCGCCATTACAGTGAGCAGGATGTGGTCTCAGACTCGACGTCTGTCTCGAGACCCATTGAGGCCTCGGCCTTGGTCTCATCTTGGACGGATTGAAGAAAGTCTCAGTCTCGGTCTCAGAATCGCAGGTCTCGGTCTTGATATCGGTCTCTGATCTGAATGACTGATGTCTGCATTAAAACTGTGAGACTCACTCGCAAAATACTACCACAACATTGTGTCACTTACTGGACTTTGCAACAAGATCCAACATCTGCTGATCTAATGTCAGTCGGACTGATGACAACTCAGACTGTAATTGGGCTGATCGGCGTTCAACAGTTCCCACTGTTTGCTCGGCTTCTGCCAACTAAATACATGTGCAGACACTTCACAATAATGTTACAGTAACTTATTTCATAGTCCATTATCTCTATCTACCTTCCAACGTCACCTTAAGACATTCTTATTCAAGAAATCATTTCCAGACATTATTGCTGATTGACACTTTAGTGGACCTTGTGGTAACTTAAATTACTTAGGCCACTCTAAAAAATTCTGCTTGACTGATTGATTGAAAAGGACCTCTCAATTGAATTAGCTTACGAATGCTTTACATACATTAGAGTATATATACAATGAAACAAAATGACACAATTTATTAGCTACAATACACGAGATTCAAAGCTACTAACACAGAAACAAAAAACCTTTTCGCGTAAAGTATTAATTTCCAGCTGAAGATCGGTGTCTCGCTGCTCAAGTCCACTGCACTTGTTTGTTAAGTCTGATTTAAGTTCTTCTGTGAGTTTAAGTCGATTTGATAAGTCTTCAATTTTCTGCTTTGCATCCAGCTCAGCAGCAAAACTGTGCTTTTTGAAGTCTTCAAATTGTTTGTGAAGTCGATTATACTGCTCGTCATTTGGCGTAGTTTGTGAAAACTTTGCGGACTCCAGTTCTTTCTCGTAGAATGCGTGAACCTCGGCCAGTCTGGCAGCACTGTCCTGCTGCAGCTGGTTCCTTGCCTCCACACTCTGTTCCAGCTTCTTCTCAAGACTCGCTATCTCCGACTTGTGCTTATCTTCCAGACCACTGCGCGACGCCAACAACCGTCGTTGCTATGCACATACATGCAGATATATCTATTTTTAATTCTATTTCTCTCACTCATAGACTGGAGATGGTTATAGCTGCACAAGCTATCTGTCTGTAACTACATATGTTCTACGCTTTTTTTTCCACAAAATAAGCAAAAACGATTGAACCTCGGGTCACCAAAATTGGTACACATGATGATCTAGAGGTATCCTTGTAAGGGACAGATTTTGCACCCAAAAGGTCAAAGGTCAAGGCTCAAGGTGGAATGATCTGAAAGTGGGCAGGGAATTTTCATGTGATAAGTTAAAAACGGCCATGAAATTTGGAAAACAACGATCGACGTGATGTGACTATAGGTCCACAAAGTCAACTGTCACATGGCTCAAAAGTGTCTGAGGCTTGTCTATGCCTACACTGTCACTGCACTTTACTGACATCCTCTAGATGCGGAATCATATACTGCTGGCCACGACATTATTAGACTTGGTGCTATTTCACTTACTTACCTACACACTAAACACTGCTATGGCTGGGTGTGAATATAATGGTCTGTGACTGCACTGTTTAGTTAACAGTTTTTAACTCTGTCAAGATTACATTTTCACCTGTGTCTGTCTATACTTTTTCATGAGGCCTGTGTCTGTCTGTCTGTCTGTCTGTCTGTCACAGGATTACTCAAAAACTACTAATCAAATCTTTGTAAAATTTTATGAAACGGTTTGCCATAATCCAGGGACCAATTGATTAGATGTTGAGTGACCTAATTGACCCAAAGTCAAGGTCACTATAGGTTAAAAAGCCAAAATTGTTTTCTGCAAATAACTCCGTTCAAAACTGTCGTACAGAGTCGCAACAAAAATTAATAATGTAGCTTATTCAATTCTCTAAATATTTCTTAATATTATTATGGCTGCAGGACTGACAGTTTAAAAGATTGGTAGAGGTCAAAGGCCAGAGTGGTCAGGTCACAATTAAATAGACTATAACTCGCTAAAAATGCTGAGCTGCCATAGTGCTTATAGACAATTGAAACATTCGCAAAACTTCAAAATCTTTGCAATAGGTAATGAAGATAACAATTAAAACAACAACAAACAGTAAACAGCTAATTTATGTATGGTAAATTGGTAATTAACTCAAGTATAGTATACACATGGTCACACATGGTTTTTATCAATTTAATTCATCGTAAAAATGTTTAATTCTCTCTCTCTCCATTTTAACAGCCATTTTCCAGGTCGACCTGGGTTAGCCGGTACCAGAATGTTTCCATTCTGGATTTTATTGGAACTAAGGATGATGGAGATTGTGGTGACAACTGGAGCTGTAAGATGTACAAAGCTCCAGTCAAATCATCACCATCAACAAACCAACACCCAAAATGTTGAATTGTTGATTTTAAATTTTTGGTACCGACCATAATGTAAAATTTTCACTGCCAACACACAGTGATCACGGAGAAATGCAGAATATCACGGAATACTCAAATCTAAAGTACCTGTAAATGGTAAAAAGAGCAAGGAAAATGATGGCTGAATAATAATGTCAAATATATACAATTATATCCTGAACTAAAGATTTCTATTAATTACTAATTTACAAAGAAGTGATCATCATCTGGACATCATCGATTTTTCTTATGTTTTATTTTAGACTTGCATTCTTTTTGCAAATTGAGTTTATGACTCAGAAATGTGTGCACATGTGAGCATACGTGTGCATTAGCTACAAATATGTAAATACTTGCAATGTGGGAATGCATTAATTGCAACAAGATATAACGTATAAGATACCTGTTCTTCTTGTGATTCAGCAACAGACAACAATCTCAGACGATACCGTTCCTCCAATTCTGCTACTGCAGTTTCCTTCTCAACTCGTAACTGTTCACACAGACTGTCCATTGTTGCCAGCCTTGCTTTCAGCTCGTCTTTTACAACAGAAGCTTCCTGCTTCATAGCAGCCAACTTCTCTGTGTACTCCATTTCACGCTGCTGTTGCTGTTCCTGCAAATGATGCTTCGTCTCTGCCACTGCCAACTCTAATTGCTTTGCATATTCCTCTTCACTGTAACTTGACCGACTACAAGCAGCAGCTTGTTCAGTAAGTTGCTCAATTTTCAGTCTGCAATTAAGAGACAACAGTTAGTAAGTAAGTATATTTCTAAGGCATTCACATCATAAGTCACAAAGTCATTATCCATATACCATATGGATGGCATATGGTTCTTACAGTGTTAGAAAAATGGATAATAAAATTAATTAAGAGAAATCATAACTCGCAGCATACATAAACACTTTAATACTGATTACTGAACTACATCAGGTGCATTGGAACTTATAAACAGAAGCTGTGCAGTATATACACCATGTTTCATAAAAAATGACCCCTACTTAATTGTCCATAACTTTGGCAAATGTTGACCGATTTTCCAAATTTTCTCACATTCGGACTCAGCAGAGATTGTGTAATGAATTGATTATTAAAGGTCCATCACACCTTAAAGGCATTGATACACTACCTTGTGAAATGTAAATGTCAGGAAACTACCGACAATCTGAAACAAATGTCTCTGGTTTAACAATAAATTTTAACTTAATTTATTACAGTTAATAATGTTTTTGCTAATTTATGTCACGGTGAATATTAAAACTGTCATTCTGTAGCTTCAATGCAGGCACAAAGTCGTCTGCACCACTGATCAATGCCATTGTCAATAATGCTCTCTTAGACTCCAACTCACGCATCAAACAGATTCCGCCTCAAATCATTCACATCCTGCACTATTTGTGGTATACTCGTTGCCCCAGATTCTGTAATGAAATGTATTGAGGCCAGGGCTGTTTGGTGGCCAGAAGTCTGGAAGTTCTATGTGTCTCTTATGTTATTGCACTTTCCGACTGGAGGAGCAAATGATGCACAGAATGTCAGCGTAGACACAGCTCGTGGAAATTTGTAAAAAAAATGAAAATGTGATATTGCATGGTATATAGCCAGATCGATTCAGATGTCTGAAGATACAATAATCCTATTTATAAGCTCATGATGAACAACAAACAAACTGTAACTGGTGTTAATTAATGTGCTAATTAGATCAATTTTTGAACATTAAAGTTTTACAAGGTAGTGTATCGACGCGTTTAAGGTGTGATGGGATCTTTAATGATCAATTCATTACTCAATCACTGATGAGTCAAAAGGTGAAAAATTTTGAAAATCGGTCAACATTTGCCGAAGTTATGGGCAATTAAGTTGGGGGTCATTATTTTATGAAACACGGCGACATAGTTAGCCATCATATAAGACGATAAAAATAGGAATTAGCTTAATAGACACCACAGTTATGACACATATGTGTAGTCATTACTGTATTTGGCAATTACTGGTATTTACTACAACTGCATATACACTGGTTATTAACTTGCCTGTAATGTTCAATCTTCATTTGCATTTCTTCATAGACCTTGTTCAGCTGTTCTTCATGAAGTTGCTCTGTGTGTGCAGCAACTGTTTCAGTTTCATCATGTTTCGTGTTGAGTGCATAAATAACCTGCAGAAATTATTACATACCAAGAAGGTTAGCTACTGCAAACAGATCACATGCAAGCATTCCTGTCACCAAAACTTCGGTCCCTGAGATGTGGTCCTGTCACCTAGTTTGAACACACAGTTGCTCGATCTGTGTCGTGGCTGTTGGTAAAATGCGGGAGTATGGGAGCAAGTACTGGTAAAATGGGAGACAAAGTTGCAGGAATACGTTGGTTATGGTTAGGGTAACAGTGAAGGTTACTGTTATTACTTCATAATGTCAGTGTCAAATTGCCAATCAATCAGGAGCTCGAGGATAAAAGCGATTGTGAACTGATCTTAGTTTGGTACAGACTGCAAACAATTTGCTCAGCAAGTCACTGTTTGTATGCAAAAGAAAACCAACACATTTAAGTGGTCAGAAGCACGGCAATACTCTACAAGCCACTTTATTCATGCTTTCATTATAGTCACAGTAGTTCCAGACCACTACCAGAATTTCCACCAGAATACCTGCTCCGACCAAAACTGGAACATGCCATTATTTTAATCACACATCAGCGTGCACAGCATGCAGAGCGCGACACTGTTTTACCATTTCTGTCCGTTTGTCCAATGCCGGTATTGTGTCTAAATAAAACACATACTGTCACACTTTTCTCACATTCTGGTGATAGTTTTTCTTCAGCCACACCTCCTTTACAAAGTTCCAATGCGAACCCTGTCAACAGGACCGTTAAATACATGGGGACGATGGGGTGGGAAACATTTGTGATTTTCAAGTAAAATCGCTGTTTATCTCACAAACAGTACCAGACAGATTTGTGGTTACTATGGACCACTAAGAGGAAATCATAGGTGGCCAATCGATCTGATCTGATGTGTTGAAAGGCAGGATGCAAGTGGCCCATTTTTCAGGTGTATCTTTGTATGTAAGCTCGTTCTCTTGGACCTAACGACCAAATTTGGCATGATAATACCTAAGGATAGACGTGTCTAGGGTTCACCTACACCCCATTCTAAGGCAGTGGGCCCCAGCATACTCCCAATTTTGAGACATCTTACACGCGCACATACGGTATGAGAAACAGCAACCAAATTTTACACGGTGGTCAAACAAGATGAGAGGAAAATTTTACAGGCTCTACCATTCCCCCTGCTTGGCCATTAGATTTGTCCAAACCAACAACAGATCATCTAATTACCAGTTGAATAGCCATTCATGCCAAGGGTGACAGCATTTCAAAGGCAAACAGAACGGTCATTGTTCATGGTCAGCAGGCGCCAAGGCACTGCTGTCGCCAGATAGATGTCCTGCTGATAATGACTCTACACGTGCCCCAGAACTGACTGAACCATGGAGGAAATCGAACACATGCGTGAAATATGAATTCCGACCTAATCTGAACTTGGCTGGATATTCGAATGCCAGCCAAATTCGGATAGCTGGATCAGATATCCGTCCATCCCTACATATGATGAAGGTGAAAGGATTAAGCTATGCACTGTTCTTTTACAAAGTTCTGTGACTTGTGGTCTATGTGGTAACATGAAACACAGAAATCTGCATGTGACACAATATACAGTACTTTTCACAATAATGGTGGCAGCAGGTATATTCTGTTCAACTCGTGGAATGGCAGTCTATAAGCCTGCTGTGTTATGCATGTAAAATGTATTTCTGGTATTTAGTCATTTTATTTACTGCAAAGTTTTTCTGCTTATGTAATGTGAAAGTGCTGTCTCTGGCTGAAACCTTTTTTATTGCACAGTTTACAATTTGAGTTGTACAACATACCAGTTTACTACTGTCAAGCATGATCACCCGATCCCGCTTGAGTAGGAAGTAGGAGTGAGTTTCACTCCCGACACAGTGTTAATAAATAGGCGACAAAAGTAGGTCACGAATAATCCAGGGCCTAATTTAAGGTTCAAACTACCAAGCACGGGCCCATGACGAGCGAGGAACACGAGCCTATAATGGGGGTCTGGGGGCAGAGCCCCTGGTCAGGGGGCGAAGCCCCCCTGAAGCTGAAAGCCTTTCAGCTTTTTAATGTCCAATGGAAGTGGCAAAATTTACCCCAGTGACTGTGTCTGGCAAACTCAGTGTTTGTGATGTCTCAATTATGTTGAACAGGATTCCTAATACTTCCCTCCTGAGGACTGGAGGATTAAAGCAGCTGAGAGAAACGGCCCACCTGGTGATGGATTCTGGACAGAGTAGTAATATTCCGAGAATTTAACATAAAGAATGATGCAGTTTTGTGTGATATTTTTGTTTTTATTTTAGGGTCATGCTTGCTACTTTCTTGAAGCATGGGTTACCAAATCTTCAAGCACAGATTTCAAATCTCCAAGCATGTCCGTGCCTGTAGGCATGTTATTTTAGGCCCTGGAATAATTACATGATACTGTTTGTTAAGCAGATACCTTTGTCAGCTGAGCAATCTTCTTACACATTTTAAGATGCAAATCCGGACTAATCTCAGCATCTTTTGGCAAACTGCCATATTTTGTGGATTGATAGCCATTAGCACAGTTCGTCTTGGCTCCAGCTGCCATATACAAATACTGGTTAACAAACCACACAGACATACATCAGTCAGACTTACTTACAGTTAATACATTCACTGTAAGATTTACTAAATTACTATTTATCAGAAACAGTTAAATTCTTTGAAAGGGTGTAAAAAGTACACTTCAGTGACAAGTGTGTGGGGAGTCAACTAACCACACTTTTGTACCGAGGTTATCTATAGGTTTTAGGTTTTATTTCTCTGTATTTTTTTATTTCTGCATGTGTTCATGTGCTGCCTCTTTTGGAGTAACAAATGATAATTAATTAAGTAGTGACCCCACCTTTTGCAATTGATAATGCCTGCTAACAATATTACATTTTTTACAATGTACCGTAGGCACACTGAAGTGTCACTAGTCTCGACGCCTCTGGAGAGACACAAAATGCCGAAAATCTGATGGCAGCTGAGAACTTTGGATCCCATGCTGGCCACCAAAAGGAAACCTTTCGGACTTTATCCAAGGGATTTTGAACGCCCCCACTTCTCAATAAGGCTCTGTCACTACTAAATCGACACCTTTACATACGTTTACTGATATCAGCTGCAATCAGTGCAGCTGACAGTATATAACTGCAGTTGCCAGCTTTTTATCACACTTTTTTAGATTAGGACTTCCGGTTCTGACAATGACGGACGTGTTTATGTTTATGTTTTTGAGCGGAAATTTTTCGGAATTATCGTAGCGTATAAGTGTAATTTCGAAAATTGTGGTGTAAATACGTTAACAT
>Ga0049107_10000579_pt1 | contig 11397 bp, 8 predicted proteins | sample WorMetilPIANOSA1_FD_61187 | JGI IMG/M metagenome (GOLD analysis project Ga0049107, IMG submission 61187) | Marine gutless worms symbiont microbial communities from Max Planck institute for Marine Microbiology, Germany - Olavius ilvae PIANOSA.1 | ecosystem: Host-associated > Annelida > Digestive... | reverse complement strand
CTGAACATAGTCAATGAACGGTATACGTTGTCACAAACAGAATGACAGTCCAAACAGAAATGATTTAAGTTCTTTTTTAAAGGTAGTAAACGATTTGGAGTTTGAGCGGAGAGCTGGGGATATCGAAGCTGCGAGTAACATATTTTTAGTTACTGTTTGTTAATGGTTTTGTATGTCTTTATTACAGTGCACAACGCTGAATCAGACAGGCATAGTTGGATCCAAGGCGAGGCATGGGCGTAGCCAGAAATTTCACGTAGGGGGCTGGTGCGGCATGTCAGAGACGGTTGCCGGCTCACCATACACCCCACCCCTCCCACTCGGCTCCCGCTCCGCTTGGTATAAGACTTACACACAAAAATATTTAAACGTTTTCGAATGTACACAACCATATTTTGTGCTTCTACAGGAAACGCTTCATTTTTTTCTTTGCTCTCTAGGGGGGGGTAGCCCCCCCCCCTCTGGCTACGCCCCTCAGGCGACGGCGACGACGTCGCGTCGCCGGGGCAGGCCAGTGATTGACGGGGGATCGCGCGGCGCAGTAGGCGTGGCGACGCAGGTCGCAGGGTCGAGTTATGTGAATGTTGGGGAAGCGGACACTTACGCATGAGAGTGTGGAGCGTGTCCTGGGAATGCGGACAGTCAAGCACGAGTGGGGTGTGAATATGATTGGCGTTGTAAATAAATGTACATACTGTGTATAATATATAATATATACCGTGCGTTGTACTCGTAACGGTCACGGCATCCACAGCCACAGTAGTCAACCGAACACGTTACGCCGAACGCCTTCTACCGCTCGGGAGGCACGCTCGGAACGGCCACGTCCGGCGACAACTGGCATACACTGGTTGCTTGGCTGTTTCGCTGACTGGTAAACACCAAATAAGTCGTAAATATTCCTCCAGTCTACCGACGGTAAACAGGCATAACGGATGATTTATTTAACATCGACCAACGCCAAGTTATGCTTATTGCGTAACAGTTTATGAGTGAGTCGAGCTGTTACAGTTGTACAGCGGCAGAATTAAACAAAGTCTGTGAAGATTCAAAAGGGTGGGCAACAGTAAACGAAGTCACTTTTCAGTTTCATTTTTTTTTGCTTGCAACAATTGAATGCGGCTATAAAATTCAATGATTTTGGCACTTATAAACTACACAAAGCAAAAGGTAGTCCAATGCACTTTGTATCTTAATGACGGCATCACATGCTAGATGACGTCATGTGTATCAACACGTCTGATGCACGCTGAACGACAGTCGTACTGTACTCCAGAAAATATTTCAACTCAATGTCTATAACGACAGTTTTACAGTACAGTTGGTGGAATGTGTGTTCAATGTGTCCGCTGTTCTGGTCCGCGACACACACACTGCAGACGATGTACACCCAACACGACCACCTGCTTCAACTGATCAACGGTTCCAACTTCCTGCCATGGTAGACTCGCTCCTGCAGGGCCCCAAATCGCGTAATCCACCAGATTTAAATCCGGTCTGTTGGAAGCCACATGTCCGGCTCAATGAAGGCAACATTCTCACGCCACAGGTAGAGTTAGTGTTTCGAGCAGTGTGCGATGGCGCGCCATCATGCTGCAGTGTCCACTCGTTACTGACCAGACTTTGCAACAGACCTTGACCAAGGACACGAATATAGCAATAAAAATGAAAAAAAGCGCCCAGAAAGACGCAAACACTGTGCGCGCGCTGGCTGTAGTAAGGTGCGGACACCGCCCGCCCGCCCGCCCGCCCGCTGTCACAAACCCACAGACAGGACCGACTAAAATACACTGCGCCGCAGCTAGCTAGCGCGCAGTGTAATCAGTCTCAACTTTGTCGCCTGGATCGACGAAGAGGACACTCGTTTTGCTAACCTTCGACACAGCAACTGACACCGTCACGCTGCAGCTGAAGTGTTGACGTGAGGGCTCTTTAAAAAAACAGGTACTTATTTAAAGTCGACAACAAGTGGAAATGTGAGCGTAAATACAGAACGAAACGACTTACATAAAAGAGGCAAGAGATGTTATTTAGTACAAGAGGGTTGGCTACTGCAAACAGATCGCGCGTCAGCCTTCGCGGTCGACCGTGCAAAAGTTTTCCTCACATGTAGTTTGATCATCATGCAGAATTTGGTTGTTGTTTCTCATACTGTGTGCACGCATGTAGGAGGTCAAACATTCTGGGGACGCTTGGGCCCCACTCCTTGGGACGGGGGCGTGCCTGTGTCCCCTGAAACACGCTACTGCCCCATTATTTACGTGTTATCATACCAATTGTCGTTGCTCTAAGTCAAACTGTTTGGGCGCAGGTAGAGGGGTCCCCCAAAATCGGGGAAGCTGGCCCCTTGGGATGGAAGCGTGGATGATAACCTAGAAACATGCTCATGTCCCACACCAAATTTCGTCGCTCTACATCAAACAATTTAAGCGTAATTATAGAAATCTGCCAGAAAATTTTGACCCCTCTCGTCCCGCCTTTCACCGTTACTCAAGGTCACTGGAGCCAACACTGATCGATAGGTTGCCTATGACTTCCTATTAACGTTCCATAGCAATCAATGGCCCATCTCGTACCGTTTCCGAGATAAACGGCAATTTCTGTCGAAAGTCGCAAACCCATCCCCGTGTTTTTAACGCCCCCGCTGAAGGAGTTTCCCTTGGAATTTTGTAACGGCGATAATGTCAAAAACAATTCACGCCTCTACCAGAGGGTGGAAAGAGTTTGACGATATGTGCATTCGTTTCTATACAATTATTATTATTATTATTATTTATTACGCACAAAGCAGCATAAAACATACAACTAATACAGTAAAATAAGGGAAAAAAGAGTACACCAAAAGCACACATGAACAAAAAAAGGTAATTTACACAATAAATAAAAAATCGCTCAGAGGAGACGCAAATACTGCGCGCTGGCTGTATTAAGCCGGAGCCAAAATTTCGCCCCGCCGCTGATCCACTTCCCGGGGGCACGGGACGGCCAAAATTTAATCAGCTGGAGATGGTCACTACCTTTACCTACAAACCCAGTTTGGTGAGGATCGATGCACGCAATTTCGAGTTATCGTTGTAACAGACCCACAAACACACTAACAACAAGTTACAACAAATTATAACGACATCTGTCATTTTTGGCGTTAAGAATGTTTCTGTACAATCGTTAAATTCGTCACGAGTCACTGATGACTGTATCTCGTCAATAGTGAGTAAGGAAACAGGACGCGCTAGCTGGCCTATAAACACACTGGTAACCAATAAGTCAGGAATAACACTCGAAGTCGAACATTAATACACAGGCACGATATTAAGACTCGTGTGGCTGTGGCACTTACGTTACCATGTAACAACAAGACCAGGCGAAAAGCCTTTCGGTCGGTCCTATTGTTTTTCCAGTCCTGCAATCAGGTGCGTCATTTTCCAATCTCGCATCTTCCATCGCTCGTGCTGTTCTACTGCATATTTTACAACGAGGACGACGCGAACGTTGAACATTGCAGCAGAAGTGCAGAATCAGAGATCGTTTAGAAGCACAAGCGGTAACCGACAACTGTCAACTGTTCTAACCTAGGGCGAAATAAGCGACTAAAGAAATTAGTTACATCTAAGCCTAACTAAAACGGTATGCACCTCCAGAAGACATCAGCATGCAGAGACGACGCAGACGGCGCTGGTGGAAAACGCAAACAGCAGCATGTAACAGTGCATTAGACGACGCATGTACCGTGTAGCATGTACATTGTACATGCTATTCGCAGCCACTGATGACGGAGTACTGGACTTACGTGGTGATTCAGAGCATAAAAACACGCACGTCCTCCACTTGTCTTACCATGTCGAATTAGGTCGCTGTAGGTGAAACCGTATGGGCGTCAGTACGGGGTCGGGGTCACAAAAAAATTGGGGCTGACCCGTAGAATCAGGCCCCTCCACCACAGGTGTTACCATGCCGAACTTGGTCGCTCTAGCTGAAACCGTGTGGGCGTCAGTAGGGGGTCCCAAAAATTTTGGGGACGCCGAGCGCCGCCCCCTTAGGACGGGGGCGTGTCTGACCCATAGAAACACGCTCTTACCCACCTGTGCTACCCTGGCGAATGTGGTCGCTCTAGGTCAAACGGTTGGTGCATAATTAAGGAGATCATCCAGAAAAGTTTGACCTTCAAGGTCACTCCAGGTAACTGAAACCGACACGGATCGATCGGCCACCATGACTTCCTATTAGTGTTCCATAGTAACTATGGGCCTATCTTGTACCGTTTTCGAGATAAAAGGTAATATTTGCAAAATTTTCCCAACCCCATATATTTAACAACCAGCGATGGGGTTCTCATTGGATTTTTGTAACGGCGATAGATTACAGGTGATGTGCCTACCAGACCGTCAAAAAGTGTGACAATATATCCATTCGTTTAGACACAGTACCGACACTGAACCAGAAGGACGGACGGAAGTCAGAAGGACGGACAGACGGACAGAATTGGCAAAACAATATCGCGCTCTGCATGCACTGTATGCTGACGCGCGATAAAATACGCATCTCAGAGGGACTACAAAATACTGTTGCATTCATCGTGTACTTCACGGCAGCGTGCAAGCCCGCACAAGTTGACGCAGTGTAGACGGAACTAAACACAGCCAAATAGCAAAGCACCCTTTCACTCACTGTCAATTCGTGCTTAAATTACCCATCAAATACAACGCAAATGTCGAAATACCTTCTGAATACAGGTGCCATACCAACGCTTACAAATAACAACGCAGTCACCTGCGAAATCGATTCGTTTACCTATTGCTAGCGGCACGCACGTCGGCATTAGCAGATGTTTGAACATTATATACGCTATTCGACATGTTACCAACAGTTAAATCACACAACTGACCGCCACCGACGGCCATCATAATGCGCCAGTAATGACAACAGGGGAATAGGCTAATAATCAAGGTGTATTTGCACGTCGGCTTATACAGATTGTTATGACTGACGGTAGTTGAATTAAAATGCATTCTACACTCGAACTCTCAACTCCGAACGCTCCAGTTTTGCGATATCTCGTCGAAACCAAACTACACCGACAAACCAAGCCCCAACACGGTGATCCCGTGTGCGTGGGGTGTCGACCCTTCCTCTCCCGTTATGGCTTATTTCGCCAAATTGGACAGCTCTATCTACGTCAAAACGGTATGAGCGTATACGTGGTCAGTACAAAACTAGGCCCGAGGAACATCGCGTGCAAAGGTAAGTATCTCAAAATTTAATCCATTTGTTCCGGTTCCATAAGCTGTCGACTCAGAAAATTTCACAGCATTTTTAAGTTATCCTGTTTGCACACGCACAGTATATTATCCCGTCCGTTGTCGGGCATCAATACAAAACGCACTCAGATGCATACATACACACTACTATTACAACCTTATATTTGGAACAGCCGACCGACGTGTGCAGGTATACCAGACTGACATTTCTGAGGAACTATTGCACTGCGTTCTAATAAAACAGTTCTTTAGTTTCATGCGGCACCACTTATGACGAACAGCGCAAAAACACGAACCACCGTGCGATGTGCAATGTGCATAGATTGAACTGGAGAGCTTGGATCTCAACCGGAAAATCGTACGAGCAATTGCCAAAACGGTCGCATCGTGGTCGTCAAGAGCGGAACAACTGCCGTCAAAACGCGCGACACGAGAAAATCAATATGAGCGACGACAACGACGGTAGCGACGGCGGCGGCGGCGGTACAGTGACGGACAGCAGCGGTGTCTGTCATCAGCAGTCGGCCTAGCGACATACATAACCGCCGCTCGGCGACCATCTAGTCACTAGTGCACCATTTGCTCGCCCGACTTCCACAGATCACAGCACTGCAAACAACTAACAACTTTCTGCTGCCGTGCTGAGCGGCGGGTAGTATTTAAACAGAACTGCACTGCTACAGAGAGAGATCTCCCCGACGCTGACAGTCTTCGTTACTACAGAGCGTCGTTAAATAACCAGACTCGATTGACTCGATACAGCAGTACTGCGGTTTAAGGCAAATGTGCCAAACAATAGTCAGATAAATGTGCTATATAGGTCAGAGACATGGACTCAGATGTAACAGGTAAGTATGCGAGAAATCCTACACTGCGACGGTACGGACATACAGACAGAAATGAGGACAGTTTTCTTTCTTTATGACAATGAAAGGAGAAAACAGAAGTGCACGGATAAAGAACAATGATCGTGATTTAACAGAGTCTGCGACATCAAAGACTCGCTGAACCACGAACGTACAAACTAGACGTGCACGCAACACGGGCAACAGAAACCTGGAGGGAAAAGTGTATGAGGTCGGGTTGAGCGGATAAATGGAAATATTTAAGGTTGGTGAAACAGTTAAATGAGTCATGTTAGATCCTTTGCCAATTGAGAACATCTCCAGCACGGCATTCTCAAGTCGGTGACGGTCATTAATGGACTGACGACATCGCCGGGGCACACTCACTCACATTACCATTCTATAGTGCTGCAGTGCAGCTGTAGAGGCTGCGACTTGCAACATGCGCGGTGCATGTCGAGTTATTTACGTGTCGACACTCGGTGAAGGCGGGTCAACTATCACACACCACAGCAACAGCAGCAACTGGCGGTTTCCGTCCATCACGAGGTCATGACACAATGCCCGCCCAGTCACTTCACTTCACCACGTCGCACCATCAACGCCTGCACGCGCCGCGCCCACGAACTGGAAGCGAAGCGGCCGCTGCACAGACTTCAAAGAAAATGCGTGTCGGCGAGATTTTCGACAGACTAGAAAATACAACAGATATGATTGACGATTTGTTAATCATAGCGTCACAACGAGATTCAAGGTTCGTATCCCTATCCGATTTGCTGTATTTTAATACTGCGCCGCTTATGAGCAACGTCATACAATAGTTGAACCAAATACCGCTGCATAATTAAAGAAGTCTGCCACGTGGAAACGTGGATGATATTTTTGTTGTTTCGTACCGCACTAACGTATAACTGGCGGGCGGACGGACGGACACAGTTGCCGTAGCGTCGATCGATATTAATTCATCGGTCATCGTCATAACAATGCACACACACCGCGCCCTCACCAACAAGTTAATTACTAACTTAATGAAATAGTAATAAATCGCTGGCAGCACGCGAGAACCGCGGCGGCTTTTACGAGTGTTACGAGTTTTACGCCTGCAGTTGAGCAGCGTCCAGCCACGCAGACCCAGACAAGCCCCAGACGAACTGACGAGGCTCGAAGAACGCGTCGCTGACGCTAAACAGAAGAAATTGACGATCGGACTCGTGAAAGTCCAACTTGGTTGAATTTCCACGTAAAAAACGAGACGGCCACAGACATATGTGACTGATGCGTGTGTACTTCGGTGCAGTTAACGTCTGTTGCAATAAAATACTTTTTTGTTTCTAGGCATTCTTTACGAAATTAATGCATATAACATTAAATTTACTACTAAACCTATACACATGGGTACGCATAACAGCTAAAGCAAAATAATGTAATAAAAAGGAACAAAACTGGAATGGTATGTTTTGTTGATTTTTTTCGTGCAGTTTATAGCTGCTGTTCAGTTAAACCACTCTAAGCACACTGCTAACACAGCTAGATATTTGATCCAAACCTTATGGGGATCTAATTCGTTATTCGTTAAGTTATCGTACTCTGTCATGAAGGCCAAAATTTACAGCATCTCGCCAACTACAATCTTAACTTATTAGTTGAATAAACAGGGTGTGTATAACGATGCAGTTACTCAAAATTTTGTTCACGCGTATTATGCAATATTATTACTTTCTGCCTCCAGCATATTATCATATAATAGGTCAAATGGGCACAGTTGCGTGGTGTTATTTCATTGCCACTGGATGTTTGAACCAGTGCTTCAATGTGCTGTGAGCCAGCTTCAAGCACAAATTTCTCAAAACACAATCCTGTGTTTTCCGACTTCCGAGCCATCTTCTTTCTGCCTCGAATATAATTCGCCCAATAATATATCGAAATCGCCGTGCCGACGCTGAAACGGATTGCAGTTTTGTAACGTTTTGTAGATCATGCATTTTATAACGTTAACAGAAGTCACCGAAAATTCTAAACGTGACTTTGCATCCATCTATATGATTATACCGCGCGACGCTATACGTCAGCGCGGTCTTTGCTGTCGCCAGGCGTCTGTCCGTCATGTTCGCGTATTGTATCCAGACGGCTGAAGATATCGTCAAACTTCTTTCTCGACCAGGTAGCCCCATCATTTCTAGTTTTTTTTAGTCCGAGCGCCGATATCCAATTCCAAGGGGAACCCCTTCAGCGGAGGTGCCAAATACACGGGGTGGGAAAAATTTGCGATTTTCGACTGAAATCACCATTTATCTCGGAAACGGTACAAGATAGGCCCATGGTTGCTATGGAACGTTAATAGGAAGTTATAGGTGGCGGATCGATCCGTCTCGGTTCCGATGACCTTGATTGACCTTGAAAGGCGGAACACGAGGGTCAAATTTTTCAGGCGTACCTCCTTAATAAAGCTCGTATCGTTTGACCTACAATGACCAAATTCGGCAGGATAAAACGTGTGCAAGGAGAGGTGTATTTCTAGGGGGTCACCGACGTCCCTACTGAAAGGGGGCGGGGCCCAAGCGCTCCCCAATATTAGGAGTTTCCTTATATGTATGCATACATCCTTTGAGGCAGAACTATCAGATTTGACGTGGTAACACATATGGGAGGTGGCTGTCTTCAGGTTGCCAACCACACCCTACCCCAAGGGGGCGGTGTCCCAGCACTCCCCGATTTGGGGGATTCCTTTCTATTTATCCATACACCCTTTGTCGCAGAACTACCAAATTTCACACGCTAACACATAGCGGGGAGGGGCGTGTATCTTGAGGTCAGCCACGCCTCCCATCCCAAAAGAGCCGAGTTCCAGCGCTCCCCAATTTTGGGGTTCTCCTCTGTATTTATGCCTACACCCATTAACGCAGAACGACTAAATTAGGCACGGTAATGCATCTGGGGAGGGGCGTGTTTTAGGTCAGCCACGTCATTGCATCGCGCAGTTTGTCAGCGATAGCTGAGTTTCTTGTATTAAATAATGTAGACGGCCTATTTGTGACTAGTGTGGTCTGTAAATAATGGGTGCAGCGAGCGAGCGAGCGAGCGGTTCCTGGTCTGTGGAACACGTGCAGCCTGCAGCATGCATGCGCAGCTCAATCCGCCGCGGGCAGCTGTAGAAATCGAATCGGACAGAACACAGAAACACGAACACATTGCGAATGTCACACAAACAGTTCGGTACGTGACAAAGGCGGCTAAGTCGGCCCAGAGGCACGCTGCCGGTGCACTTCTTCTGTGACACTAGCATCAGCCGAAACACCGCACCATGCTGCTCCTCAGTCGCGCAAGTCGACTTCATTTTTTGGATATTGTTGTCCGCAGCATCAAGCAACATTCATCCCTGCTCAGCCTGGCTGCCTAACGGCAGCGGTCAATACGATTGATCACCGACAGCTGCCCCCAAGCCGTGTCGTTCGTAGAATAGATCAATGATCGACTGGCCAAGTTGTTCTTGCATATATAATAGAATAGTGCGATCTGTATATAATGGGTGCAGCGAGCGAGCGTGTTTTTTATATTTGTTTAATAATAATAATATGATAATAATATCGACTTTGGCACACAGAGGTTTGCGGATTACCACGTGCCATAAAAAAATAAGTTTACTGAAAACCATATTCATAATATTGATGTGTTTAACGCAAGCTATATAAAACGCAATAATATCAAGAACTAAACAACAGACCACTGAAATAATAAGCGTTTCTAACAGTGATTTTTACTGCCTTCCTTCTTCCAACTCTTCGAAATCCAGCTATACAGTCTCGGAGGCGCTGCGACCTACCCAGTGGCTCCAGGCGCGGCCGACGATATGCAGTTTAAAGTGAAAACAACGCTTATGGTAGGCCTGATAATAAATTCCTCTGAGCTGTTTATAGCAGGAGAGGTTTGCACTGTTTTGGACGAATTATGGTTAACTCTTGATTAACGACATATATCTATAAAAATTTAAAAATGCGAAATCGACTGAATTTAGTTGATTTAATGATTAAACCAACAAAATTCAGTTGATTTTAATGTAACATTTCGTTGCCAATAATGGCGCTTTATGCATTGACCTTCCATGTTGAAAAGTAAGCTCCATGCTCCCATCATGTTCTGTACTGTCGTATCGCTTGTATTTAACATTCAAAATTCTATCTCTATTTCCTCTAGTTCAGCCAGGACATTCGTATCTACTGGCTGACACATCAAAAATTAATATCTTCGTCCTCACTCATTCGAAGACGCTGACGCTTAGGCCTTCGCTGCGCACTTTTTAGATCTTCTTCGCCTCTCATTGGTCCTCTCTAACGTCTCATCAAATTCTTACATGAATTATGCTAATCGCTAGCTCACTGTAGAACCGTTGCCTCAGCACTAAGTTTAGCATTCGTATAAATACCGAGGACTTGCTTCTCTAGGTGCTCTTGTACCGAGCTCTGAGCTCTGATCCTGTGATAATATTGTGTCTTACGCGAAATTAAAATACAAAGGAACACATTACATTACATTACTATTAAAAGCGAGTAGCTCTATCAAAGAACGACACAACAAGATCTAAAAAGTGCGTAGCGAAGGCATAAGCGTCAGCGTCCTCGAATGAGTGAGGACGAAGATATTAATTTTGATGTGTCAGCCAGTATATACGAATGTCTTGGCTGAACTAGAGGAAATAGAGATAGAATTTTGAATGTTAAATACAAGCGATACGACAGTACCTATACGCTGTTGAACGACCTTTGTCCCAGGCTCAATATCATTCATCACACACTCGCACGGTGGTGCGAGAGTGTTGTAAGGGCGACGACGCAAGTCAATGGGAAAACGGGAAATTCGACCCCTTGCCACGCCCAAGCCCCTTAACCGATCGACACAAAAATTTGCACACGTGATTATGTCCTGGATATCTACCGACATGCAAAATTTAATCACGATCCCTCAAGGGGTTTCTTATCCCCGTATGCGCGAAATTGCGCATCAAAATGTTTACTCGGCTTCTAATTTGTCCGGGTTCTTCCAACAGCCTACAGCCTAGACGCCTGAACCGATTTTCACGCGTAATACGTCAAACGACGCGGTTCCGTGCAAGGATGTGCCTTTTCGGGGTTAGAAGACAAAAATTTAACATTTACACCCCGTAATTCCCGAAAAAAACCGCAATTTTTGGGCCCGATTTTGACGGGACTTAGAAAATTTTCGACCGAAAACCGCTTTACAATGGGGGTGCTCCCATGTAAACTCCCCTTAATCGTCGTTGTAGCCCCATAACAGTTATATAG
>Ga0049107_10000578_pt1 | contig 11412 bp, 2 predicted proteins | sample WorMetilPIANOSA1_FD_61187 | JGI IMG/M metagenome (GOLD analysis project Ga0049107, IMG submission 61187) | Marine gutless worms symbiont microbial communities from Max Planck institute for Marine Microbiology, Germany - Olavius ilvae PIANOSA.1 | ecosystem: Host-associated > Annelida > Digestive... | reverse complement strand
CACTGCCTGCGCCGCGGTACTGCAGTCATTGCCAGTCAGCTGCCACTTCCGAGGTTGTAAAGCGCCGCTGTTCAGGATTGTAAGTGGCGCTATATCAAGTGAGCTAGCTTTAGCTTTGCTTTACCTTTATCTCCGTGTCGCCATTTCCGATGATCTTCAGTGACCCGAAAAGTCATTTCAGCACCCAGAAAGCTCCCCAGAGCAATCATCACGTTGCACGTGTCGCCCATTAAACCGTTTAAAATGATCAGAAGTTATGCCTAAGCGAAGATTTGTATTGTCATATTCTACCAGAAGTACTGTTACGTTATATTGTCACTTGACAGTTCATGCTACGGCATGGCGAAGCTGTCACACAGCGAAGCTGTCACACAGCGGCGTGACATTACTGTTCAAGGTTATCTGAGGTCACACACACTCATAAGGCATTAACAAGTGAAAATATCTTGGAATTATGACAAGATGGAGACAGTTCCAATGGACGATTGATAGGAAGTAGTAGCCTATGTGATCTATCGCAATAATCTTGAGCGACATTAAAAGTCATTTCAGCTACCGAACAACGTTTCAGGGTCAACATCTCGAAAATACAGCATTATATCGCCTACGAAACTAATCACGGTGATCACTTAATTATAGGAAAGTTTTTATCGGGTCCAATACGACTACAGTTCCCGGGGACGGCGTCCCGTGAGCCAACATTTTGTGACCGGAATGGTGACGCGCGATCTGTTAGCGATAGCTAACCTTCTTGTACGCATGTTGCCTTTAACATGTGTAAAAACTGTATATTTTATGTTGGCTGCTTTATTGCCTTTGTCCGTATTTCGCCACGTTACAGAACAGTCTATGTTGTATACGAGATTTGATGTGTATAGCTATCTTCACCCATTCCTCTGTGGTCGCAGTGAACTGAGAGGTTAGTTGGCGTCTACCTGTCGGCAGCGTCTGGCGTGACAGTCAGTGTTGAGAGCGCGCCGGGGCTGAGGCAGGCCGTACGATGGCGGACGGCGGAACGCTGACAATGCTGAGCACCAGCAACACAAGCATGGACCCAAACCCGCAGGCCACGCTGTCGGTCGACAGCGGCAAAGACTCGGTTCGTTCCACCAAGTCGCTGTCGGTCTTCATCAACCCGGACACGCCCAACACGATGGCACGCAGCGAGGAGCTCACGATGAACATGTACACCGAAAGCCCCGATCAACCTTCTTCGCGAGCCGACCGTCACTCGCACACTAAGCGTCGTCATCGCGAAACCACCGACCACTCGGCGACCAAGGAAGACCGAAAAACCGACAGTTCGTCGGCCTCCAAGCCGGGCTTCTTCGGATTCATGAAGAAGAAGAAGAAGAAAACAACGGAGACAAAGTTGGACATTAGTTCGCCCGCCCCAGCAGCAGCAGCAGTGGAGATCTCAACGACGACGCACGCGGACAAAAACAAGCGACTCGAAGCGGACGCGGAAAACTCGCTAAATCATCGAACGGAGGTAGAAAGTACAGAGACGAATGCTACTGCTGGTGTGGCCCAGTCTGGGTCATCGCACAGTGAACAAGTCACGACTGTCGAGACGATTAGAACAGTCAAAACAGCGGAATCGAAGTCGTCGAATTCCCCGGCGAGTGCGGAGAACGCGACAGACGTTGGACTTGGACAACCTTCGGCTGCAGTCAGCGACAGTAACAACAATTCAGCCGCTGCCGTTACCATGAAGAGCAGCGCCACGGCTGGAGTCGGCAGCGAGAACGCCGGAACTGCACAGCTGTCGACAGCGGGTAAGACAGAGCGAGGCAAACGAACCACCCGTCAACAACAGGAGGACGAGAACACAGAACGCACGGTTCACTCGCTCCCGTCCTATTCTCCGGCCGACGTGGACCTCAGCTCATCGGCGGTTCGCGACAAAAACGTGAGAGCCAAGTTCGAGGCAATGCTGGGAAGCCAGGACAGTGGTGGCAGCGGTTTCAGCACGCCGTCTGCCGCGCAAACCAAGCATCGCGGACGTCATGATTCAGCAGCTGCGTCAGAAACCGGATCCACGGCGGGCAGCACGTTGACCAGACGACGCGAGCAGAAGGAGGAATTAAACTCCCCGGCAGCAATCGACCGCATGGCCGAGGTGCAGTCGGTGGTACCGAGCGGACAGGTGTCCTCGGTGGTCGGTCAGTTGTCCTCAGCATCGCCGTCGGTTACCGAGCAGCCTCGGCCGCGGTCAACGGAGAACCGTGAGTACACGACCGACAGCAATGTCGGCAACCTGAGTCTACAGGAGGATGTTGTCATGGAGGCAACGAGTTACCGCGGACTGGACGAAGTACTGACGCCGCCTGGCACCACTACCAGTGCACCACCACGTCAACAACAGTCTACTAGTGACTACGACGCAAAGGACCATAAATCCTCCTCAGCTGTGCACGAAAACAGAGATGCCGTGACCAGTGTACGCACGGCTGGGTTGAGTAATGGTTCCGATAGTCATCTCCGGGCCGGTGACTCGGCCAAGACTGTCCAGAAATCGACTACTGAAGTCAAAAAGTCACAGCAGCAGACGAGCAGTCGAACCGAACAACCCAGCAGTAGAACGACAACCCACGCGATCCAGCAGCAGAAAGATTCCGCCTCGAAGGTGTCGACAGGACACAAAACTCAGCTCGACATGGAAGTCGAGAAGGCACAACACTCCCAGAAAGTGAGATCGCAGCCTAAAGATGCACAGCCTAAAGACACACCAAAGTACACTGCCGTGGTACGCAAAGAAGGTGCCACGAAGACGCAGACCACGGCGGGGCAGAATGTAATTCATATAAATACGTCAGACAGTCCAGCAATCAGTCGCTCGCAACGTGGCGAGGAGGAACAACGAACGCAGCCGACAACGAGGACTGAACGCGAAGAAGACCGCGACTCCACGCCGACGCCAACTGGCTCGAGGAAAGTTCGCGAACAGGACCGCGTCGACGTGCAGACAAGATCTACAAAGATTCACGTCGGTCGACGGAGATCGCAAAGTCCAGGAGCTCACGGCATCGAGATGCACGGATCACAGGAACGTGTCGTGCAGAGGACAGCGCCGGCGGCGGACCAAAGCAGCGACGACACGGATTCGGTAAGTGACGTACGGGAACGTCAACACGCTCTGAAGGCACGGACTCAGGAGGAACTGCTACAGCAGGCCAAGCACAGATCTCGGACCGCAAACGTCGCCAGCGGCGATCACGATGTCAGAACAGCGGCAAAGTCGACGTTCACAGTGACGATGAGCAATAAGGGTTCTCAGCGTGACAACGTGGAAATTCAACCGTCAAAGGCTTCGCTGCAGCAGAACGAGTCCGCGAACGACCACGTTGACGGCAGGCAGCACAGATCGGCAGCGTTCACCGGACGCTCTGGCAGCAAACTGGATCGAAAACAGCCAAGCACGGAAGGATACAGAAACGAGTCCACTAATCTGGAATGGGGAGACCCCGGCCAAGATTCATCGGAGCTTCGGTCTCACGTGCGAGCGCGGGACCACCGCGTTCCGGCGAGAACGCAGTCCAACGCTTCGTCCGATATTTCTTCGTCGATCGGTTCAAGCTTGGACTACGGCTACCAACCGGCTGTGGAGTCAAGGCCTCGTCACGCTAACCACCTCGGCGGCTGGGAGAGCAGCAGCGACGCGACAGCCACCGAGACCTATGACTCTCCTGGGTACCGCGGCCAGAAGACAAAACCCGGCGGCCGTGAGCCGATCAGACGCAACACTAGCTTGCCAGTGTCCGACGAAGGGGACGTTTGCGGAGACCCAGCCGTGATGAACTTCAGCAGCGGTCGACAAGGCTACATCGTTGAGTCACGCCAACCGGACGCCGCGGTGATGTATAAAGGCCGCAGTACGGCGCCTTCCAGTGGCCGCCAGAAGATTAAACGAACCACGGAGACGCCAGAAAACGACGACGACGCGTCAGAGCCTCGTTCTGGACGAATGTACACACATCGCATCGGCAGTAGCGGCGACATGGCGGAGATGTGTAGTGGTGATGAAGTGTACGAGCGTGGGCCAAGACCGAGACAAGTGCCGTCAGGTCGAGCTCGTCTTGACCACAACAGAGCTTTGAGCAGCTCGCCTGACGATGACGTAAAAGTCACTGGCTACAGACCGACGTACGCAGCTCCCAGTGACGACAGGGACTACGCTGGTGACAACGATCTTGACGTGCCTGTTCGCAATCGTCCCCAGAGACAAGCACCGTCTGGTCGCCCCGGGAAGATTCCACGCAGTGGTGGTGAGGTGGATATCAGAGTAGTCAACAATTCTCCGGACAGATTTAGGACTTCCATGTACTCTGCCAGTGACGATGGAGACTTCGTTGATGAGGACGATCCAGAGGCGCCTGTCCGTAATGTCCGACAGAGACAAGCACCGTCTGGTCGCACTGGGAAGATCCCACGCAGTGGTGGTGAGGTGGATATCAGAGTGGTTAACAGTTCTCCGGAGAGAGTTAGGACTCCCGCGTCGACTGATAACAGACCGTCGCACGCTGCCAGAGACGACAGACACTACGTCGATGGCGATGACCTCGACGTGCCTTATCGTCAGCGGCCTCAGAGACAGGCACCGACTGGTCGCACTGGGAAGATCCCGCGCGGTGGTGGTGGTGATGTGGATATCAGAATCGTCAACGGTTCTCCGGATAGAGTGCGGACTCCTACGTTGACTGACGACCGGCAACATCGGCAGATGGGAGACCACACAAAACGGACACCCACGGATCACACGAGGCGGGTGCCTACAGGCAGGACTGCGACCATCCAGCACGGAAGCAGCGTGGACATCAACGTTGTCGACGAATCACCCAACGGCATGCGACCAGTGCACAGCAGACAGACCTCAGATGGTCACCGAACACCCATGTCCACCACCACAGACTGGCTGCGTCCCCAGCGTTCTGGACAACTGACCGTTGACGTCAGTGGTCAGCCCACGGACAGTCTTCACCGTGCATACCGCAGCATGCCAGACCTGCTGGACGACGACGAAATACTGCCGAACAGAAGCTCTCGCAACTACTCGAGCTACTACGAGGACGACGAAGTCGACCAGGCCAGACATCGGCAGCCGGTGTCGTCCAACCCGGCAGGTGCTCGCAACGGTGGTCGTGTGACGGCGATCATTCGAGACCCGCTGGTGGATCCCTCAGTCCGGCATCGAGTTCGTCGTTTCTCGACATCCGAGACCGAAATGAAGCGCCCGTCCGTTGGAACTACCAGTCGTAAGCGAGGCTACATTACTGGAGCTACTGTGGAGAACCGCGGTCGTCGCTCGGGACGAACCAGCGATATGCCGTGGACTGACGTCGAGGACTTGTACGACGGCAGCGGAGTACGGCCAAGGTCCTCGGAAAACGTGGTTCGCGTCTACGTGGGTGGTGACTATGATGATGATGTTGGTTGGGAGACAGGTGATGATTTGTTGTCTGTGTTTAGTGAGCCTGTCCGCCGGTCGACAAACACACTCTCGTCGTCTCGTTCGGCCACTCCGCACAGACCTTCCGCCATCCTGACAGCTAAAATGCCGACTCCTCCGCCTCCGACCATCCGGCTGCCGCAGGGCGCCTTTGAGTTGTCGCACGTAGACACGCAGATCCACCATCAGCCGCATTCGCCGGAAGTGACCAGTCCCGAAGCCACGATTTCGGCCGTGGATCCGGCGCTAAGAGATGCCAGCAAGCACGGCACCAACTACCACATCACTCTGACGCTGAAACCGACCATCAGCACCCCCACCAGCCCGCGGCCGGGCACCGTGACGTCACGATCGCAGCTGATTACGTCATCGCAGCATGTGATGACGTCACAGGACCACCCGCCGCGTTCAGTGAGCTCGATGGCCGTCTACAACGACAATCCGACTGCACCTGGGACCAGCAGTTCGCAGCCGCCGCCTGACAGAGGACGTCCATCGACAGTCGGCGTGAGACCAGGCCGCCCTGCCGGGACTTCGACGACTGTGCCAGCTGATCGACCACAGCGTCCGAGATCTCGATCGCACTCAGGCAACAGAAGACCGCCAGAGCCGGCGGGGGAGATCGCCTTCGACGTGGAGGTGCGGTCGATATCGGACGACGACCAGGTGGTCGACAGCCGTTCGACCACCATCAGTTCTCAACGGCATCAGCAGAATATCACCGACTACGAGCTGCCAATCAGTGGGTCGGTCGAGTTTACGTACAGTCCGCCGTACGACAACGACCAAGACAACGACGAGTTCCGGCGTCGTCAGCCAATCAGAGCAGCTCCAGTGCGAGCACCTGTTGATGACGAGCCCAGACCCGCCGTACCACGCAGACATCACCAGCAGCAGACTTCACACGTACAGCGCAGCACTGCCAAAGCTCCACAGGTAAACGTTAAGTTTTGATATTTTGAAATACTCTGGGTTCAACTAGATACTGGAAGGTAACAAGGGAGCAACGCCCCTTTCCGTCTATGAATCACAATGTACGAAGAGACGATAAGTTTCTGCGAGTGACGTCTGCTGGTTGGCGTCAGGAAGGACAGCCGACCGCAAAAAATTGCTTCAAAATAGCCCAAAGAATACCACGGCAGTCAAACAGAATACTGTGGTGCAACTTGGCCATAGAAATTAACGCGTGCTATAATTTAACGACAGGTTCATACTGTTGTATGAATATTTATTTTTATTAGTTAAGTTAATTAAGTTTTTTTTCTCTATCATTCTTTATATTGCTACCAGTTATGGTGAATAAAGATATTCAATACACTCTTGTGGTATTCATTTCACGCTGTTGATCCGTGTTCTAATGATATAATGTGCGCAATTTGCGCAATTGTAGCAATGCGTTACTGTGGCGGCCGTACAGGTGCATCGTGCAGGTCGTGAGATGCATCAGGGCCCACAAGCCTTAGGGGGCAGCGGCAGCAGATAAAAAATTAAGCTGGAAATGTAAACCGAATGGGCATTAAGGTCGTACATTTCTTCAATTCTTCTTAGGCCTGCTTATTATTATGCCCCGCCGAGGGGCATTAAGCGATGATGCTGTCTGACGTCTGTCTGTATGACGTCTGTCTGTCTATCTGTCTGTCGCGTACATCGGGCCTGCCTAAGTCGAGAACAGAGAGGCCTAGGAAGACTAAAATTGGCATATAGGTAGCCCACGTCACACGTGACTCGGACACCACTTTCAAGGTCAAAAGGTCAAAGGTCAAGGTCACGTGAGAGGCGGGGACATATTGTGGCGGCCTCCCGCCTACAACTTGTATACTAACAGTTTAGTAACTGTGACTGGGAAATATTGAGGCACGTAAAAAATGTTTGGGCGGGAAAGGGGCTCATTAGCACTTCTCGTACCACGGCCCTATCGACAGTTTGGCCGCCACTGATGTGTTAGCTCATCGTTAGGCCAGCAATATTCTTATATACCAAGCTGTAAGCGGGTGGCCGCCACGATATGCCCCACCCCTCTCCTCCCCCTGTGGGCGCCGCGCCTGGCGCGGCCGAGCAGACGGCAACGTAGCAGCTTTCTCACGGCCAACAGCAACAAGTTCCCACGCCCACCCCTGCAGCTGCCTGACGCGCCAATACGGCGGTGAATAAAGCGGCCTGGTGACCTTGACCACCTTTGACCTTTTGACCTTGAAAGTGGTGTCCGAGTCACGTGTGACGTCGGCTACCTCTGTGCCAATTTTGGTCTTCCTAGGTCTCTCTGTTCTCGACTTAGGCCCGGTGTAGGCGACAGAGAGACAGACGTCAAACAGACGTCAGACAAAAGCATCGCTTAATGCCCCCGCCTATTAGGGGCGGGGCATAACAACGGTGGTAAAATCATTAATGCTATGCAGTGGGTCTTACGTCGGTCGCTATTATAAGTGGACATTCTCACAGCAGCGATTAATTTAATGTTACTTCTGTCGTATAATATGCAGCAGAACTATGCAGTCTGCGTCCCACGTGTTTGCAATAAGTGATGATCAAAGATCCCACCACACCTCAGACGCGTTGCTACATTACCTTGTGAAAAAAATCCTTAATGTTCACAAATTGATCTAATTAGTAAATACAGTAATTAAAAGCTTATCTTTTTTGGAGCTGTTTTACGCTGCACGTTCTCTAAGTGGTTTACACAAGCTACTGTATATTTGTCGCGTGTAGACGACGGAAGTCCCGAGTGATGATACCAGCGACACGTCTGTGGAACAGCGCGCCACCTATCGACCGGTGAAAGAGAATCCTCGAGTGTACACCAACGGGCAGGACGTCGGTCGCGGTTCGGTGACGCCGACCGAGTCGCCACCAGGTCGCTCTGACAGCTACGCCAGTGATGACGTCGACGCACCTGTCGGACGTCCACGCCAACAGAACCAACCACGCTACGTCGAGGTACTCATGAACTCGTGACGTCATCACTGCACTCGACTGCAGTTCCACAACTACGAACATTGGACGACTTGTGTTACGACCACATGACACTATATCAATTCCATTGTTGTTGTTGTCGTTGTTGTTGTTGTTGTTGTTAAATTCACGTGGTCATGTCCTTCAGTACTTTGACACTGTTGGTTGGGCGACAGAAACGGCATCTGTGTGTTGGTTTGTTGATGGTGACGATTTGACTGGAGCTTTGCACGTCTTATATCTCCATTTGTTCCACCACTTCCATCACCCTTACCTGCAATAAAATACAGAATGGAGACATTCTGGTACCGGCTAACCCAAGTCCGCCTGGAAAATGGCCGTTAAAACGGAGAGAGAGATTTTTCGAGGAGTCGTCGACTGGTCCTATTCAATGGTTAGGCGACTATTTAGGCTGTAGGTCTACCTGTGTATGCACTGAGGCATAAATAAACAAGCTGTAGGCCGGCGGCCGCCACGATATGCCCCCGCCCCTCTCCTCCACCGTGGGCACCGAAGTGCCTTGCACCGCCGAGCAGACGACAACGTAGCAGCAGTTTCTCACGGCCAACACGTTCCCACGCCCACCGCTGCAGCCGCCTGACGCACCAACACGGCGGTGAGCAAAGCGGCCTGGTGACCTTGACCTTTGACCTTTTGACCTTGAAAATAGTGTCCGAGTTACATGTGACGTGGGCTACCTCTGTACCAATTTTGGTCTTCCGAGGCATCTCTGTTCTCGACTTAGGCCCGATGTACGCGACAGACTGACAGACAGACGTCAGACAGCATCATCGCTTAATACCCCCGCCTATTAGGGGCGGGACATAATAACTGGGTCAGTAGGGCAGCTGGTCTGGCAGACTGGCAGGTCAGCGGCCACTGATGTATTACTATATCACTAAATAAGTAAGTAAGTCTTAAATTTATATAGCGCATTACGCAACGCCTCTAATCACTGACCTTGTGACGGACGATAAGCAGTGGAACGGCTGTCGAATGACAGTTGAATTGTGGTTGTATAGCCACTGGATGTGTTCTTAAAGAGTTCAATACGCGACACGTAACGACTTAGCAACTGTAGCTGCGGACGCTTTAATTGACATGCCGAGATTTCGGATAAATATTGATGTACGTGTATTTTCTGTAAACTGTTCAGATGCCGAAATGAAAGTGTAAAATGAGTTGCATTCGTAAACTTAATCTTAGGCAATCCATTGGTTTGAATTGTCGGAGTTTGTGGGGGATCAGCAGTCAAGTTTTCATCCAACCCCGTTAAAGTGCCTGAAAAATACCTCGAGGGTTATGTTCAAAGCCGCAGATGTGGTGTGACTTCAGAACTTAGATTACAGTTTTTTTCTATGCATTTTACCGGAAACTGGACATAACTATTTTCTTTTTTATAGAAGATACAGTCTTTAAAAGTGTATTTTCGAATAATTTATTTACTTTCTTGCTGGATTTCATTTTATGCAAAATACTATTATACACTCCATCTTATTACCATACATTTTGTGCCATGTGGTTACCAGTATTTCTCAAAAATTTCTACTTCCCTCTTAACTGTGGAGAATGCGAAGCCTAATTCACGTAATGATAATGATGATGATGATAAAGATGAACGAGTGAGCGACGGATGTGTGAGTGAATGAACGCAGACAAGTAAGTAACGAATCAACCGGTGAGATTTAGCGTATCTGACGTGTTCGTTGTGTGCTTGCGATTAGGACAAAGTTTCTGATTCAGAAAACGCTCGACGTGCTCCGAGAAACTTCGCACCTCCTCCATCAATTCCCAGCGACCAGGAAATAGTTTCAGACATGGAAGAGTCCAGACGAACTGGAAGAAACTACGCATCTCCACCAATTCCTAGCGACCAGGAAATGGCTTCGGACATGGAAGAGTCCAGACGAACTGGAAGAAACTACGCAACTCCACCAATTCCCAGCGATCGCGAAGCAGTTGCAGACCTGGAAGAAGGTAGACGAGCTGGAAGGAACTTCGTACCTCGGTCAAGTCTCGGTGATCAATACAATCTCGATGAACGACGCAGGAGTTCCGAAGACAGGTCGGTCTTCTTTGCTAATTACTTCCAGCGATTAGTATTATAATATTTTGCGATAAGTTATTTCACACAACTGCTGATTATTGTCTACAGAACCAGGTTAACCGGTAAGTTGTATCGGCCCGGGAGTAAGAGTAAGCACCTGGCTGACTGCAACTGCCTCCTGTTCGGAATCGCTGATGCCCTGATGTGACGGTTGCAGGCAGTCCAGAACGCCGCTCCACGTCTCTTCACCGGAACTTTGCAATTTCTTTTTGAACTTAGTCAGGCGCCCATAGTAACGTTAGCTTTTAGCGCGCCCTACAAATGTTCTTAAACAGTTCAGTTCAGTTCAGTTCAGTTACTTACTTACTTACTTACTTACTTACTTACTTACTTACATACATACATACATACATACATACATACTTGCTTGCTTGCACAGTACAGCCCACGGCTAGAAGCGGCCACCGGCCACTACTACACTGTTGTCGGTTTCTTTACACTGCGCGCTAGCTAGCGGCGCAGTGTATTATAATCGGTCCTGTCTGTGTGTTTGTGGGTGTGTTTGTGGCGGGCGGGCGGTGTCCGAACCTTACTACAGCCAGCGAGCGCAGTGTTTGCGTCTCTCTGAGCGCTATTTTCATTGTTTAACTGTTTTATTATTCTGAAGACCATTCCAGAATTCCAGAATAGGCCAGGTCCTTCGAATGACTCCTTTTTTGTATTGCTGGTGCGGGAGTTTTACGGGTGAGATATATGTCCTGCCTGCCACCCACACAACAGCGTCAAAGCACTGAAGGACTTGATCTACATGTAATTACATTACAGTGTCAGATTTGATAGACACCTCTGGTCATGATCTTTTCCGCAAATTCTGTTCATCTGAGCATTCTCTGCATCATTTGCTAAATTGCTACCGCCAGAGAGAAAGTATAGTAACTTGCGAAATCGTGGTCATCCCTATGAACTC
>Ga0049107_10000577_pt1 | contig 11415 bp, 12 predicted proteins | sample WorMetilPIANOSA1_FD_61187 | JGI IMG/M metagenome (GOLD analysis project Ga0049107, IMG submission 61187) | Marine gutless worms symbiont microbial communities from Max Planck institute for Marine Microbiology, Germany - Olavius ilvae PIANOSA.1 | ecosystem: Host-associated > Annelida > Digestive... | reverse complement strand
GGGGGGGGGGGGCGGACAATCGAATCTTTAATTCTCTCGCTGCAGGACAACATAGCATCGCGGCCTTGTGCTTGAGCATCTGTCGACCAGTGAATGAACTGTACTAATGTTGACAGTGGACATCAGAGATGCTCATGTCTCGTCAATTGATCGCGTTATACGTCACCGCAGCACGTCACTAATTACGTCATTACGTAATCAGTGACGTGTAACGCGATCAATAGCCGGCTGATGGACGCTGCGTAGTTTCGATTTCAGTTTCGATTTCGACACGTTCTCATAATTTTTTTATTAGAGTGTAACGGTACTGCACATCACCAGAACGCGTTTGTAGCTTCCATCACGGAAAAGTAAGCAAGCGTAATTTGAAAATATGCGCGGTTAACTGCAGATTACCGACTTCAATTCCCGCTCCCCCCCCCCCCGAAAAATGAAACGCGTCGCAATGATGAAGCTGTGATTAATAACCAACATGACTGACATGCGGCATTCCCAGTGCAGGGTGACCAGGTTAATCATGTAACCAACCTATAATCCCTTTGATGTACGTTACCACTTTCAGCTCGGCCTGCATTATGTAATGCATTACTCTTCTGAGCTGTTGACATTTTGAACTTAAGCACTGACTTAATCTAACCTCAGATTCAGCTCTGATGCTGACATTCAGACAATGTGATTTGGCAATGTGCGCCTTACAAATGCTTGTATTATTATTGTTATTATTATTATTATCTGATCTAATCTGGAGCGGCATACTTCTAAAGTGCCTTTGTTGCAGCGCAATTCAGAATCACTGCGATGTTATATAAATCATCAAACTAGTCTCACTTAAGTCTGTATAGAAGTGTGAATGGAGCTGGTAGCAACATTTGGTCAGAGACGTCCTTAGAGATCATAGCTCTTCACAAACGTGTTGTTTTTTTTTACAGTACGGTACAGACAATTGGACAGACGAATGGACAAACGGACAACAGGACCAAGACTTGCAATGCGCGACATCGTTAATCGCAAACACGACAGTAAAAATGACATAAATTCAACGTAAATTAACATATAACTTTATGCATTCATCTGTCGTAAACCATCCACCACCACTACCAGAAGCAGCAGCAACCCACCCACGTATCCTCTACTGTTAATCAGCGCATCAAAGGCAATTATTGGCGCCGCCGGGCGACTCTATATCCACAACAGTCCCACTGACAGAGTTCCTCTCAGTGGCGTAACTTCAAATTCCCCCCCCCGCAGAAAACACCATAAGGGCTCCCGCCCTGGCGACGTCTTACGGACTAGTGTTAAAGGCAAAGACAAAGGGTCCCTTGACCGTTCGCCACCCCCCCCCCCCGCATTGCGGGGTCTGTGGGGCTGCCGTTACGCCCGTGGTTCCTCCTAACCTTCCAACAGTGGCACAGAGTGGTCCGCCGCCTTCTGCCTGCATGGAGATATAGCCTACGGTCGTTCTGCAGTACTGACTCATACACGCGCAGATAGACGTTATTCACAGCCACAATGTCGATTTCCATATTAATACGGACGGTTCTGTGTTGGCCAGTCTTTCCTGTATTGGCAGTGCGGCTAACATTTGCTCCAGCCACGGCACAAACACCCGTCGTTCTCACTCGGCTCACCTCTTCCAGCGATCTCATCACTCACTCCACTTGGTCTTGAAGTACAGCACTCGCTATTTCTTGGATTCAGAACGAAGAAGTCATTCCCAAATATGCATATGTTGCTGTCACAAAAGATGCAGATACTCAGTGCTAAATGATGCGCAGAGGCATATACTCTCACCCTCCCACCCAGTTACTTAAAAATCCACTCATTCATTGTTATTTTATAGTATCACTTATTGTTTTCAATTTTCATTGCATTTATTTTATGGATATGCACTGTGTAATCTAGCTATACAAGCTACTGAAACAAATAAATGAGATTTGTGATTTGATTCGATTTGATTTGATGCACATTTTGGAATGACTTCTGGCGGTTATTTATCGCTCGTCTCGTCGGGTGCACAGTGCAGTACGGCCATCAACAATGTATGCGCGTTTCTCAGTGAACACCCACAGGTGATACTGTAACTTATTCCAGGTCACCGGAGCGTTCTCGGAAACGAAATTGCGCATCAGTCAGCACTATAAGTAGCCTAGCCATGCAGAACTAGCCGAGCCACGACACTACAGCTCGTTCTTAACCGTTAACTTTCGAAGACGCCAAGCACATCATCAACTGCCGAATTCAAGACGCGCCAATACAGCGCGCTCGTACAGCGGCGGTGTTCACTGCAAGGCCCACATGCGATGACATCTCTTCTTTCTTAAGGCGTGGTCAAGTTTTGCTGGCTCAACTTCGTAGCGGTCACTGCCGTCGCCTTGTCTCATACCACAACGTCATCGATTCTTCGGTGGACCCAGTCTGTCGCAAATCTGTTGCGGCCCACACACTCTGGAGCACTGGCTGCAAGAATGCCCCACAGCAGCGGCACAACGACTTCGCCTCCTCGGTTCAATTGAGCCGCCGCTCTCCGTCCTCGCGTCGGAGCCACGCGACGTGATTCTGTACGCACGGGAAACTCTTCCGTGACACCGGTATCGCATACAGCAGCAGCAGCAGCAGCAGCAGGAGAGACAGCACAGAGAGAAATCATGTTCGCCATGTGCTCACGTACTCTGATAACCCCTTTACACGCAGATTGAAAACAATATCCTACACGTCGACTTGTAATACTGTACAAACGAAGGTAAAATCTCACAGTAAATTGGAATGTGATATTCGTAATAATAGAGCGGTATTGCATTGTTACAAATATTTACAAATAGCGCTTTCAACTGAAAAAAAGACAAAATACAAATCCGCAGTGATTGAGTCCATGCAACAGCGGCTTAATTGACTTGAGAGTCTAATAGGAATGCTATTGTCCTGGCTAACAGAATTGAGTGTCGTGTCATGTGCTTGACCATTGAAGGAAGTAGGCTAATATCCTGTTGTATTTTACTTTTGGTCAACTAAATTATTAACAACAATTATTATTAACAACAACGATTCCACTGTGAAACTAAAAAAACGCAGTGAACATATTGATAATTAACAGTTGTATCAATTCGAATTTTTCGATCTATTAACTTTGTTACTTGTTTCTCCATATTTTGTGATTTTGAAATTCGCATTCTAGTAACACTTTCAGTTGGCGGATAGTTTCACTAATGTCGTACATGTTGATCACCGCGCAGAGTGCAGTCTGCCTGTATTGATGTTCGCTTTGGTTCATTTGTCCACCGCACGTCAGCCGTGTAGGGTAGCTATACCACAGCATCAGCCAGGTGCGCTAGTGCCTGTGTGGTAGAGTTCCGGATTTGCAATTGGAAGGTTGCAGGTTCTAATCTCGGCCTGGGCTACTTTGCACCAAGGTCTACTCAGCATTCCATCCCTCCGGGGTCGGTAAATGAGTACCAGTTATAGCTGGGAAGGCAAAGGCAGGTATGGCTCATTCCGATTGCGGATGAACGTGTGGGTGTGCACTGTGCAGGTAAAACTGTGAAATCCCTCGAGAACACGTGCCATACCTGAGCGCTTCTGCAGTGGTGATTCACTACGAAGAGGCGCTATATCAAGTGTATGGACCTTTACCGTTTACCCTTATACCAATAATGGCATGACAGTCAAACGACGAACGCTTTATTGGGACAACACTTGTTGGAGCAAAATACTGTCATGTTTTGCTGACGGACACGGAAATAAACTTGTTAGTGCACGGTAAGGCGCGTCGATCCCTGGGGACAGGGATCACCCCCCCCCCAAACATGGAATGAAGGGAACACTGCTATCGGTCCTTCCAAAGTTTTCGCTTGTGATACATGATATTGTGGTTTAATGGTTTAATTGCCTTTTCATCTGGGTCTCACAGTGTCATTAATACTGATCTGGCGCCTATGCGATCAAAATGGGGAGGGATTAATTACCGGAGCTTATGAATAAGAACAATAAATTTTATATTCTTCGGCAGTCGGGCTCGGAACGCCAAACTTTGCGATAGACCGACGATACTGGTCGATGGCGTTAGATTTTGCGCGCATTGACCGCAAACGCCGGACATCGGCAGAACGTGCTTCCGTCGTCGAATGTAATGTGTGTGTAATATATGCAGTGTGTGCACTGTATCGTAAACGTTAGTCGTCGGTACAATTCGGTGTTTAGCCGAAGCGCAGCCTGGGCCCAGATACTTAGTTGTCGACAAGTGGGTAGTTACGTTACGTTCGTCGAAGAAATTAACGTAATTATCGGAAAGTCACGTAACGTGGCGATTCGAGCGACTGCTGTACGCGAGACGCCGATATGCGCATGCGCCGCAACAGCAGCAGACACCTGTGTCAGGTGCCCGTGACGTCATGCAGGTATGATGACGTCAGAATCAGGTAAAACATAAGATGCAATTGCTTCAGCGCTATTTGAAACGTAAAGCGTCGCAGTAAGTAGGACACGCAGGCCTGTATTTGTCAAGTTTCAGCGATGAGTTTTGTGGCGGCAGGCTCCGATTACGTTATCGACATTTCTTTGCAACGAGCAACAACGCCCAAAAACGCACAAAACTTGTCAATCGTCGCCGATTTGTCGCCCCGGATTCTCCGCCTCAGGCAGCCGCCTAGTTGGAATAATGGATCAAACCGGTTCATATGGGGGAACTGACTGAGGCAGTTAAAAGGAGCAGATTTGCGGCCGAGATGGACGCCAAGATATTTGTTCTTCTCCCTACGGATGAGGTTTATGAGGCAGATTTGTTTAAAAAAAAAGAAATTCGCGGGCCATAAGAGATTAGCCAGACTTATAATCAACTGCAGTAATTGGCAACAGTCACGCTGGAGGGTGTGAATGAAAATAGATTCGTTAGGCGTTGCCGCTCTTTCACTTTTCTGAGCAATGAGCATTATGTGACCCTTGACCTTTGACCTTCCTATCCAAAATATGGTGCTGCTGAATATTTTCGGCGAATTTGAAGTTTCCATATGACCTTCCGTTGTAGATTTAGGGGTGTGAACGTGACGTACAGACCGCGTGTCTGAACGTCACACATACACATGGATGATGGACGGACGGACGGACAGACAGCAGCGATAAATAATGCGGCCCTACTGGCAGGGCCGTATAACAAAATGTTTTATCGGTATGAAATACTGGCGACAACTGAAAATGTCGCTGAAGTTAACCAAAGGCAAAATACATGACGATACAGAACATTTACAATTAATTAAGATGCGGTCTGAGCATCAGGTAACATAGCTCCAGCAGCTGCAACCATCAACGACGCAAACTGCGGAGACCGGAAATGCGACGACCAGCCGGACACGGCGCATGCGTACGACGACAGTCCCACTTCCGGCGGCGGCTGCGGCTGCGGCGCATGCGTGGAGCCGGAGTGGAAGGGACTGCTGGAGTCGGGCGGTGGGGCGGGGCAGTAGTCGCCAGGCTGCAGTGTGTTACAGTAGTCATAGCTGGTGTGTGCTGGCGGCTGGTAGAGCGCTGACGTCGGTCCGTTGCGGCAGTCGTCAGCGGCAATGTCATCGCCACTGCTCGACCTACTGGCAGCGCTACAGTCATCACGTAGGTCCGAGCTGGCGGCACTGCCTGGCTCAGACATCATCAGACCACCCGCGACGTTCAGCGCACCTGACAACATGCGCTTCTCCTTCTGTCGACGATTACAGAACCACACTCGAACCACCTACAACACACCCCCACCATATCAACTCATGCTCACAACAGAAACATAAAACAGAAAAACAGCAGAAAGAAGACTGTAAGAACCGAAAAAAATACAAAAAATACAAAAAGTAAAAAAATATATATAATATAAAAATACAACTAATGCAACTAGGCCTAAACCAAACAATTACAGCCACATAAAATCATACAAACATAAAATCACAAATCAAACTATTCAGTAAACAGAAAGCAGTGTGTCATACACAAAGTGCACATTTACACGTTGTCAATCAAATTGACCAAATGTTTAAAACGGCTACATCTGGTCTGTTAATGGGACTTGGCCCGTCAGACGTCAAAGAATTTTGCATGGACTGAGTGATGGGCATAGGGCAATATATATTATTATATACACCGTGTCCACGAAAAAAAACTGCATTTTTATTTTTGTTAGAACTTCGTCAAATTTCCACTAATTTTAATAAATTTTGGAGATAGATGGCAAAATGGCTGAAATTGTATGAGACATATACATTTTCCACCTCACCTAACCTATGCCACCGCACTACCTTGTTAAACACAGATGTTCCAAATTGTCACATAACACTGGATTTTTTTTTAATTTTAACACAATATCTGACGAGTGAATTGTCACACAGTAAACTAAAATATGGCTTATTTAACAGAGCAGTTAGTTCCACAACATATTGGCTCAACATTTTATGCTCGAAATGTGTCCCGCGTCGGGCCGCGTGCACTGACACAAGCGCGTAGACGACGGCGCCACTGGCTGACAGCGGCATCAATGATAGACTGGTCAAGCTGCGCCCACTCGTCGTTCAGACCGACCAGACGTGTTTTAAGTTCCTCGAGGTTGTCATAGAGAGAGAGAGAGAGAGAGAGAGAGAGAGAGAGAGAGATGTCATGATTGGCGGAGCTCAGTTAGACGTAGATCTATTGGATTGGTCGACACTGCCGCGCTGCTACATATATATTACTACCAGATTGGTGAAATAAAGTTGTATATATAATGTGCATGCTAACATGTTGAGTTGCGCTGTCAGGCTCAGTCGGAGCGTCAGTTACAATGTATATTAAAATCATCACATTACGAGTTTCGAGTTTACTTACCCCTGGGTCTTCCGGGTCGGTCCCTTAATTCCCCCAACGGCTGGAACCCAGGAGTAGGTCCAGTCCTGAATATAACAAGGTCAGTTATTATCCTGGACTGGTAAACCTTCTCCTGCAGCAAAATCAAGATGCTGTAGTCAAGGACCGCGTTAAGGTCCGACGAATTCGGTGGCCACAGTGTTGGAGGAATGAAGTCCGGCGTCTCTCGCTCCAGGAAAGCGACGGCGTCGCGTGCTCGATGACCACTCCAGTCCCATCCACACGATCAACCGATCCAGTTCGGTCAGTTTTTGCCAACAAGTTATCTAATCCTCGTCTAGTCCAGTTTTTGGTCGGAAATTCTGTAAGAAAACGGGTAGAATCGTAACCCTTCAGTTCTCATAAACTTTTGATCAAAATTTTATCCTCCTTGAAAAACACCATTTTAGTACAACAGTATAGCGTGTCCACTGCAAATGGTTGTCCGCTATTTTCAGCATAGAATATTTAATATTACAAATTTAATACATAACTCCCGAATGGTGCCCTCTATCGGATTGCTGACTCATATCTGAGCAGTCTAATTGTAATAAATTCCAGCGTTGTGTGACAATTTGGAACATTTGTGTTTAACAACGTATAGAGTGGTGGCGTGGGTTGTGAGGTGGAAAATGTATGTCGCATACAATTTCAGCCATTTTGCCATCTGACATTGGTGGAAATTTCACGAAGTTCTAACAAAAACAAAAATGCACGTTTTTTTCTGAGACATGGTGTACGTACGTACGGTATCACGCTAACGTACAGGTAGGATTACGTAATAGGTTGTTACGAGACGCGTTTTCAGAAGTCAAAATAGTAAGATAATGCGATGGCGGCCGGACCCCGCTTGGAGCTTAATTACAGCGCTCCCAGACCGGAAAAAGAAGGGAGGGGACGAGGAAAGGGGAGAATAGGAGGGAAAAGTAAAAGGAAGGGGAAGGAACAATGTGCTCCCGGCCTTTACTCCTAAATCCGCCAGTATGTCTTTCTGTCTGTCTGTCACACTCTGCTATTGTTAACGTCAAAGTTTTTCCACAGCTGGTAGGGGCGTCACCCTAGCTTTTTGCAGCGCTACCGCCGCTACGAAATTCGAAGGCGAACCACCTCAGCATGGGCATCAAATGCACTGGGGTGGAGAAACGTTTGCGATTTTCTACCAAAATCTTCGCTTCCCCCTCTCGGAAACGGTACGAGATATGCCGATGGTTACTATGATCACTAAGAAGTCATAGGTAGCCGATCTATATCTGTGTCAGTTTCAATGACCCTGAGTGACGTCGAATTAAAGGCGGGAGGCGAGGGTCAGATTTTTCTGGCGGGTCAACGTAATTACGCTCGTATCGTATGACGTACAATGACCAAAGTTGGCACGGTAACACAGGCGGGGAGCAGCGTGTTTCTAAGAGGGTCAGCCACGCCCCTCCCCAAGGTGGCTGGGCCCAGCGTCCCCTAAATTTTTGGGACATCCTGCATGTGCGTATAGATACACAGTTTGAGAAACAACAACCAACTTTTGCACGGTGGTCGAAAATGTTTACAGAGTCGAAAACGCTGCTTGTTCTGGTCAAAATTCGTTGGTGACGCGAATGACGCGCGATCTGTTTGCGATAGTTAACCTTCTTGTTTACGCGATAATGTGTCGCGTTAAGCAGGGATATTAACAAGGCCACAGGTTCCAAGGCCAAGGCCCCATCCCTCAAGGCCAAGGCCTGTCAGCTCAACCCAAGGCCAGGCCAAGGCACAGCTGGACACCAATAATTTCAGCGTAAAGCGTAAGAAATCTTGTGCAAAAGTAATGCGGATAAGAGAAAACATAATACATTAACATCAGTTAATATTTATCATGAATTACTGTCGTTTTTGTAATTTAAGTTTACATTTTGTTAAATTTCAAAAACATCAACATTGGATAAGGCCAAGACTAGCCAGGCCAAGGCCAAGAATACCAAGGCCAACAAGGCCAAGACCAAGGCCAAGGCCTTGACCAACAAGGCCAAGACCAAGGCCAAGGCCTTGACCAACAAGGCCAAGGCCTTGACCAACAAGGCCAAGGCCAAGGCCTTGACCAACAAGGCCAAGGCCAAGGCCTTGACCAACAAGGCCAAGGCCAGGCCTTGACCAACAAGGCCAAGACCAAGGCCAAAGACTAACATCCTGACGTTAAGGCTATCGAGTGAAAATGAAATTCAGCTGTCTCTTGGTAAATTGAAATTCAAACCATTGAAGTACATCGAACCTCTTTCTCAAGCTGCAGCTGCTCGGCAATGCGGCTGATCTCGGCTGCGGAAGGTTTACACTGGCGAGCGAAGTGCGCTTCCAGAGCGCCTTTGATCGTCACCTCAATGCTCGTGCGCTTCTTGCGCTTGCGACCCTGCGCCGTCATCTTGTCGAAGGTCGTCGGCGACGTGTTGCACGTATCTGCCTCTTCCAACCAGTTGGCCAGCAGTGGCTTCAGCTTGCACATGTTCTTGAAACTCAGCTGCGCAAGTCATCACCGATAACAACCGAACTTTAGGCTACTGGCATCATCAATATTTTACACAACAGGCTGTGCGGGAGACCGCCCGCCACAATATGCCTCCGCCCCCTGCGAGTTGACCTTTGACCTTTTGACCTTGAAAGTGGTACCCGAGTCACGTGTGACGTGGGCTATCTCTGTGCCAATTTTAGTCTTCCTAAGCCTATCTGTTCTCCACTTAGGCCCGATGTACGCGATAGACGTCAGACGCACATCATCGCTTAATGCCCCCTACCCTAGGAGCGGGGGCATGTCAAGTCAAAAAGTATTCAATATGTCAATGCTAATTAGGGTATCGAAAATGCCGTAACAGGTATCCAGACCTCTATTGTGTTTAAGCACCACAACAAATATTTCCCGTTTTCTCTGGCATTTCACGGTTAATCATTAACGGACACGTTAGAGTCAAGTTAAGTGCGGTAATGCACGGCTTTTTGACGCATTTTCGGTGGCCGCGCTGAAGCATTTGACGTATTTGTCGCGAAGTTTACGTCACGAATTAATAAAATATTGACGAGCAGCATGTGATTTTTTTCTGAACATTGACTCCAGTCTGTGGCCGTTCTGGGACATCCGACGTTTTTGTCGCAAGGTTTACGTCGTGCATGTGAATTAAGAAATTATTGACCAATAGCATTAGTATACATGAAACATGATTGTTTCTCAACGTTGTAACACACACAACAGTTCAAGACGCCTCTGACGACCGTCGGTGACAGTTATTGTGGCTCCGGTCTGTGGCCGCGCTGCATGCATGCAGCGTTTGTTTATTTCACGCGTCCGCTTCTCTAGATTAGCATTGTTTTGTGAAAGTGAATAAATTCGTTAAAGACAGTTTTGACTATGAGGCGAGTTTCGTATGCTTGCAATATGCAGGTGACTGTTGCGGTGGAAGAGAGAGAGAGACAGAGAGACAGACAGACAGACAGACAGTTGGAGCAGAGAATCTGGTTGCATCAACTGCGTGTTTCAGCGGTGACGCAGTGACAGCAATAGGCGTGCGTAATGCATATTGTCACACACGTCAACAGAAGGTCAAAGCTCAGAGGTCAGAGGACTGTGAACGCAGGTAGTGAGCGTGGTTTGGCACGGAACCGTTTGCACGGGTGGTAACTGTTTGTAGGCGGTTAAAACCGATCATTGAACTAGGACCATTCAGTATTCTGCGATGTCGGGCAAACCCCAGCAAGTTCAACCTGCAGTTCGCCGTTATCACATTCGGCAGCTAATCATCCAATCAGAGACTGCGCGCGTCCACGCCCGCTACTCCCTCGCTCAGTATCATGGTCAGCAACGCACGCTGGCAGCATCTAGCGAATCTTGACAAACCACAGCGATAGGCACTCGGACATTATTTCGATCCGTGGACCTCTTTGACCTCTGGGACCCAAGACTGACCCATCCAGAACGGCTCAAGACCGTCATATGTACTAGGTGCGGTATACGAAATTCTATGTTCAACCGCTTTTGACTTTTCACTAAGAAACAATTACTATAGGTTATGCACATACATACATTATTACAGACATACAGACAGATGCGGTACGGTCGGTAGCAGGCTATCCGCATTCCGCTGTGTCGGCGTACACAGATATAGGGCGTACTAATAAGGCTGCTTATTTGAAGGCCGCGTAAGAAAGAAATTCAAACAATATCGTAGAGCACGAAGGACTTCTTGTATTTCACACTCGTCGAACAGCATCTGAACACACCATGTCGATTACGATACAATAATGTCTTATTTTCCTCTCCTGACACGGACTGGGATTGCCCTTCACTAGAGAATTTTAATTAGTCAGTGTTGTGACGCCTGCTGTTAATTTAAAGTTAACTGCCCTCCACGTCCTTGGAATGACTGTCATTTGTCCTCTTCGGACTGCGCATTATTCCACGTTTGAACTCCACATCTTCGTTGCGGTCAATGGTGCGGAACATCACAGACAGTGATTTATCCAGACCCCCCAGGGGGGGTTATAACCCCCCCCCCCAGTTTTCATGCGACACCCCCAACCATCTGAAGTTCAAAGGGGGTTATCAGGGGGGGTTTA
>Ga0049107_10000576_pt1 | contig 11418 bp, 7 predicted proteins | sample WorMetilPIANOSA1_FD_61187 | JGI IMG/M metagenome (GOLD analysis project Ga0049107, IMG submission 61187) | Marine gutless worms symbiont microbial communities from Max Planck institute for Marine Microbiology, Germany - Olavius ilvae PIANOSA.1 | ecosystem: Host-associated > Annelida > Digestive... | reverse complement strand
ATTTATTAATAATCACGATGACAGAACGCATCATGTACAGTGAAAGACATGCAGAATATAACAAACAACAAAACGCACAACGAATGATAAAGAATGTCGATACACTTGTTTATACAACATGCATACACATTAAGAACATGCTACGTAGGTACTAGCTAGCCTATGTGTAGTTAAAATACACGCACAATACAGCACACACTGGCTCACCGCACGCTGTAAAGGGTTAGGGTTAGGTTTATCGTTTTGATTGTTAAATTACGAAGTGTATTTAAATACAGCTAACCGTGTGCTCGGCAGTCGCCCTAGCCATACGTACGACTGACCGTAATAATACGCTGAAATTATACGCTGAAATTGAGTGACTAACCGTGTTGGAAAATTCTAAGATACAGGCACATGGTTAGGAGGTGGGGATTTGGGTTTGGGTTAGTGTCCGCCATATATAGGCCTATAGCCAACTCGGGTGCAAGTTGTACAAAGGGCTAGCATCGTTCTTTTAATTACGATTATTATCGACATCGTTTATTTTGTGTACTTTATTAACCGAATTTGTACTGTATTCGAAAAAAATTAGGATTGCAACCGTACGATTAGATTAGTTGTGGAACGCAGTGGAGAAAACCCATGACGTCACCATAGATTATGCATCGCATAATAATTATTTTGACGACTTTATCTACGTTTTTCGACAGTGCACGCTGAATTCACCTAGCATTTGTAAAAATGCTTACCGGCACAATGCCGCGAAGCGGCAAACTGCCGGTATTAAATTTACTCAGTGGCCGAAAAACAGCATTTTCGCCTTACAGGGTCGACTTGCGATTCACGTGAAATTTAGTACGGGCAACAGGTACGTGGGTCCAATTGGCCTTGGGAAATATCTCGCCAATCGCTGCACGCGGCCATCAAAATTTGAAAATTTCCACTTTTTGATAAACAGTCACCCCCTCAGTGGCGAACCCTTTGACCGACCTAAACAGTTTATAGGGGTTTTATCATGCGCACAACTACCCTGCATAAGCGTTTCACATTTGACGTGATTCGGTTCACAGGTTACGGAGTTATTGCTGACAAACCGCGCGTCGGTCATTTACGCCGAAGTTTTTCATGCACCCTGTAGGGAAAACTACGCGTTGGATCGATAAATGATTTACATTTTTTTCATGGTTTCGACTTTCGACCCCTCTATCACCAAACAAAGTTAGGGGAGATGGAACAACGTGCGCCGGCTGTAAATGTGAAAATATGGTGATTGTATGCTTTCTGCTGTGTGTTCGAGGGGATATAATTTACACAGGTACTGTGTCACAGTTTATGGGTCGATTTTGGTTCTATTTTCACCGTTTTCCTTTCAGAAGCACTAGAGAATATCCATTTCTATTGCCAGGTGGCGCATTTGCGAAAATGCGGTGGAAATGGGAAAACTCCAATAATTGGCGAAAACATTTGTGCGCACAATTTCGTATAAAAAGATTTTCCAAAATTCCACTGCAGTAGCTTAGGGTGGAGAACTCAGAACGTACGTAGATCAGCAATTGTCAAAAATTGGCATCCGTTCAAAAATAGCTCGAAAGTGACAAGTTTGTGAGCATAAAAATTCATAAAGAAAGCAAATTTTCGGGCTGTTGTGCACATGAAGAAAAGTAGTTGTGCACCCATATTTCACTGCGGCGTCAGATCAGAACTGCATGTTTTGGTCAATTTCGTAGCACTTTGAGGAAAGATAGTGTTGCCAAATATGGATCGATTTGGACGCAAAGCTGGTAAAAACCTAGTTGTTTTTTTTTACAAAAATATAGCTTTTTAAGATATTAAGGTTTTTAAAGGTTTTTACAAATGCCGGACTCAAAAAAATACGTGCCGTTATTTTTTTGTTCTTCATCTGTCGAATACGAACCGATTTCAATAAAAATTGGTAGCCATATCCCGGACTAAAACAAGATCCAGTTGTTTACGAATTACACACACATTTGCTGAACTATACACTATACACTTTACACTATAGTGTAAACGTTTTAGAATGAACAGCTGATCTGTAGTATAGTTTTCCTCTAAATCTCTAAATTTGGTCCTCTATTGTCCGTTTTATTTCCCATTCTTTGCAAGATAATTTTTGCCATCATTTTCTCACAGTGAGAGTTGACTGATACCCCGATAGTTATCACAACATTCGATGCAGTGGCACCATCGATGAGGCGAGGCTTGCGCATGACAAATTTGAAATACAACCGGACAGTAACTTACATATTAAAGCATCACACAGGCGATCAAGTTCTTGTTTATCTTCCGATTCAGTCGGTTCTATCATCAAGCAGCCAGAAACTGGAAAAGACATTGTTGGTGCATGAAAACCTACAACAAACAAACCTGCAAGTTTTTAATTATATTCAAGTTTTCATACAAGCAAGTTTGTACAGACAAATTGTCTGTACGCATTGTGTGCACGCATTCATGTATGAAATAATGCAAAAATTATCTTGCGGTAACAGCAGAGTTTTTTTGACGAATGACGGTTCAGTGTTCAACGTCGTCATTTTTACCCTCGCGACGTAGTAAGCGGCGTCTTTGCCACGGAAACGTGGTTGGGTGGCTGGCTGGGTCTCTATCACAGCCGGTATTGTATCAAAATGACTAAACCTATCTTAAAACTTTTGCGACCGTCTGGTAGCCCCATCATAGAAGCATTCGGGACCCCTTGTGCCGATACCAAATTCCAAGGGCCTTCAGCGGGGGCGTTAAATACACAGGGGTGGGAAAAATTAGCGATTTTCGACGGATAGCTCGGTTAACTCGGAAACGGTGCGAGAGAGGCCGATGGTTACTATGGAACGTTAATAGGAAGTCATGAGCGCCGGATTGAATGGTATAATTTTGAGTCACCTTGAGTGACCCCGAACCCGGGTTTCAAGGACACTGTATACTTACAAATCAAATATCTCAAAAACGGTGCGTTTTAGGGACAAAGTTACGAAAGAACACTAATAGGAAGCCACACACGATCTACCGAATAATGCCACTTTCAATGACCTTGAGTGACCTATGATCCCGATTTCGAGGTCGCGACATTTTTAGACAGTAAATATCTCAGAAACGACTATAGATAGAGCCATAGTTACTATAGAACGTCAATAGGAAGTCATATGCACTTTATCAAACAGTGACATTTCCAATGACGTTGACGGACCCCTAACCCGGTTTTCAAGGTCACGGCATTTTTGAAGTCGAATATCTCAAAAACGGTGTATTTTAACGACAAAGTTAGTAAAGAACATCTCCCTAATCGGAAACCATACACGATCTATCGAATGATACCACTCTCAGAACGGTATTTTCCAAAATGTAAGAACACTAATAGGACCCCATTTCAAAGTCACGACATTTTCCGACAACGACGACTTGGATGCGACGAGACTCAACGAACTATTGCAGACATTCGACCTCGTCCAACACGTCCGAGAGCCAACACATGCAACAGGTCACATTCTCGATGTAGTCATTTCACAGTGGTTCAGCAGCTATCCGTTGGCGATTTCGTGTCTGATCGTGCGGTCGTCAACTTCAAGCTGAACTTGCCGTGACCTTGAAAACATGCGTAGTATTTCCCGCAAACATTGTTAAACTCCGTTGCAGTTGTGCTTAGTGCCTGTCTATAAGTATTACTAATCCTCACCACGCAGTAGATAAGATCGTTGTGCATTTAAAAATTACAACATTTTCTGCATCAACACGTCAACTTGTCAGACGAAGAAGCTAGCGATACTTCATCGGAGCCGGCTTTGAGGCCGATCTGGCAGCATCCCGACTTTGTGCTGATCTGCGCAGTTTAGCGGATCTGTCACCTGACGACCTCGAGATGACGTCGCTTCTGGACAAGTACTGTCCGGAAGTCACGACGAGCAGAAATAGTGCAAACTGACGCCGTGATTCGACAATGAATGCCATGCTTCCTGTCGACAAGTGAGGACGGTTGAACGACGATTCCAAAGAACACATCAAGAAGCTGACAAGACGTCGTGGCTAAAACAGTCGAAGTCACTTCGTCTACTGTACGAGCAGAAGAACAGGTTGTACTGTCGCACTAAAATAACGACAGTAAAGGCGATAGCAGAAAGCTGTGGCGCATCTGTCAAGTATATTGGTCCATCTATGTTTGCTATTCAACGCCTTAATGCTTCTGACACGCCTACACTACTTTGTTCCAGGAGACTTCTGTTTTGGAATGATAGTGCCCCTATTATAATCCAAACATGGAGATTCATCACAGATTGATATGTACAGGGGTGTAACATTATCAAGTTGTGTGTCAAAGTTGTTTGAAAGGGTATTAGTAGAGATACTAGGAGAGGCGTTAGAGAGTGATTGTCACTCCCTTGGAGAAGAAAGGCACCCGCGACAGCAGTCAACTGAAAAATTACCGCCCGGTTACAAATCTACCGTTCCTATCCAAGTTATAGGAGAAAGTCGTTCAGAACCGATTGTAGATTGTAGTACAATCAGTTGTAGTTATATAACCACTAACGACGCCATGCCGAAGTTCCAATCTGTATCTCGACAATTTCATAACAACGAAACGGCTCTCATCAAGATTTTCAACGACTTCCTGCTGGCGGCGGATCAGGGACAAGTATCTCCTTTGCGTATGTTAGATCTGACGTCCGCGTTTGACACTGTTGACCATGCTCTGCTTCAGACACGCCTGCAACGGAGTTTCGGCGTTGAAGGCGGTGTTGAAGACTTGACATTACACGCGTTAGCACATTGTCTGGTTTACATCAGTAAACCAGACAATATGCAGTCGGCAGTAGCCAGCGTTCAACAGTGTGTTACTGCTCTGCTTCAGACACGCCTTGGGTGGCCGCTAGCCGACTCCGATTTAACATGGATAAGACGAAACTGTTATAGACAGGCACTAAGTACAACTGCAACGGAGTTTCGGTTTCTCGGTCGTGCTTTGGCACTTAATGAGTGCGCATGTTGCCCAATCAGATGACGTCCGTGTTCTCGGAGTCCCATTCTCATCGGATGTCACTCGACAAGCATGTCAAAGTTTTTCTGGTTACGCTCCGAGTCCGGAATACTGTGCGTTCAAGGAATGGATAATTCGAACAAGCATTGCGTTGCAGTTTATTGGCCGATTTCAACGAGGTTAACAACATTCTTTCAGAAGGGACTGCTCTTTCAGATACACTACACAGTTCTCATTTTCTTCGTTAGGTGGTGCCACAATTTTCGAGAAATTGCGGTCAAGAATTGTGAAAATTTTGAACCGCTTTTTTGGATCAATTTCGTACTAGTTTTACAGTTTTAGGATGGATAGCGTCGCCAATTATGCATCGATTTCGACGCTGTTTTCGACATCTGTTACGGGAAGAGATGTACTTTGCAAGGCACCAAACATTTCGCAGATCCGTCTGCCAGTGGCGCCACAAGATTCGTCATTTACGGTTTTTCTCTGTAGCGTAACATGGCACCACAACAGCGCCAAATTTAGAACCGCTTTTTTAGATCAATTTCGTACAAGTTTGAGGATGGCTAGCGTCGCCAATTATGCATCGATTTGGACCCTGTTTTGGACATCTGTTACGGGAAGAGATGTACTTTGCAAGGCACCAAACACTTCGCAGATCTGTCTGCAGGTGGCGCCACAAGATTCGCAAAATTGCGGTCGAAATTTTGCAAAGCGTAAACAATCGGACGTAGAGTTTGCGGGAAATACTACGTATGCTTATTATTGACATAGCAATTAACACCCGTCTCGTTAGACTGACAATAGATCCTGCCGGTATCCATTGTCGTTCATGGGACGATGCTTTTGTTTCTAGTTACCGGCAGCATGCCGAGAAGCGGCAAACTGACGGTACTAAATTTACTCACAGGCCAAAAATCAGGTTTTTCGCCCCGCAGTGGCGTCTCGTTGCACCGATTCACGTCAAGCTTGGCACGGCTGACTGGCACGTGTGTCCAGGGCTGTGCACTGATTCACGTCAAACTTGGCAGGGCCGACGGGCACATGGGTCCGATTGGCTGTGCGAAATTTCACCTCAATCAGGGGGTGTAAATGGGGCCCCAAAAATATCAAAAATTTCCACTATTTGATAAAGTCACCCCACAGGGGCGACTCCATTGACCGATTTCGAAATTTTTTAGGGTCTTTTATACCTCTACATTAGTGTTTCAAATTTCGTGTGATTCGCATCACAGGTTACGGAGTTATTGCTGATAAATGTTAAAAACTTATCAGTTTAAAACTCAGTGTAAGGGTGACATTCATAGCTCTAAAACTGCAAATATCATTTTGCCAGGACTCGTGACAGAATATAGGCGAACCCCAATCGTGTTCAAAATCGTATTGAAGTTCAAATGATCCATGGATGCTGGTTGAAACAACTTGTGTCACCGAGTTTGAATAGTACTTCGCATGAACTACGAATCACACGTAAGCGCGTTCACCTATATTCTGTCACGAGTCCTGGCAAAATATTTGCAGTTTTAGAGCTATGAATTATACTGAGTTTTAAACTAATAAGTTTTTAACATTTATATTTCCAGTTTTATTACAGTATCATTTTAGACACGTAGCTTTGATCGATTGCAAATATTAGCCAGAGGAAAACTTACTTACTTGAGTGCCGAAGAATATCCAGCGCCATTTGTTTCAGACCCGTATTTGCCTAATGTTTAACAAATAAATTGAATAAAGGAATTAATAGATAAGAGTACTGAGCAAGTTTCGGTTATTATTTGTCTTTTCACTAAAATCGTTGGCTGCGTCTGTCAAGTGAGTCACGGCAGACCGTATACGGCCGTAAAAAAACTTCAGTTCCTAGTGGGCATTAGTTATAAGGTTATTAGGGTTTACCCGCTTTTTGGGGGACAAAGTCAAAAACAAATCCTCACCACGCAGTAGATAAGATCGGTGTGCATTTAAAAATTACAACATTTTCTTGTATTTAATTAAACTATTAAAATTTTCAGTTATTTTTATTGAATATACTAGATCATGTTACGCAAATATACAGTAAAATCATTAAGAGTTTTACGCTTAGCTAGCCAGTTAATGATAAGTTTTTAACATTGCCACATAGCCGCAGGTACCGCCTGCCCAATAGCTATACCGCGGCAGACGATATCACGTTTATACGGGTTAAATTTCGATTGCGTCATATGTAACAAAGCATTACACTGTACCAATAAATTTCTTGACCCTTATTTCCTATTCATTATACAACTTTTATTGCGCTGCGATTTGTATTAAGGCCGTTTACTCTCAGAATTTCCAACGCAAGGCGTTCCTAGGTCGAAATTTTTCTATTTCGAAAATTTTGATCGTTTTTGACTTTGTCCCCCAAAAAGCGGGTAAACCCTAATAACCTTATAACTAATGCCCACTAGGAACTGAAGTTACTGACTGTAGAACATTTTAAGCCATTAAGCGCTTGAAATGATTATGTTGTTTATTGTGTAGAGCTTTCCAAGAAATCTCCTGTAAAAAATATAAAAAAGTACGCGAGGTGTACATTTCACCATATTGCTGGCTAGTCGTTGTGCCGCCGATTTTTATGAAATTTGGCGTACGAGGTCAGCTCATCGACGTAATCACGTGTGTCAAATTTTTGGTCGATCGGTTCAGGGATTACGGAGTTCTAACACCCCGAAAATTGCCATTTCCCATTGACTTGCTGTGCCCTTACAAGAGTGTACTCACTGCACACTCTGATAAACCGCGCGTCGGTCAATTAGGCCTAATTTTTCCGTGCACCCTGTAGCATGCGTTGGATAAAAAATGAATAACAACTTTTGATGGCCTCTACGAACTCTATCATCGTGCAAAGTTTAAGGAAAATCGTACAACGCGCGGCGGCTGTAGATGTGAAAACTTTGGTTTGGTTTCCACCAAATCGTACAACGGGCGCCGGCTGTAGGTGCGAAAACGTTGTTTGTATGTTTTTTTTTATCGCCAGGATGCCGCGAAAGGGCAAACTGCCGGTATTAAATTTACTCACAGGCCATTTATCAGTTTTTTTTCGCCCCGCAGGGGCCACTCGTTGCACCGATTCACGTCAAACTTGGCAGGGCCGACGGGCACAAATCAGAAATGGTCACGTGGTGAACATGTCATAGTTTTCCGTCGTAGGCCTACCTGTGATAGTAACAGTAAAATATTATTAGCACATGCACTTAAGAATTTTAACTGGTGCTCATTGTATCAGACAGAATCTTGTGATGACATGTTGGCGTACTTTATGGATACGTTAAATGCAATGCTTGATTACTACATGCCACTTTGCCCATTCAAGCGTCACTCATCAGATAATCCGTGCGTCACTGACAGATTTCGCCCGCTTATCAGATGTAGACCTTACGGACCTATATATAAACGATATAGAAATGCAGTTCAGAGAGAAGCAAAACCGTTACGCCAGCAATATTATGACCATAAAATTAAACAGCTGCGAACAACTGATGCTCGCAAGTGGTGGCATGCAGTAAAACGGTTCATTCCGACGTTTAGGCGGACCGTTATGGCGGCCGTATTTATTATTATTGTCGTGTATTAATAGTTGTATTCTGGTGTAAATAAAGTCATACATGTCGTATAAAGACATTATTTGACATGTTTGCCACTTTCTTGTCGGTACTGATCCGTGACAGAACTTGTTCTCGTGGATATCTGTCTTGACGTGGATACTATGCCTTCTCGATTCTACAACCGCTCGCGATGTGCCCGAAGTTTCTGTACTCTGCTGATGAATTGCTGGCCCTGAGGAACTTTGATGTCCGTCCTGCTCGACCGGTGAGGAAATGTATTTTTCACTACCAGCTTTGGTTTCCTCGCTACGATCGGCTGCAGTAGTTCGGTTCTCGTTTACGTATGTAAACGAGAACCGAACTACCTGTTCACACCGTAACTGCCAGACTAACGGACGCGTCTACCAGCGGACGGCTTATACAGCCGTCACAGACACTGTAACTGCGGAGAATCGCACTGTGTCATCTCAGAGACTCATACTGAACAATTTGCCATACCTACTGAGCTACAAAGCTACAAAGCATACCTACAAAGCTGGATCTATCCCTGATTCAAAACACCGTCGACTGTCAAACGTTGGTGAAGCGCCAAGCATCAGTTTGTCGACCGACATGGGTTCCTGTACCAGTATCTGAGATACAACAGAAATGTGTCTTACCCAGCATTGCTAATAATACCGTATGTGATCCATCTGACAACAATAACAGTTCAGTAGACGATTTATGTAACTCTGTTATCTGTGTGGACAATCGGTTATTTTCACCATCATCACCATCATCATCGCTGTCTCAGCTTGCTGAACTCTTTAGACTACTTGGATATCCGAAGCGAATGGTTCTACACTTGACTGTGATCATAGCCTCAATGTATCTAATGCATGTACCATACCAACAATTATTGGCAATAGATCACATAAGCGTAAACATGTACGCAGTCGTTGCATTCGTACGATTCCAACAGTGCCTGATTTTGTGCCAAATGTCATGGTGTCTAATATTGGTGGCGGTCTGTGTTCTAAATTGGAGGAAATAGCTAGCTAGTGTTACAACATTATGCGATTAGTGTGGCCTGTCTCCCTGAATTGCACACATTCTTCATTGTCTTGACCGATGTTCTAAAGACCACCCAAATGTGGGAAGATATATTTTAACTGCCTTACTGCTAATTCTCGCAAGACTTTTCCTTTAAAACAGATTGTCAGAGCTCCGACAAATTTTCGAATCTTTCGTGGGTGCATGGATGCTGCAGTGCATTGAAGACAAACTTGGGAGGGACCAATTTGGAGCACTAAACGCCGATCCACAATGCATACAGTATGACACACTTGTGTCTTGTTGTCTTGTTAATGTTGTCTTGTGCTCTGGATAAAGGAGATTCTGCCCGAGTACTGTTTATCGATTACATCAAAGCCTTTGATCACGTGGATCATACAATCCTGCTTAAGAAAAAAACAAATTTCCCTTGATGTTCCCCACTGTCTAGTCAAATTGATGTTTTCTTTTCTCAACGGTCGCAGGCAAAGAGTTAAAATAAATAGCACATTTTCGGACTGGATTACTTTAAAAGGAGGCATGCCACAATGAACTTGGTTAGGACCGGTGACATTCATCATTCTCCTTGACGATCTCAATCCGCCATGCGCAGTACATAAGTTCGTCGATGACACGACTATTACTGAAATCTTGTCTGCCCGACCGACAAACACCTTCTGTTATGGATGACAATGTGCATTATCTGGTTAACTGGTCCCGAAGCAATAAGATGCTAATAAATTACACCAAAACTAAGGAGATGATTTTGGGGAACGCCAAATCAAATCCTCCTCCTACCCTCCTGATTGAAGTTTAAAAAATTGAACGAGCTCCAGTTGCAAACTACTAGGAGTTCATATTTCTGATGATTTTCGGTGGGAGAATCGCATTAACGCTATATGCTTATATACACACGCACACAACACACACACGTCGAGGATATATTTCCTCAAACAGCTCAAACTGGCAGGAGTTTTCTCAGATGATTTACTGTATCTGTTATTTGTTGTATCTACTATTTACTGTATCTGTTATCTGTATCTGTAAAGTTATTACAGGTGCTTGACAGTCTTTGTGCGTGATATGTACGATATTGTATGTTACAATATCGTGCATGGGCACTGTTGTATACAACAGTGCCCATGCAAATTTGAGGCACTTTAATAATTGAATACTATATTACTGTTGTCGAAAGTTGGACGTCCATACGGATTCTCAATGAGTATAGAATAAAATTTTGATTTGTAATGTGAATGGTATCGGCAAAATTCTGATAACGTGTTTCATTGCCGTTGATGACGATAGGAATGCAGTGCTTACGAGTTGATGGCTGCTGTGGACGAGTACAGTGAGTATTACTGTATTACTCGATCTTCCCTGTAGTGTCCACTGACTAGTGGACACTACAGGGAAGATCGAGTCTATACATCAGGAAACTGACAGTCACTCATTGCGAATTTGCGACAGGACGGAAACTCTGCGTGATCCATATGACGTAGACTGTGGCAAAATTATTGTGGAAGAGTGATCCTGCTGTCTGGCCGAACATCCAATTTGGCGATATCTACAACTTTTTTTATTTACACAACAGGTTTAATTGCTAGTCATATGGTTACTCTGGCAATCCTCCGAGCGGCAGTCCTAAATTAACACAGAGTTTATGTCATACTACGCTGGCTAATCCACTACCTGTAGCTTACATTACGATACGACAATTACGGTTAGAGTTAAGGCCCGTTCACACACCGTACGACGTCGTACGACGTCGTCCGTCGACGGACGACAACGGACGACGTCGCTGTAATTGAACACGTTGTTTAGGCGACGCTGTTCACATAGAGTACGACATCGTGCGTT
>Ga0049107_10000575_pt1 | contig 11419 bp, 5 predicted proteins | sample WorMetilPIANOSA1_FD_61187 | JGI IMG/M metagenome (GOLD analysis project Ga0049107, IMG submission 61187) | Marine gutless worms symbiont microbial communities from Max Planck institute for Marine Microbiology, Germany - Olavius ilvae PIANOSA.1 | ecosystem: Host-associated > Annelida > Digestive... | reverse complement strand
CCATCGGCCTATCTCGCACCGTTTCCGAGATAAACGGCGATGTACGTCGAAAATCGCCAATTTTTCCTACCCCCCGTGTATTAAACGCCCCCGATGAAGGGGTTCCCTTGGAATTTGGTATCGGCGTAAGGGGCCCCGAATGCTTCTATGATGGGGCTATCAGACGGTCGAAAAAGTTTTAAGGTAGGTTTAGTCGTTTTGATACAATACCGGCTGTGACAGACAGCCAGCCACCCAGCCACCCAGCCACGTTGCCTTAGCTATTAGGCTCTATGCTATCGCGTCGAGCCCAAAAACTGCCCGGATTTCCTGTCGCTTCGTGTATTTTTTGCAATGTCTTACTACGAGCTATAGCAACCGCCCTATTAACGATGAACAAGAAGCTCAGCTGATGCTGACAAACCCGCGCGACGCGTTTAGAGGTCAGTCAAGGTCACCAAACATGGTTTCCTATTGGTGTTCTATAGTAATTTTGTCCCTAACTGTACAACTTTTTGAGATATTCGACTTGTAAGTATACCGTGACCTTGAAACCCGAGTTATGGTTCACTCACGGTCATCGAAACCGACACGGATTGATCCGCCACCTATGACTTCCTATTAACGTTTCACAAGAACTATGGACCTATCACCTATCTCGTACCGTTTCCGAGATAGACGGCGATTTCAGTGGAAAATCGCAAAATTGGCAATGCGCATACGCGGTACCACGTGACCCGTAAGTGGTAGGTGTGAAATAAATGCATATTTGGAATCCCAGACCCTTAGTTTCTTATTAACTGTACAACTTTCATCGGGCTACAATGACGATTAAGGGTCGTTAAACTTTACTCTCCACCACTGCTGTTGTTAAGCGTTTCCAGACCGAAAAAAAATCCAAAGTCCACCCGAGTGACAAGCTCCCCTTCCCGTTAGAATTTCGCAGCCATATTTGGTGTTAGAAACCATACTGGTGGGGCTACAAGGCCGAGAAAAAGTTTGATGATATCTTTATCCGTTTCGATACAAAACCGCATGTGACAGGCATCCAGACAGACACGCGACGACAGCAATAGCCGCGCTTACGCACAGCGTTGCGCGGTTAAAAACTGGACCGCGGACAGTCTTTGCGTTAAGATCACCTGTAGGTCAGCCAGCCGCTGTAGCCGCGGTGATGCGGGCGTGGAGATGGACGAGCTGACAGACTGTTTGACCACTGACCAGTGTGCGCGGGCAGAACAGCGTGGCTGTACTAGTGCAGTAGGCCCGGCCTGCAGCCGCTGTATCTGCTTGCTGCCACTCGACGGCCAGTCTGACAGTCTGTTGGTGGGCGCTAATGGCAGTGGAGATGGTATCCATCACTCATCCGACCGGTTAGCAGCCACCAGCCAGCCGCGTCGAGTCGACCACGACGACGCGAAGACTGATATTGCAATCCATTCCTGCGTGCAGACCTGTTGTATACGAGTGGCGTTTCGTTCAGTTCACCGGGTCGTTGTGCTCTAATCGCTCTGAGCAAGCATCATGAACATATCGCCGAGTTGTCTGCTATTTCTGTTCGTCATTCTGACGGTGAGTGAGTACACGTACGTAAACTGCTTTAACTGTTTCACTTGAAAATGGTGCTAAACGAGTCGAACTATTATACTTATCGGATTCATTATGATACTCTTCGCATTACTCAGCATTCTACATACAGTTTGCCAGTCAGTAAATTCCAGCAGAACATTGCATGCGGATTCGACTTAACAAGTTGTAAGCGGGCGGCCGCCACGATATGCCTCCGCCCCTGCAAGTTGACAATATATTCGATTTATTCGCCAGGTGGCACCTGTTTCCGGCATGTTGGCTATTTAAGACATCAGCAACAAGTTGACCTTTGACATTTTGACATTGAAAGTGGTGTCCGAGTCACGTATGACGTGGGCTACCTCTGTGCCAATTTTAGTCTTCCTAGGCCTCTGTTCTCGACCTAGGCCCGATGTACGCGACAGACAGACGTCAGACAGGCGTCAGACAAAAGCATCGCTTAATGCCACCGCCCTATGGGGGCGGAGGCATAATAACCGGCTTACTTTGTTTTTTTAAAAACAAGCTGTGTGCGTGGCGACACAATATCCCCGCTCGCTGTACACCGGACGCTGCGGCCCAGCTGCAGCCCATCCCTTACGCCTGCGGCGCCCAGCGCACGTTGCTTCCAGTAGCTGTGGGCGCCATGAATATTCACGATGTACGCGACAGACGTCAGACAGACGACAGACGTCGTCAGATGCGCATCAACGCTTAATGCCCCTACCCGTAGGGGCGGGGGCACAAAAACTTGAATATAGGTGGAAAATTGCTATGGATTTCAACAAAACGTTACTGAATACAATTTGAGCGGCCCAGTGATTGGCGTCTCGGACGTGCATTTCTACTCGTAGCCTATATCGTGTCCGTCTTGTCTCGGCAATAACTCGGAAAAGCAAGACAATCGTACATGCATGTTTACTGTATCTCCTCGAGGGCGTGTAGTTTTTATTTCGTGTTTATTGCCTTCGTTGTGAACAAATATATTTAAAACGTCAACTGATTAACTCCACAGTACAGCTTCGTATACAAGCGGTTTAATTGATAACGACCGGTTGGTTATGTGTTGTACAGATTAGTGCGACCGACAAGACCGCAGGCTTAAGAAGAGTCCGGCACAAGTCTAGAGGTAAACAGCTAAAAGATAAACAGACGTCGTGCACCTTGAGTTGAGAATTAGCATTCAGCATGTAACATACATATAACATATAGCTGTAGCGACGTCCGTGCGTATGCTACGTCCAAACAATGATTCGCGCAGTAAGTAAGTAAACATGAGCGATAAAAGTGTTCGAAGTGACAGCGTCATTGCACGCGGGCACTGAAAAATGTTCCATTAGCTAGAAGCAACGTACGTCGTGCGGTCGTATAGGCCTAACTATAAGAGAGGTCGTTGCGTTGCTACGACTCGCGTCTCGTTTTGTTCACTGCGTCCATTTCACCCATTCACCCATGGAGGCTCCAGGGCTCGGGCCATGTGTGGACTTGAAAATAATAGACTCGATTCGTTTCCTGCCCCAATATCGATAAAGGCGACTAAGTCAGACTCTGTCTCTGTCTGTCCTCTGTCTTATCCCTGGTTTCTTTTTTAGTGTGTTTAGTGATGTTCGCTAGGGTCGCTTTGATTGTGCTGTATTATTTTGTAGCCCCCGCCCCCTCCGTTCTGTCTGTTGTTTGTTTGTTGTGGTTTGGTTGTCAGAACCGCAGTGCAATTGGCTCGTCTCCGAAATGGCCCATATTAGTTTGATGGGGACTCAGCACCACGTTAATCCTGGCGTAACTGAACTGAACTGAATTGAACCCACATACACTCACCCCATTCCAAAACTTTATGATTTCTCACGACCAACGGTTTTATGTTTTCGTTTCGTTTCTTTCGTTGTCTCCGACGTAAGGGAGGTAATGCGATCGGTCGGATTTGTTCGATTGTGCGTGTGCCGGATAACTCATAAAGACGTAGAGACGTGTTTGGCTGAAGTTTTCCAGTTGATAGTCCACGGGATACGGACGAAAAGTAGGTATATAATAATAATATACCTACGTTGACGATGCGCGGGTCATTTGCTGCGGAGCATGAAGCTTTATTTATTTATTTATTTACTGAATTTAACTCCGGTACAGAGTGCATATACAGATTACTGTGACTGACAAGACCGCAGGCTTAAGAAGAGTCCAGCACATGTCCAGAGGTAAACATCCATCATGACGCTGACCTTTTTAAGCTGCGTTTACACCGTCTTGACTCAAGCCGAGACTAGACTGAACGCGGAGTCGCGTCTCAGCGATGTGGAAGGACCTTGAGATGAACCGGTTACCGGCGGCACTGTGTGGTGAGTGTTGAAAGAGCGAAACACGACAAGGGCAAACTGCGGACTGACATGCTCGCATTGCAGCAGCCTTACCAGACCCGCCGGAGAACAGCGTGAATCGCTCGGTCTGACCAAGCAGCGGGTGGTAAGTTAACTCCAGCTGTACATCTCATCATGCGATGTCCGGCGCGGCGCCTGCAGGATGCGTCGGCTGCTGTGACTGGCGATAAACACTCGCACTAGGAACGGTCTGCAACTAATTAACGCTGGCTGACTGGCATTTGCCTTTGTTCCCGAGGCGTATATACCCGGGTCATGGACTGCCCAGGCCAAGCAGCATGCTGTCTTCAACAGCAATTAATATGACGCATATTTATGCCAGAAACACATCTGTTTTATCTGTGGCAAACCTGACAGCATGCGGCGTGCTTTGTGAGTTGACATTAAAGCTTCGTTCAGCTTTCGACAAGCATCGGCCAATGTGCGTAATCTATAACGCGTCAAGCATTACACTTCAGCATTTTAGCTTATACGGATTGTTGTTACAGATCTCGTAAATTACTGTCGATAGAAACTCTTAAACCAAACTTTAATAAAATTATTTATCATCACGAGACCCTGTTGACCACTAGTAATACGTATACGTAAACACTATTAAGACTGGGTTAGCTATAACGCAAACAGATCGCGCGTCAGCATTCATGCATCGACCGTGTAAAAAATTTTCCTCGCAGTTTGATCACCATCCAATATTTGGTTGTTTCTCATACTGTGTGCGCGAATGTAGGTGAAAATTTTGGAAGACGCTGGGGCCAGGCCCCATTTGGACAGGGCATATCTCCCCAGAAACACGCTGCCCACATGTCTTAACATACCAAATTATGGAAATCCTCCCAAAAATTTAAACCCCTTGGGTTTCAAGGTCACTTAAGGTCATTGGAACCGACATGGACCAATCAGCCACCTATGTGGCAGTGTACACATTATACATCACTGTTATCTAACAGAATGATGCGAAGCACTCTTTATTTTATTATTTCATCCATACACTCGTGTACTCTAATAGATATTACGTTTTTCTACAGTTATTTTCCGTGACACCAGAAGGATTTCTAAATCACGGTTTGCATACGAATAGTTTAACAGTAAGTAACTGATGTGGTTGGCTGCTGTTCAGAGCACTGCCAGCTGATACCAGACAGTGGATCGTGTACGGTCACATTGCGCAGATGGTACTACGACTCAGAAAGTGGAAACTGTAAGACGTTCATCTGGAGCGGCTGTGACGGTAACGACAACCGTTTCCGGTCGCGCAGGCAGTGCGAGCGTCGCTGTAAAGGTACCCAATTACCCATGTTTAGTTAACTCGTTCAGTCGTTCATAAAATAAATCTAAATGAACAGCGGACACAAACAATAAAAATTTCCTATAAGATCATGATATTCTTGACATGTGCACAATACAGGTTCTGATCACTTATCTAAACATATGTGCAACTGTTCTTATGATCAGAGAGGCATGTTATAAGGTCTTCCCTCTGGTAGCATATATGTTCTTCTTGAGTGGTTCTGTCCTTCCGTCTGTCCGTCTATTCATCCATTTTGGGTCCATAAGTCTAGAATGGAAAGTTGTAGAAAGTGCAAACTTGATGGAAATATTCCCTATTACCCGAGTAACTGAGAGCTCCATTTTTGGACAGAATGTCAGTAATCGAGGTCAGACAAGCAACGTGGCGGCGACATCTAGTGTTTCTTCAACTGTTACGGCGTACTGATTCTTAGGGGGCGGGGTGATCTATGAATAACATAATACTAAAACAGTGGTCTAAGATGTGTTTATGTCTGTGGTGGACTGCAGAGCATGGAGCGACATCTGGTGACGATCGCATGTCGACCTACTTCCGTGCCGTATCAAGGTCAGGTCGTCGCTGCCCTCGACTACGCTGTGGTGAGCACGGTACCAGCTGCGCAGCTGGTACTTCGCCCGTGTTCTCGACGGACGACGCCGGCTGTCCGATCTGTTCCTGTCGTCAGCTGACGTCGTTCCTGCGACCGAGAACCACCTGCCCGCCGCTCGACTGCAGTCACCTAGTCTGTATAGGACCGGTACGATTCAGCAGTCGTCTGGTCGGCCACTGCCCAGTCTGTGAATGTGTCGCCGTTGATGACGACGCGTCAGCGGAATCTCCCGACGCAACCGCGATGACGTCATCGCCGTCATCTTCCTGTCCCGAGCTAGATTGCGGCGACCGACTGCGGTGTCATGGCGGCTGGAAACGCGACCCGGAAACCGGCTGCGAGACATGCGACTGCGCCGACGTGGATCGTTGCGACGACTGTGAGGCGGTGTGCGCCAGTTCAGAGCCGCTGGCGAGTGACTGTGCCGCGACGTGCCGATGTGGTGACCGTGTCGCCGGCAGACCTCTGTGTCGTCCACTTCCGGCGGACTGCGAGCAGCGTGTCGGATGTGTTCGAAGCACGGACGAGACCGGCTGCGAGGTCTGCCGGTGCGCAGCGGTGGAAAACTCTTCGAACCACCAACGGCAGCAGCAGCCTTCCTCCAGGTCCGACTGTCCACAGACGACTTGTGAGCCGACGTGTGCCGTCGCGCTGGATGAAAACGGATGTCGTGTGTGCGCATGCGTGGGCAGAGAAACAAGAACGACGACGACGACGGCGACGACGCTGACCACGGTCGAAGACACGTCGTGTGCGTCGGCGGTAGACTGCACGTCTCGGTGTCCGGCAGGTTTCACCGTCGTCAAAGACGACAACGGCTGCGACGCATGTGCCTGCACGAAACCGGAAACGGTCCAGGATGACGTCACTGAGCCGCCGCCGTGCGCGTGCGCGGCGTCGAATGATTGCTCCGCAGACGGCGGCGACTGTATTTCGTCGTGTAACTGCTCGGCATCGCGACGACTTCAGGATGACGTAAGCGACGACTTCACAGCTGCAAAGTGCGCGGAGCACGTGACGCAAGAAGACTGTGACGTTAGCTGCGTGCTGGCTACTGACGAGGCGGGCTGCCCGGTCTGCCTCTGTGACGACCGACTTCCGGTCCAGCAACCGGAAACGGAAGTAGGCGATGACGGAACGTCGACGACGGTCGTAAGGATGACGACGGTTGTTGGCGACGAAGGGACAACGACGAACACAGACAGAGCGTGCGAGCGTGAGTTCGTGTGTCATCCAATCTGTGAGCCAATCAGCGACGATCGCGGCTGCGTGGTGGAATGTCGATGTGATGACGTCATCACCGGTCTCACCGATATGCAGCAGCAGCAGCGGGACCCGGCAGCCGTAGTCGACCCGGAGCCGCGACTCGTGTGTCCGGATGACGACGCGTGTTCGTGCCAAGTGGACGAGCAGGAACGCTGGACAGTCAACGTCGACGGATGTCTGACGTGCGTCTGCGTCACTCGTTCCACTACCAGCACAGCTCAGCCGAGCACCGCAGTGACCGGTCATTGTGAACTTGTTGACTAATTAATTACAATCAGCGGTAACTGAAAAGCGGCAGTATGGGTCGTAGAAAATACAAGACTGGAAAGTAAAGGACAACGAACACTTCGGTATGTGCAAAATTTTGCGCGACCGTCATTTTCAGTCCTGCGTTTTCAGCGCCATTGCCACTGAGTGACCGAACCGTGTCGTTACAACTGTGAAGTAAATGAGAAAAAAGCTGTGCGCGTGGCGACACAATATGCCCCTGCCCCTCTCCACCCCCGTGGGCGCCCAAGCGCCTCGTTCGCCGCCGAGCAGACGCAACGTAGCAGTAGTACTTTCCCACGCCGAATACGTTCCCACGCTCACCGCTGCAGCTGCCTGATGCGTTAAGGCCGCGGTGAGTAAACCGGCCTGGTGACCTTGACCTTTGACCTTTTGACCTTGAAAGTGGTGTCCGAGTCACGTGTGACGTGGGCTATCTCTGTGCCAATTTTGGTGTTCCTAGCCCTCTCTGTTCTCGACTTAGGCCCGATGTACGCGACAGACAGACAGACGTCAGACAGACAGACGTTAGACAAAAGCATCGCTTAATGCCCCCGCCTACTAGAGACGGGGGCATAATAACTCACATACGTTATAAAATGTCCTCACTCTGTCGTTTTTGCCAGCACTGCACCGGTTTCTGCAAATAAACACTGAATGGTGTCTCGATGCTGGCTGAGATGATCGCAGTGACGTGGTAAATGTACTTCAATGTACCTGAAGCAATTAATCGTATTCCAAATAGCTGCACCATAGTTAGAATTACCATTAGAATTCGTTGTTTAACGCAATCAAATAATTACTGGAACCAGAACTGTGTAGCAAAGTAGTCAATTAGCTAATTAATTGGTTTCTATAATTTAATTGATTACACTGCAGATACGACGACAGGGATGCGGATAAGCACCACCGTCACCATGACAACGCCTGCGATGTCACAACAACAACAACAAGTCACAACCTCAGCAGATTCAGCAGTGATGACTGCTACTACGTCAGACGTGAAGACGGAGTGTGACGGCCAGATGTCGGTGCGTGAGTGCGAGGATGACATGAGTTGCGCTGAGGACGGCTACGCCAAGGACGAGAGCGGATGTAACTTGTGTTCGTGTGACGGCCACGTCAAGCAAACACAACCACCAGAAACCGTCTATCACGTCGTAGCTGCCGCTAGGAAAAGTATGATCACTCAGTTGTAACGTATTACTGCAGTCACTAATAATATATACATAGTAATGAGTATTCTTAGCACATCAACCAGATAAAGAACAAGCTATGCGCCGCGCCGACACAATATGCCCCGTTACTGCAAGTGGTGACTTGCAGGCCTTCCCGTTCCGAAGATATGGCTGATTTTCGGTCACGGCGTTAAGGGTCCTACTGACCTTGACCTTTGACCTTTTGACCTCGGAACTGGTGCGGAATGTCAGCAGTGGTACGGAAAACCTTCCTGTCAATTTCGGTGTCTCGAGATCTGCGACTTCTGTTTGTCCAGTTATGGGAAAACACGCGTCAAACTGACGACGTGACGTCATAACCTTGACCTTTGACCTTTGAGGTCACCGCGCATGTCGGTGATGCGGGTCATATCATACTCTATCTGTATACCAAGTTTGAAGGTCGTAGGCCTTTCCTTTCCAAAATATGGCTGATTTTCGGCCACGGAGTTAAGCGGCCTGGTGACCTTGACCTTTGACCTTTCGACCTCTAAATGGAGTTACCGGTACCCACGTCACTGGCTTCCTTCCTGCCAATTTTGAGCTTGCTACGCCCTTTCATTCTCGAATTAGGGTCAGGTACGGGACATGACAGACAGACGACGGGCATCAATGCATTATGGGGGCGGGGCATTAAAAGACACAGAGAGACACGTAGACAAATTGATGGGAAAAATACTCAAGCCACTAGGCCGTTGAATTTATTTATACAGATCATTTATTATGAATTTGTCATAGGCTATTTCATTGTTGTACTCTGCTGTAGATACGCACGTACTGTTGTTGCGTTGGCAGGTGCCTGTTCGCTGTCGCCTCTTCAAGGTCCGTGCCGAGCCTCCATTACTCGCTGGTATTACGACGTCACTTCCGGCACGTGCGAGACGTTCTCGTACGGCGGTTGCCGCGGTAACGCCAACAACTTCCGGTCGCCGGAATCGTGCATGCGCTACTGTCGCCCGCTGGTGGATGAGAAGCAACATCGGTCGCGCATGTGGTACCTGCGCGTCCTTGGTCTTCTACGCTGAATGTCAATTTTACTGAACTTATTAAATACCCGCCCACCCGTATGAAACGATGACGCTGTTTTGTAATTAAGTAAAAATGCCAATAACCTTCGCCAAAAATGCAATAAGAAACTAGGCGCCGCAGTGGCAATGTTTCAAACTATAGCAAATGTCCTTGTAGCATTCGCTTAAAAACTGTGTGGCATAAATGTAGTATGAATAATGCATCACGCTTATGCGATGGTTACCACTACGATTCGACTTCGGTTAGACGGCCGTTCGACTGCTGATCACGGGTAATTAAGGTCATAGTGACATAACACATCAGTGGCCGCTGACCCGCTAGCCGCAGTCACGCCGACCTATTTATTTATTTAGGCCTCAGTGCAGCGTCCCACACACAGTCGAACGGCGGTCGAATCGAAGTCGAATCGTCGTTGTAACCACCGCTTTACAGACAAATGTGCCCTATGAGTCAACAAGAGGATACCGCTTTTATTTTCTTTGCGATAACGTTGGTAAATGTAGACCAATTTCAGCAATTCTTTTAGCAGTGAATTCAGAAAAGAACTGCGGAGTGAGATGCTGTCGTCATTGAACGACGGTTGCACTTGAAGCGGTTCAGTTCAGCTGATACGGCCAACAGCACTTAATAACTTTTTTTACTGATGAGCTCGCGTTTGTTTACGCACGATTGTAGTTTGTCTAGTTCGTGTTCGTAGCTTTTACGGGTAAATGTTATAGTTGCTTGCGTAGAGATTAATTAAATGTGGAAAGAAAAAACACTTCATGCCGTCGTTTGTTCGTGATTACAAGTAGCCTGTAAGTTAACAAAAATACGTGCACGGTCCCGATGGCCATACACGATATGCGGCCTTCGCTATAACGTCACGTACGAGTGTAAACCTCATTTGAGCTGCGATAATTCGCGACATGCATGATGACAACAGTGTAGCTGCAGCGCGAAAAGTTTGCGTCGCCTCTCGAGCGCATTTCATTTGACATTGAGGTCGGTGTCAGAATGAAATCTCTGTCTTGGGTTCCGACTTCCATTGTCTATGTGCGCTTTAAAATGTTGGCCGTCAAATAAAATTATCCCGAAAGACCAACGTACGACACAAAATTGACTGATATAGAAGTTCAATCGAGCGCCGGTAATATGTAACTGAGGCATATACTATGAAACTGGGGAGGGGGAGGTAGGGTTTGGAGTGGGACGCCAAACTTTGCACTTACAAACGTGGGCGTAATTTGGGATCCTAAAAAATTTGGGGCGATGGTGTAACGGGGGGGGGGCATTTACAACCGACAAAAAGCTGTTCCTTGTTGGTTACCTTGCCGAACTTGGTCAGGTACGGTTATGTTTTGCGATGATGCGCTATATAAATTGACATTTACATTTGGTCGTTTTATACGTCAAACGGCATGGCATAGGTAGATAGGGGGTTCCCAAAAATGGGAGTGCTGGGCCCCGCCCCTGGGTTGAGGGGCGCGGCTGACAATCTGAAATACGCTCTTCCCGAGTTGCCGAATTTGGTCGTTCTGTGTTAAACGATATCGGCTTATGTAATGGGTCTCGAAAAATTTGGGAGAGCTGCCCGGGCCCCGGTAATGACAGCGACGCGTGGCTTACGCCATAAAGCACGTTTCTCCCCAACGTGGGTAAAATGCCGAATTGGACCGCTGTTGGTGAAGTGGTACGAGCATGTCCTCGAAAGTGACATGGCTTGGGGGCCGTAATAATTTCCGGAACGGAACGGAACGGCGGAACGCACTGTGATTGGCCAGTTGATGGAATAGGTCATCGGTGATAGGTCGCTATAAATAGAAGAAAATCGTTCCGTGAAATA